>Ga0315308_1001064_pt1 | contig 15759 bp, 20 predicted proteins | sample TDP3_MG_FD_203078 | JGI IMG/M metagenome (GOLD analysis project Ga0315308, IMG submission 203078) | Freshwater sediment microbial communities from Lake Towuti, South Sulawesi, Indonesia - TDP3 | ecosystem: Environmental > Aquatic > Freshwater > Lake > Sediment | place: Indonesia: South Sulawesi... | reverse complement strand
CAAGAGGCGAGAATTATGAATTTCTTTCTTCTCAGATCCGGGTTGAATTGAATAGAGTCACGTGGGAGAACGCAGGCATCTTCAGGACCGGGGACGGTCTGGCAAAAGGCTTGAACGAGGTTGAGCAAATCGATTCCAAGATGCTGCCCAAGATCGGAGTATCTGATGCCGGTACAAGACAGTACAACAGGGAACTGGCTGAAGCTCTTGAGACCGTCAACTTGGTTCGGGTGGCAGAAATCCTGTTGCGAGCATCGATTCTGAGAACAGAAAGCAGGGGCGCGCATTACAGGTTGGACACCCCAAAGACAGACAATGAAAATTGGCTCACCCACATCGTATGGTACATGGATGGCAAAGTGCTCAAGCACAGGTTCGAACCAGTTGTACTGACCAGGCTGAAGCCTCCTTCCTAAGGAGGGAGATAAATCCATAACAAGACCGCCCATAGAAGTCAACGTGCAACTGTATGATCCTACGAGAGATTCCAAACCAAGATACGAAACGTACAGTGTCCCATATGTTGAAGGGATGCGCGTACTGGACGCGCTGCACTACATACATGACCACTACAATAGCTCAATGGCTTATCGATGGGAGTGTAGGGCTGGCCAATGTGGATCGTGTGCAATGATGATAAATGGCAAAGCAGGCCTCGCTTGCCAGACCAACATACCAGAGGGCGCTCAGGAAATTACACTTGCCCCTCTGTCCATATTTCCAGTGATAAGGGACCTGGTCGTTGATGTTGAAAAGGGTGTCAACAAGGTCTTGAAGATCCGTCCCTATGTGCAGACCTCGTCTTCTGTGAAACGCCCTCAAGTAATCTACCCCCATGAAATAGAGGATGTCAAGCCGCTCAAAGAGTGCGTCGAGTGTTGGGCCTGCGTTTCCATGTGCCCGGTTGTACAAGCAGCATGGGACACCTATGGCGGCCCAGTTGTGATGGGCCATCTGGCAAGGCTGTCGTACGACAAGCGAAATGCGTTTGACCACCTGTACGTTGCTTTTCTCGAAGGCCTAAACGCGTGCACTCAATGTGGGAATTGCAAGGAGGTTTGCGCAAAGGAAATAGACATCTCAGAGAAAGCTGTGGGAAAGGTCAGATATCTTGCCTATAACAAACGGAGCTTGCTCAGAGAAGGACACCGATTCGTACTGAATAGCCTGAAGATGCATGCCAATCCGCTCGATGAATTTTCAAATACCAGGGCAAACTGGGCATCAGACCTTCAAATTCCCATTGGGAAGAGAGAGGCGGAAATCCTCTACTTTGTTGGGTGCATGGCCAGCTGGAGAGAGCAGAGCGTGGCAAGGTCGACTGCCAAGTTACTTAGCATGGCTGGAGCCGACTTCACGATACTGGGACCTGCAGAAAAGGACTGCGGTTCCGTGCTGTTCAGGATAAATGACTTGGAGCTTGCGAGAGAGTTTGCTCTCTACATGAAGGATAAGGTTAGAGAGAATAAATACAAGATGATCGTCACCTCGTGTGCAGGATGCTTCAGAACGTTCAGAAAGGACTATCCGGAGAGGCTTGGCATAGAACTGGGAATCCCTGTACGGCATTCGTCAGAGGTTTTTGCTGAATACATACGCGATGGGAGGTTAGTTGCAAAGAACCCGGTCCAAATCCAGGCCACGTACCACGACCCCTGCCACCTAGGAAGGCACCTAGGTGTCTACGATCAGCCAAGACAGATAGTGAAGGAGCTGAACGTGGCTCTCTACGAGATGCTCAACAACAGATACAAAGAGAACGCCCGTTGCTGCGGCGCTGGAGGAGGAGTCAGATCTGCTTTCCGTGAAGTAGCAAGAGATGTGGCTGCCTACAGGGTAGAGGTCGATGTGCCAAAGGAGGCTAAGGCAATAATCCACACGTGCCCATTCTGCTACTTCAACTTTGAAGATGCCGTCGAAACGAGAAAGTTTCTCGTCAAAAACGTGGATCTGACAGAGCTCTTGCTAATGTCAGTAATAGGGTCAGAATCCAAGAAAACAATAGGCGACAGGAGGTACGATCTGATCTCAGCCTTGGCTCAAAAGAATTGATCTTCGCCGACAATGGCGTAGAAGGAAGGAACTCTACTAAAGAACATAGATGCGACGGAAACAGCGTAGAGAGGATAACTGAGCCTTTTCTGGAAAAGATTCCAGAAATCGTTAACTCATAACAAGGGCAATCTGCCTGTAATCGCGTCAACCAGCTCGCTTGGCGCGGGTCCCAAGCCTAAGCAGGTGACTGTTCCAGGGGCTATCTGTGTCAATCCTCGATCTCTGATGACCACTGCGGGTAGCTTCATTCGTCTCGCTTTTCTTTCGAGTTCGATTAACTCGGTCTCAGAACTCACTTTGAGAGCGACCTTACATTGCCCCTCATTCAGCCAAGCCTTCCACCATGCTCTCCGTTTCTTTCTAGCCTCTTCCGCCGCTGAAACTGCTGCGTGCCCTACTTGGACAGCGATCTTTCCTTTCTCCATGCCGATATCTCTTCTCACCACAATCGCTTGTTTGAACTTGAACGTCTCCAACTGATATTACCTTCCCACCAATAATGTTGAATTGTCTCTTCATCCAAACTATAAACATTTGAGCTTTCACAAATGGCTTGCGCACATGTCCTTTGACCGCGCCAAACAAGCTCTAATATTCGTGAGATATATCATCAAACTGTGAAGGAAGCGCGTTTGTCTGCAACCTTGAGAATCAGAGCAATTGAATTGAGCGCGATTTCACACGCGACTGAGGATCTGGAAAGAGTGTACTCAGCTTTAAGAAACGTTGCTTCTGAAGAAATTGCTAGAAGAGCATGGATCAGTAGGCAAGATTTGAAAGGCCATCATGGAAATCCTATCGTGACTCTCATGATGAAGATTCGAGGAACGGATCTCATGGAGTCTTTCGTACAGAGGCTTGCGTCAAGACTGAGCGATGGCGACAAGCGAGATCTTTCGGTTGAGTTCAGGAAGCACGTCGATACTGATGGAAATCTGTACATAAGACTTGATAAACAAGCAGCTCTTCTTGGCAGATTAAGCCTAAAGCAAGAAGATCCGATAAGGATAAGGATGAAGCTTGAAACTAGGCCGAGAACACTAGACCAGATGAGTGAAGCTCTTGGGAGGCTTGGATTGATCAAGTGACGAAGTTCGCAGACTTGCATCTGAAACCTCCGATTGGAAATCCTGCCGCTCAGAAGGAAATGGCTGAATTAGCCTGTTGTCTAGGCTACTCGCTTGTCGCGGTCGGCTTCCATCCAAGAGATAGGGACGAAGAAGTGAATAGGGTGAAGAAGACATTTCTTGAGGCGGGCTTGGACTTAGCATCGAGAGTCGATATTTCAGCCACGTCTAGAACCGAGTTGCTCAAGGAGCTTAGAGCGCTTAGAAGAGATTTCGAGATAGTGGCGATAGAATGCAAGTCAAATGAGGCATTGAGCATCGCACAACGTGACAGCCGCGTAGATGTAATCTACCTTGACACAGCCTTATCGAGCAGAGGTTTGCCCTTGAACAGAGCCGGTTCATCTAGCATTCATCTAGAAATAAATATGTCAACACTTACCGAAACACGGCGACTGCCCGAGCATGTTCAAATCGCGAGAATCAGGAAGGAAATAGCGAAAGCAAAGCAAAACCGGTTTCGCATAGTTATCTCAAGCGGTGCAGATGACCTAATGTATCTCAGAGCGCCACGTGACGTAGCAGCAGTTGGGATGCTGCTTGGACTGGATAGGGAGGAGGCTCTCAGATCAATTTCAAGTATTCCAATTTCCCTTGTGAACAAGAACAGGGTGAAATTGGGTTCACGCTACGCTGGGGAAAACGTCAGGATCATAGGGATCAGAGATGAATAGAAGGGGACGGAGGTACCTCCTCGTCAAAATCGTAGCTAATAAAGCTATGACGAAGAAAGCGTTTTCCCTAAGTTTGGTCGCGGCAGTCGAGCATCTGTTTGGCCACATCGGCCTCGCCGAGATATCCCCACAAATAGTATCTTACGACCAAGAGTGCTCAACAGCATTGGTGAAATGTTCCAGAGAAAGCGTTCAGAAACTGAGATCTACATTAGCCTTGATTACGGAAATAGAGAATAGTCCAGCGGCAGCATTCGTTTTAAGAACTTCAGGAACGATAAGAGGCTTGCGGCAAAGGCCATCGATCAAACGTTTTCCCCCCAATCCAGACGCGTTGATTCTAGTTTAACGCGATGTTTTAGTCCAAGAACGGTTGTCAGTTTGAGCGAAAACAACAATCAATAAAGAAATATAGGCGAGCAGTTCTCAAGAGAGTGACGGGGATGAGGAAGCCAGTCCCAGATAGACCTTCGATGCAGAAGGCATGATAGTCTCGCGACAAACCTGACCCAAACGTCAACTTGAGATGTAGCAGATTATTCCCAAATTTAGCTTGCAAAAGGTTTTTAGTTCAGATGGATGTAGAGAGATGAAGAACGTATCATAAGAGGTGTAATGAAGCTTTGTCGATGTTCGCTGTTCCAGGCGCATACGATCGCGCTATAACAGTTTTCTCCCCCGATGGTAGGCTGTTCCAAGTGGAATATGCTTCTGAGACTGTTAAAAGAGGTGCAACTGTTCTTGGAATAGCCTGCTCTGAGGGAGTTGTTTTAGCTGCCGAAGAGAGATCCATCTCGAAACTTCAAGATCCGTCTTTTATGTGGAAGATATATCAGATTGATGAACATATTGGGGCTGCAACTGCCGGTCTGAGTTGCGATTCACATATACTTGTTGATCAGGCTCGAATATATGCGCAAAGTAACCGATTGATGTATGATGAACCGATCGACCTTGAAGTATTGACCAGGAGAATCGGTGAAATAAAGCAGCTTTATACTCAGCACGCCGGGGTGAGGCCGTTCGGTATTTCGATCCTGTTCGCTGGAGTGGACAAGAAAGGTAGCCGCCTCTTTTCCACCGATCCAAGCGGAGGCTTCTTTGCATATAGAGCTTGGGCGATCGGAGCGGGCGGAGACGCTGCCAACGAGATTCTTGAAGCTGAGTACAGAGATGATATGGTCTTGGAGGACACGATACTGCTTGCTCTGAAGTGTATGGCAAAGGTTTTAGAAGGCAAGATCGATCCTCAGAAGATCCGTATGGCCTTCGTTCCAGCTGCTACGAAGCGATTCCAAAGATTAACTGTGGAGGAAGTTGAAAAATACGTTAAGAAACTCGACGCTGGCAGAAAGGCGGCGTCGAAATGAGTGAGAAATATACAACAGCACGGATCACGTCTAGTGGAGAGAAGTTTGAGATTCTTGTAAAGCCTGCGCCTGCTCTCGACTATAAGTTGGGGAAGCCTGTCAGCTTATCTCAAATTCTTCTAATTGAGGAGATCTATTCCGACGCTGGCAAAGGGACCAGAGCGTCCGCTGAGAAACTCCAAAAGTGCTTCGGAACAACTGACATTACGAAGATTTCGGAAGAGATCATGAGGCATGGGGAACTTCAGCTCACGACTGATCAAAGGAGACAACTCGTTGAGGACAAGAGGAAACAGATAATCGCTTTCATTTCGAGAAACTGTATCGATCCTAGGACCGGTTCTCCTCACCCGCCGCTGAGAGTGGAACAGGCGTTGGAACAGGTGAAAGTCTCCATCGACCCCTTCAAGAGCGGTGAGGAGCAAGCGAGGGCGATTATCGAAGAGCTCAGACCGCTGCTGCCGTTAAAAATGGAGCAGATGCGGATTGCTGTAAAGATATTCGCAGAATACGCTGCAAAAGCATATGGTACCGTCAAGAATTATGGGACAATAACTCGAGAGGAATGGCAAGCAGACGGGTCATGGATAGGGGTGGTCGAGATGCCAGCGGGCTCATATGGGCCGTTCATTGAAAGGATCGGGAAACTAACTCAGGGAACTGTGCAAACCAAAATCTTAAAGTAGATAGTCACGTTCTTTCTCTCTTCCAACATGTATCTTTAGAGGATATAATGTTTGACCCTTCATGTGGAAAAGAAGCAGCTAGTGGCTCCAGGCGAGATAGTCGCCGAAGGAGGATACCTCGCCGGAGAAAACGTCTACAAGGAGAACGATAAGATTTTTGCGTCGAGACTAGGTCTCGTTGAGGTCGACGGGAACAGGGTGCTGGTAGTCCCTATAAAAGGCTGCTATATTCCCTATCTGGACGACCCTGTGATCGGTCGGATAGTTGACGTTGGGATGTCAGGATGGTCTGTTGATATAAACGCTCCCTATCCGGCGCTGCTGCCTGCTTCTGAGACATTCGGTCATCGACAACCATTTCCTAAGGCTGATCTCACAAAGATATTTGACGTTGGCGATCTGGTTCTAGCCAAAGTGATAGCATTCGATAGAACGCGCGATCCATTGATAACGGTCAAGGGACCGGAACTCGGCAAAGCCACTTCAGGACGGATCGTTAAGATATCGCCAACAAAGATCCCGAGACTCATTGGAAGAAAAGGTTCCATGATCAGCACGTTGAAGAAGCAGACAGGATGCCAGATAATGGTCGGGCAGAATGGGATCGTCCTTGTATCTGGAAAGTCTCCTGAGGACGAACGGGTCGCCGTTTCCGCCATATATATGATTGAGCGTGAAGCCCACACGAGGGGGCTGACAGACCGTATACAAGAAATGATTCGAAAGGAATTAGGAGGTAGAGAATTTGTTTCAGGAAAAGCGTCCTGAGAGGCTCATAGACCTTAATGGTTCGAGAAATGATGGGAGAAAGCTTGATCAGCTTCGCCAGATCAAGCTGGAAGTTGGGATCCTTGACAAGGCAAATGGTTCTGCTTACGTTGAGCAAGGTAAAAACCGGATACTCGTGGCCGTTTATGGTCCACGGGAGGCTCATCCAAAGCACATAGCGTTGCCTGACCGAGCAGTTGTTAGATGCAGATATCATATGGCGCCATTTTCGACAGAGGAGAGAAAGTCTCCAGCTCCTTCAAGAAGAGAGATGGAGCTTTCGAAAGTCATAAGAGAAGCTCTTGAACCAGCAATTCTATCCGAGAATTATCCTAGAACGACAATAGACATATTCATTGAAGTCCTTCAATCCGACGGCGGCAGCAGGTGTGCCGCGATAACAGGCGCCTCGCTCGCTCTTGCGGATGCGGGAATACCTATGAAGGGTCTTGTTTCAGCTTGCGCCGTCGGAAAGATTGAAGGTCAAATTGCTCTAGATCTATCTGATCTGGAAGACAAGTATGGCGAAGCAGATATGCCTGTTGCATTGATGCCGAGTTTCAACAAAGTAACTCTGATACAGATGGACGGCTCTCTTACGCTGGACGAATTTGAGAAGGGTCTAGATATAAGTCTAGAATCTTGTAAGCAAATTCACGAGATGCAGAAAACAGCTCTTAAAGGGAAATATCTTTCGATCAAGGAAGAAGTGGAAGAAAAAGAAGGAAGCGAGGGAGCTGGCGAATAATGTCGTCGACACCACAAAGATATCCAACGGCAAGGATAGAGCAGAGAACCATAGTCGATACGATCTCTCGTGGGAAACGCATTGACGAACGATCGTTAACCGACTATAGAGATTTGAAGATTGAAGTCGGCATTATCGAGAAAGCAAACGGTTCGGCTCAAGTATTCCTTGGAAAGACGAAGGTTATGGTCGGCGTCAAGGTGGAGACCGGGGACCCGTTTCCGGACACACCTAATGAAGGGATACTCACAGTGAATGCTGAGCTTGTGCCGTTAGCGTCGCCCTCATTCGAACCTGGGCCTCCTGACGAAAACTCAATCGAATTGGCGAGGGTTGTGGATAGAGGACTGAGGGAATCCAAAGCGATAGATCTTGAGCAGCTCTGCGTGGAAGCTGGCAAGAAGGTATTCGTAGTATTTGTAGATGTCTACGTTCTTGACCACGACGGAAACCTTATTGACGCGTCTGCTATCGCTTCTCTAGCGGCTCTTCTGAACGCGCGAATGAGCGACTACGAGATCAAAGACGGAGAGATCGTCTATAAGCCAGGGTACAAGCCTCTTCCGATAAAGAATCGCCCGATCACTGTTACGATAGCTAAGATAGGTAATTCTCTCGTAGTAGACCCATGCCTTGAAGAGGAACAGGTTATGAGCGCTAGATTGACCGCGGCCATAGATGACAGCGGCAAAGTCTGCGCGATGCAGAAAGGAGGCATGGAGGGACTGACGATAGAAGAGGTAAAAACAGCTGTGCAGATTGCATCGAAAAAAGCGAATGAGCTTAGAGAGAAGATCTCAGAGGCCGCAAAGTAAATGGGAAAGACAAGAAAGGTCGGCCTTGCCGGGAGTCTGGGAGCAAGGTATGGCACCGTAGCCAGAAGAAGATACATGGAGATCGTCAGTCAAATGAGAAGACCCCACGAATGTCCTCAGTGTCACTTCAAGACGGTGAGGAGGCTGAGTGTGGGGATATGGCTGTGTAGAAAATGCGGAGTCAAATTCGCTGGAGGTGCCTACACACCATCCACGAAGCTTGGAGAGATAGCCAGAAGAGCCACAAAAGGAGCGATAACCCCGAAGGCAGTTGCCGCTGAGCTTGGAATAAAAGAGAAACCCGAAGAGGAAATTGCTGAGCCCGCTGAGGCTTTGCCTTCCAAGACGGAACCAGAGACAGAAGAGGAAGAAAGGAAGGAAATAAAAAGGAGACGTAGGAAAGCAAAAGAGGAAGCGCCCAAGGAAGAACAGGCGTGATCCTATTTACAACCTGCAGGCAACCTACCGAACGTATCAGAAGTTTTGTCAGCGAGCTGTCCCATTCTATTCCGAAATGCAGAAGACTCAACAGGGGAAAATTGAGCCTCGAAGCAGTTGCCGAAAGATGTTTCGAGCTAAAGTGCGACAAGGCACTGATAATACAGAGATGGATGGGAGCGCCAGGTAGGATACAACTGTTAGAGTTCAGAAATTCTGATCTTACACAGATCCCGCCCCTTATGTACTTGGCAGAGGTAAAGTTGAGGAGAGAGTACGGGATCGCAGGGAGATTTCAGGCCGAAGCGATAACAATTCAATCAGAAGTAAATTCTGAACTAGTTCGACTGGCGAAGAGTTTATCGAATTTCTTCGAATTGCCTCTTGTTACATTGCCTTCCAGAGGCTCTTACCGAGCAGTGCTGCATGTATTACAAGATTCAAGATGGAAAGCAAGAGTGGTTCTGGGAAGTCCGCCCTCGATCAAAGAAGTAGGGCCTTCGCTCACCATCAAGCATTTGAGGTGGGATAACTTTGAGGGGGATGAAAAGTCATAGAAGCGGAATCCGATGTTGCGATTGAATTCGACAATGAAAGACATATTTTGGCTATTCTGGAAGCTCTCAAACCTGAATTGAAGGTTTTCAAACGCCGTCGATCAAGAATTAAGATATCGCGAGATAGAACCACTCTCAGGCTGAAATTCTGCGCTAGAGATCCAGTGGCGTTGAGAGCTTCCATGAATCTATACTTGCGTTCTGTGTTGAGTTGGCGACGAGCTGTTCAAATTATCGAAGAACTTCAACACTAGCTTTATACGTTCTGCGTACGAAAAGGCGGATCGTTATCACTAGACGAATTTAGCCGGTTCTTTTTCATCGAAGAGATAATGCGATGAGATACTTTTGCGCACGCAAATCCTTATTATTGTGGCTATTAGCATAGTGAATGTGCTTTAGCTTAATTTGAGGAGTGGAAAAGTTGGGCGAGAATGTTGAACTTCCGCCTCAAGTTCAAGAGCAATTGGTGAGGCTTCAGCAGTTGCAGCAAACCTTGCAGGCTGTCGTGACTCAGAAGCAGCAGCTCGAGATTGAGTTGACGGAGGCAGATAGAGCAATCGCAGAACTGGAGAAGCTGGGTGACCAGACTCCTGTGTACAAGAGTGTAGGAAGCATCTTGGTCAAGTATGATAGGCAACTCCTAGTCAACGAGCTTAAGGAGAGGAAGGAACTTTACAATACTCGAGTGACAGTGTTGGGGAGGCAAGAGGAGAGAACACGGGAAAGAATAAAGGAGCTTCAGCAGAAGCTTCAGGAGAGACTGAAGCCTGCTGGACCCAGCTGAAGGTCTTCTTCTCAAGATCAACGTTTTAGGGTTGGAAGCAGAGTGAACGCTAAATTGAAGAGGAAACCCTCTCCAAGAGAAATCGAACAGATGTGTGAGGCTGCCCAACAAGCTGCAGTGAGTTTTCTTATTTCGAAGATTCCGGCAAAACGTATGAGAGATGTTGAAATAGTTGTCGAAGCTGTTGGCGACAAGCCCTTGACTCTGAACATCGAAGTCTCTGTCATACAGGATAATCAAAGCAGGGAAATAAGTGAAATTGTAGACGAAGCAACTCGCCTAGCGCTGGATGCGGCAGAGTCTAAAGCCAAGGATCTGGGACTTTGAAACAATTCAAAAGACTTCGCTCTCTGATCAGAAAGGCGAACTCAGCAAGCATTCTATGTCATCAGAATGCAGATCCCGACGCTGTCTGCTCTGCCTATGCTCTGTATTCTCTACTTAGGAAAACCAAGAAGAAAATGAGGATAGAGATTGCAGCTCCGAGCCTCAGTAGGATCTCCAAGAGGGTACTGACGCATTTTCCCGAAAAGTTTGTCACTAAACCGCGCTTAGGAGAGTCCGATTTTATTTTCGCAGTCGATACGAATACGATCGAGCAACTTGGCGAATGGAGAGGCTCCGTTGCTCTACGTCGAAGTAATCTCATAGTCATCGATCACCATGCCCTTCATCCTAGGACTTCTGAGACAGCTTTGATGGTCGTGTGCGACGAAACGGCAGCGTCAACATGCGAGATCATCTATGAGATTTACCAAAGTTTTGGAGTTAAGCCATCTCGCCTCGACGCCGTTGCCATGATTCTAGGAATATATTACGATAGTAGACGTTTGTTGCTTGCGAAGTCGAAGACATTTCAAGTGCTGTCTGAACTGACAGCGTACGGGCTCGACATGGAAAAAGCAGTGTCGATTCTTCAGGTCCCTGTGCAAGAGTCAGAGCGAATAGCTAGATTGAAAGCAACTCAAAGAGCCCAAATCAGAAGAGTAGGAAAATGGATCGTGGCTGCGACTGTGGTCGGTTCATATCAAGCTTCAGTAGCGAGGGCATTGATCATGTTGGGCGCTCATGTCGCAGTGGTCGGCGGAGAGAAAAAAGGAAGACTGCGTATAAGTCTTCGGTCCATATCAGATTTCTATTGGAAAACGAAGATACACTTGGGGAGGGATATCGCAATTCCCGTCGGAGAGCGATTCCAAGGTATGGGCGGAGGTCACGCTCTCGCAGCAGGAATTAGTGGAAGCGGAGATGTCGCTCAGGCTATCACTCAGTGCCTAGATTTGATCTCTACGAAATTCAACTAGCAATATTTCCTAGATCAACAAAACGGTTAAACACATCTTCTGCTTCTTAGGGAGAGGAGGATTACCTCAAAAAAGAGTAGCTACTCAAATTTGAGACGCTCAGATGGATGAATGAGCAAATAGAGGTACCTAGTCGTTGCCCATAATAGAGATGCGCGATCTAACGTTCACATACGCTGGCGCTGAGAAACCAAGCATCCTAGGGATCAATATCGTTGTCGAGCCCGGTGAATTCGTGGTTCTGACAGGTCCAAGCGGCTGCGGAAAGACGACCGTATGCAGATGTCTCAACGGTCTAGTTCCGAATTTCTACTCGGGCGAGATGACCGGGAACGTGAAAGTCACTGACTTGGATGTCAGAAAGACCTCTACGATGGAACTTGCTAGACACGTGGGCTTCGTTTTCCAAAATCCGGAGAACCAGCTCTTTTCTCTTTCTGTAGAACGAGATGTAGCTTTCGGCCCTGAAAATCTCGGTCTACCTAGAGATGAAATCAGAAGAAGAGTAGATTGGGCTTTACAAGCTACTGGTATCTCTCACCTTCGGAATATGGCTCCTTATGAACTCTCTGGCGGGCAGCAGCAGAGAGCCGCCATAGCAGCGGTTCTGGCTATGAAGCCGAGGCTTATAGTACTGGATGAGCCGACATCTTTCCTCGATCCCAAATCGGCTCAAGAGATATTGGACGTGATCTCGCAACTCAACAGAGAGCTGAAGTTAACGATATTTCTCGTAGAGCATAGACTTGACGCTGTTTCCCGACATGCTGACAGAGTGATCGTCATGGACAAAGGTAGAATCGCTCTGGATGGAAGACCATCCAACGTATATGGCGAAGAGGCTTGGCTGATAGGAATAGGCGTTCCCAAAGTGACCATGCTATTTCACTTGCTGCGGAAGGACGGCATCTCTTTAGACTCCATACCTATCACTGTCGAAGACGCGACGGAGGAATTGAGGAGGAAGCTGACATCTTGATAAAAGTTGAAAACCTATGCTTCACTTATCCTAACGGAAAGGACGTCCTTTTCAACGTGAACTTGAAGGTCCAAGACGGTGAATTCGTCGCTGTGATGGGAGAGAATGGAGCGGGAAAGACAACGCTAGTAAGACATTTCAACGGCCTGTTAAAGCCCACGACAGGCCGCGTTCTAGTCGACGGTACCGACACCAAGAAGTCAAGCGTAGCATCTCTCGCAAGAAACGTAGGGCTGGTCTTCCAGAATCCTGACCATCAATTGTTCTGCGAGACTGTTAAGGACGAAGTTGCTTTCTCTCTCAAGAACTTTGGATATCCTGAAGAGATTGTAGAGAGAAGAGTTCGAGGAATACTTGAGACTCTAGACCTAACATCCTATATCGATAGCTCGCCCTTCATGTTGAGCGGAGGAGAAAGAAAGAGAGTAGCGCTCGCTTCTGTATTGGTTTGGAATCCGAAGCATATAGTTCTCGACGAACCTACTATCGGTCAAGATTATCAGCAGAAGGACCGGCTGAGAAATTTCATTCTGCAGCTGAATACTCAAGGCAAGACTGTAATTGTAGTCACTCATGACATTGAATTTATCGCGGAATGCAAACCGAGAGTTGTCGTTTTATCTGGAGGAAGAATAGTAGGAGACGGACCTGCGGTCGAAATATTGACTGATGAATCACTGGTCAACAAAGCATCACTTGTTCGACCGCAGATTGCGAAGCTCATGTCATCCCTTTCGGATACTGGATTGCCAGCAAATGTAATCGACCTGTTCACAGCGAGAACAGTCCTCGCCAGCAAGCTTGAGAGGGTTGAAACATGTCGATGAGAATATTCGATGGTTTCAAGTTCACGAAGCTGCCTACCCCACTTCATCAAATGGATCCGAGAGCGAAATTTATTCTAGTTATGAGCATTTTCGCGGTGTGTCTTATGTTCTCAAATCTACTGGTTCTTCTCATGGTCTTCTTCGCTCAGATACCAATAATCGGTCTAGCTAAATCAATGAGAAGATGGTCTGTCTCAATGAAGGGAGGCGCTTTGCTAGCAACCCTTATCTTCGTGATGAATTTCTTAACGGGAACGACGCTGATATACTCAATAGCGATGACGGTGAAATTCCTTGCATTGATATCCTGCTTTTCAGTCTTCTTTATGACAACATCGCCTGATGATCTGGGTCTAGCACTTGAGAACATAGGTATGCCATTTACGCTTGTCTTCACTTTTACAACGGCCGTTAGACTTGTTCCCACGATGGCCGTTGATGCTCAGACCGTGATAGATGCTCAGAGATCTAGAGGACTTGAACTCGAAAAAGGAAATTTCGTCAAGAGAATTAGAAACTACATTCCGATATTGATCCCGCTGATTGTGTCTGCAATAAGGCGAAGCATCGAGCTGGCCGAAGCCCTCGAGTCGAGAGCGTTCGGGGCATCCGAGAAGAGAGAATCCTTGGTGACATTAAGAATGAAACTATCTGACTATCTGACTGCCAGTGTGGCGCTTGCCTTTTTGACGTTATCTGTCTACGTGTACTTCTACGTGAGATTGCCTTCTTTTGAAGTTGCCTTCAAACTTCCCTCAATATGGCCTTGGTCATACCCATGACAAACCTGATAAGGAGAGAGCGGACGAATGAGATTTTGTGTGGCGACAAAGGTTGTTCCAGAGAATTCTAATCCCGATTGACGGCTCCCAACTCTCTCTAGAGGCTGCAAAGCAAGGAGTCTACATTGCAAAGAAACTTGAATCGAAAGTCGTATTTCTCTACGTGATCGATGTCAGAATGATTCAAACCTCGAGCTTGACTGGCACCGACCCAGGGATTCTAAAGACGAGGTTGAGAAATGTAGCCGAGAGATACTTGAATGAAGCAGCTAAGCTGGCAGAGGAAGAGAATGTCACGTTTCAGAATCAGATTCGTGAGGGGCTGCCGGCTGAAGACATACTGAAAGAAATTGAGGAGGAGAAAATTGACCTGGTCATCATGGGTTCGAAGGGTATGAGTGGAGCTCATCGGGTCATAATTGGGAGTACTGCTGAAGAGGTTGTGAGATGGTCGCCCTGTCCTGTCCTGATTGTTAAATAGCATATTCCATGTTTTGGATTCAAGAACTATCTGAACGGATCTTCTCGGCGAGGAAGAAGCCTCTCTGCAGAGCGTCGGTATTTGTTACCCTAGCAAGTCTTGGTGAATTATCATTGACCGCCTTCTTCATTGCTTCTTCACCAACCAACTTGGTAAGTCTAACCAACGCGCCGAGCATGATCATATTTGCATAGATCCTATTTTTGAACAGTTGCTCAGAAAGTCTAGTCGCAGGAATTCTGTAGGTCTTCCAGTTGGATTTGGAGCGTTCCGTCTTCACAAGGTCTTCATCTACCAGCAATGTTCCGGTTTTTCTAAGTTTCTTAGAATGCTCGTCAAAGCCTTGCTGGTTCATAGCGACAAAGATATCGCAGCTTTCAACTTCGGGGAAGCCTATTTCTTCATCTGAGATTATGACGCTGCTCCAAGATGATCCTCCCCTCGCTTGAGCGCTATAGCCTTGAGTCTGCACAGCGTATTTTCCTTCATAAACTGTTGCGGCTGCTCCGAGAACAACCGCTGAGAATACCACGCCTTGGCCACCTGATCCAGCGAAGATAACTTCAACTCTCCGATTTCTCTTCAATTTGCTGCCTTCTCCTGAACCTTGCGCATATTCTCTAGAAGTGTCGGTTTGTCTATGTCTACGAGTTCTCCAACGACAATCTTATCGGTCAATTCTTCTGCTTTCATATTTCTAGCTCTGTTCAGAGCGATTGAGCTACTCCTAAACCAATTCAGGATCTGGGTCGCTGATTCCATACCTATCCTTCTTCCATATATTGGAGGACATTGACTGACAACTTCCAGAAATGAGAAGCCCTTCTTCCTCAACGCCTTCTTCATGGCTTCCTTCAATTGGACAACATGGTAAGTCGTCCATCTAGCTACATACGAAGCTCCTGCAGAAACCATCAGGCTTGAAACATCAAGAGGATACTCGAACGTTCCATAAGGAGTCGTCGTGGTCTTAACACCGAAGGGTGTTGTAGGAGCTGCTTGACCGCCCGTCATTCCATATATCATATTGTTGACCATTATGACCACAACTTCCAAGTTTCTTCTAGCGGCATGCAGCAAGTGGCTCAAGCCAATGGCGGCAATGTCGCCATCACCCCCAAACACCACTACATTCAGCTCTGGTCTGACAAGTTTGAGGCCTAATGCCACTGGAATGCTTCTCCCGTGCGTAACATGAATTGAGTCAGCTCTAATGTAGGGTGATGGAATCCATGAAGAACAACCTATCCCACTACAAAAAACGAAATTCTTCAAATCCTTGAAACCTTCTTCTTCGACTGCCTTTAGAAAGCAGTTGATTACAGTTCCGCAGCCGCAACCTGAACAGAAGGTTGACGGCA
>Ga0315308_1001063_pt1 | contig 15760 bp, 8 predicted proteins | sample TDP3_MG_FD_203078 | JGI IMG/M metagenome (GOLD analysis project Ga0315308, IMG submission 203078) | Freshwater sediment microbial communities from Lake Towuti, South Sulawesi, Indonesia - TDP3 | ecosystem: Environmental > Aquatic > Freshwater > Lake > Sediment | place: Indonesia: South Sulawesi... | reverse complement strand
TCTTTTCTTATTCTTCTGGATGTTACCTTTAATTTTATCTCTTTTTAATTTCTATTATGGGTATAAGTCAACAACCTCTCCTTTTGAACGACAACGAAGGCGTCTTGTGTCGGTAGGCTTTTTCATAGCCTGTTTAGCAGGTATAGATTATCTTCCCGCTTATGGAGTCCAAATTCCTTATCCCATAGGTTTTATCTTCATACTCTTTTTTATCGCCTTCACCACCTATGCCAGTGTATACTATAAAGCCTTAAATGTGGAGGTTATTCTAAAGAAGATATCCATTATAACTTTTTTCTCAATTGTCGCCGCAGTAATTATTTATATAGCTCCTTTCTATTTGCAATCCTATTTCTACAAGCTCTGGGGCAAGAACTGGATATTTTTCCCTATTTCTCTTGCCTTCTTAGTTGGTATCGGTCTGTTTCGCCTCATAAACATTGTAAGAGGTATGGAGGAGAGTGAACTCTCCAAAAAATTTGCATACCGTCCAATTCTTAAAAAAGAAGCTGAGAGAGTTTCCAAAGCAAGAAACATACACGAACTTTTAACCTATCTAACTCGTGATTTAAGCCACTGGGTTAGATTAGACTATGTAGGGGTTCTTGTCTGGGACAATCATACCAAGAAATTTGTATTACACAGCAGCTTTACCCGGGTAAAAGATAAGGAGAAAATCCCTACAGGTTTAACCCTTCCCCAGGATAATCCCCTGATTATTGAACTTTTAAGGAAAAGAAAGCCTGTGGTGTATAGTGAGTTAAAATACTCCCTTGATACAGAAGTAACTCCATCTGAAGAAAGGGAATTTCTCTCCAGGATAACCAGCCAGATGCAACGTTTGGGTGCCGAGATAGCCATACCCTGTTTTTGCGAAGATAAACTTTTAGCCTTAATCAACATAGGTCATAAATTAGATCTCAATGATATCATTACCCATGAGGACTTAGAGTTATTCTCATCTTTATCTAACCATACCGCCCGCGCACTTCATGGCTTTATGCTCCACGAGGAAAAAATCGAACTCATTGTAGCCTCCCAGAATACTTTAATCTCAGCCATTGAAGCCAAGGACCGCTATACTCGTGGTCATACTGATAGAGTAGCCGAATATTGCACCCTCATCGGAAAAAGTTTAGAGAAAGAACTCCGTTTTTATCCCAATGGATTATCCGACCTTAAATGGTGTGCCCAGCTTCATGATGTAGGAAAGATAGGTATTTCTGATACAATTCTTCTTAAAAAAGGTCCTCTGGATAAAGATGAATGGCAGGTTATAAAAGAACACCCGGTAAATGGTATAAGGATTATCAGCCCTGTCCGGGAATGGCTCGGTGAAGATATCTGCGCCGGCATACTCTATCATCATGAAAATTTCGATGGTTCAGGATATCCCTCCCAACAAAAAGGAGAAGAGATTCACCTCTTTGCTCAAATAATAAGAGTTGCCGATGCTTTTGATGCAATGATTATCCATAGACCTTACCGACCTGCTTTGACAAAAGAGGAGGCAATAAACGAACTCAAAAAATACAAAGGTATCCACTTTGCCCCTCAAATCGTAGACGTTATGGTGCACTTATATAATACCGGCGAAATATAGGTTTTCAAATTTGTAATCTGTAATTGGTAATCTGTAGTGTATTGTCTCCTCTCCCCTGGGGGGGGAGGAAGAAGGTGAGGGGGAAAGCAGTCACCCAAGGGTTCTATTCCCGCAATCTGTGTAAATAGATGAAAGAAATAGTAAAAAAATTATTATCCAGAGGTAATAAATTATTAAATCAGCCTTATAAGAGGATTCAATTCACAAAAATTGCCGAGGCCGATGAATTGTTGAATGATTTAACAAATCATTCACATGCTTTTGTATTAGCGTGCATAATGGATAGACAAATTAAAGCAGAGAAAGCGTGGTTGATACCCCACAGAATTCGTCTTTTAGTCGGCAGTTTTGAATTTGGTAAACTTAAAGAGTTAGCTAGACAAGAAATTAGAGATTATTTCAGAAATAATAATCTTCATAGGTTTAATGTTCTGATGGCAGACAATTTTTATTATGCAATTAAGGATATAGAGCAAAAATACGATGGCTTTGCCGCTAACATCTGGGCTAATTCTCCCAGAAGCGCAACCATTGTTCGTCGTTTCTTACAGTTTAGAGGTGCAGGGGTGAAAATAGCTACAATGGCGGCAAATATTCTCGCCAGAGATTTTAAAATTCCTATGGCCGATAAATATTGTATTGATATATCTCCCGACGTTCAAGTCAGAAGAGTGTTTATTAGGTTAGGCTTAATCTCTCAAAACTCAAGCAATGAAGAATTGATATATTCAGCAAGGGAACTAAATCCTGATTACCCCGGAATATTTGACTTCTCTGCTTGGGAAATAGGAAGAAACTGGTGTAGACCTACACATCCTAAATGTAATGATTGTTATTTATCCCAATATTGCCCAAAGGTTAGCATTTGACTTAATTCTGGGAAACGTGTTTTCTGATAGAGTTCTTATCCGGACTTTCGGCCGTCAGATGAATGACGCGGATTCGGAAATTATGGAGACGCTTCTGGAGAGAGCGTTACAGGAAGATAGATTCTCCTTAAGGACCAGATGCCATAGTTCCAAAGAAGAATAATTGAGTATTCTGTCACCAGAACTACTGAACAAAGTTTTGAAGGAAGGGAAACCGAAGGACCCTGACCTTCCTAGGGTTTAATTATTGATAATGAAAAGTCAAAAACATAAAGGTGAAGGACACAGAGAAAGATTAAGAGATAGGTTCCTTAAAGCGGGCCTTGAAGCATTCCATGATTATGAGATTGTGGAGTTACTTTTGACTTTAGGAACGCCTCGTAAGGATTGCAAACAACAGGCAAAAGACGCCATAAAGAAATTTAAGGGATTGAAAGGAGTCCTTGATGCCTCTTTGGAAGAACTTCAGGAGATAAAAGGAATTGGCCCCATCAATGCTTTTGGGATAAAACTTTTTCAGGAGATATCAGAGCACTATTTAAAGAAGAAAATCATTGGCAAAGAAATAATTTTAACATCTTCAAAGGCAGTGTTCGATTATCTATATCAGTCAATGCAGAAAAATAAAAAGGAAATTTTTAAAGTACTGTTTTTGAACGGGAAAAATAAACTAATTGAGGTTGAGAACTTATTTGAAGGCTCTTTAACTTCAAGTGCAGTTTATACCCGAAATATAATGAAAAAAGCGCTTAGGTACAATGCCGCTGCTTTGATTTTTGCACATAACCATCCTTCTGGAGACCCCAGTCCGAGTGAAAGTGATAACAAAATAACTGAAGGTTTAGTTTCTGCGGGAAATATTATGGAGGTTAAAGTTTTAGACCACATAATAATTGGTGATAATAAATATTATAGTTTTGCAGATGAGGGATTGATTGAAGAATACAATCTAAATGTCTAAGTATAAAAAGAGGACATAGAATATGAGCAAATTAAGCAAAGACGAAGCTGAGTTTATCACTCAATGTCTGAAACAAGGTAAGCTCCTTCCTGATAGGTATAGGTATATCATTCCCTTTGAAACCAAGAAGGAATATGAGCTCACTTATGAAGGCAAAGAGCGAGAAGAAGATGTCCTTGCAGACACCATGGCGGTTCCTTTGCAACCTGTAAAAACATTCGGTAATGGAAATGGTAGTTGGACTAACAAACTAATATTCGGTGATAATCTTCAAATCCTTAAAGCGTTAATGGATGACCCAGAGATTTATGACAAAAATACAGGAAGAGGAAAGGTAAAATTAATCTATATTGATCCTCCTTTTGCTACAAAACAGGAATTCAGGGGGACTCAGGACCAAAAGGCTTATCAGGACAAGATAGTAGGTGCACAATTCTTGGAATTTTTAAGAAAAAGGCTTGTTTTCTTAAAGGAGCTCTTGGCTGATGACGGAAGTATTTATGTCCATTTGGACGAGAAAAAAGGCCATTATATAAAAAGTATACTTGATGAAATTTTTGGTGAAAATAATTTCCAACGCGAGATAATCTGGGATATTAGTGTACTATCAGGCTTCAAGACACAAGCTAAAAATTGGATAAGGGGACATGACGTGATATTTTTCTATTCAAAAGGAAACTCATTTCTGTTCAATAAGACAAGCATTCCACATAGGCAAGAATACATTAACCGCTTCAATAAAGTAGATGAGCATGGAAGAAAGTATTTTGATGGTAGAGGGGGAAGAAGATACCTTGATGAAATAATTGAAAAAGGGAAAAACGTAGGAGATGTTTGGACTGATATCATGTCTTTTCAACAGATACCTACATCGGCAGAACGTATCGGATTCCCTACCCAAAAACCCGAAGCACTTCTTGAACGGATAATTAAAGCTTCCTCGAATCCAGGTGATCTCATCCTTGACGCCTTTGCCGGCTCTGGAACAACGGGGGCAGTAGCAGAAAAACTGGGTAGAAAATGGATAATGATAGATTGTAGTAAACTTGCCATTTATACAATCCAAAAGAGGTTGCTTAATCTTCGAAAAGAAATCGGTAATAAAGGGAAACCTCTAAAGTCTAAACCTTTTACACTTTATAATGCTGGGTTGTATGATTACAAAATGGTCAAAGACTTGCCCTGGGATAAATACAGGCAATTCGTGCTTAAACTCTTTCAATGCCGGGATGAACTACATAAGATTAGTGGGGTAGAACTGGACGGCTATCTTGGTCGAGATCATGTAATGGTTTTCAATTATAAGAAACATAAAGATGTAATTTTGGATAGGGGATTTATTGATGACCTCCATAAGATCTTTGGTGATAGGGTAGGTTATAAATTCTTTATCATTGTTCCAGCAGCAAGCGTCACGTTCTTTGAGGATTATGTTGAAAAAGGAAAGACAAAATATTTTGCTTTAAGGATTCCTTATTCCATAATTGATGAGCTCCACCGCAAAGGATTCACCCATATTAAGCAACCAATCAGAGAAGCAGACGTTAACGATACTGTTGATGCCGTGGGATTTGATTTTATGCAAATTCCCAATGTCGAATGTGACTATTTTATTAGAAAATCTAAGGGACAGCTGGACCTAAACAAGAGCAATAAAGAAGCAGTAATCAAAATCAGAAAGTTTAATAGCAATATTTTGTCTAAGAAACCTCTTGAATTCAAGAATAGAGAAACGCTTTCAATGGTAATGGTAGATTATGATTATAATGGCGAAGTATTTGACTTTGACGATGTCTTTTACGCTGAGGACCTAAAAATGAATAAATGGGAAGTCAGTTTCTATGCAGATAAAATGGACAGACAAATAATGATTATTTACGTAGATATTTTCGGGAACGAAAAGAGAGAAGTCAAAACATTTAAGGACTTCAATAAAAAATGAAGCAGCAAAATCAAGAAATATCAAGTGCCGTTATAACGGCAGGACAATAATCAAAGGGTTTTTATTTTGCGGAAACATTTACCACTACACAAACATAAGCAAAGCTATAAGATGCAATTATAGGATCTCGTCACATTATTTTCTTATATGAATCAATAATACATAAAGTAGATAAAAGATAGTAATATGAAGAACCTATTAATTAGAAAACCTTCCATAGCAGATTTGAGGCTATTCTTGAATCTATTTCAAGGACGGGAAGGAGTATTCGCAAGGCAATGGACAAGTGGGCAGGGGTACTCTCCGATCCGTCCAGAAAGATCAATAAGTGAGAACGATATTCTCTTGCACATACAAGGTACAGAAACGTACGGAATCTATCTAATACGGAGAGATAATACCGTAAGATTAATCTGTTTTGATATCGACCTACCTAAGAATTTCGCCGAAGTAGAAGAAGACTCTCTAGTTACTGACAAAGGTAATTTGTTGCCGCAAATAAAGAATATTTGCGCCGCAGCTGTAGATTCGTTCCGCCATTGTTCTTTTAACGGTAGAGGCATATTGATAGAAGATACTGGGGGCAGAGGTTACCATGTCTGGTTCTTTTTTGAATCTCCTATTCCAGCCGCGAACGCCCGCAAATTTGCATATTCTATTCTTAGAAAAGCAAACGTACAGTGTGAAGTCTTTCCAAAGCAAGACGAGGTTGTCGAGGGACAATATGGCAATCTTATTAAACTTCCTCTCGGTCTACATAAAAAATATAAGCAGTATAGTAATTTTATAAATGTCGCACAGGGAAAAATTACAAGCATAAAAGACCCATTTGGTCATATGGCTAGGATAGTTCCAATACCTATATCCATAATTTCTAAGATCATAGAAGAAGGAGTGAAAGATAGAGGCCCAGAACCTACTCGACCAACAGAAACAAGTAGACCCGCAGAAGTAGTACCCAAGCAAATTGCCGACAAAATCGCAAAGAGGCCTCAAATCGGAGATTTAATGGAAAAATGTAGAGCATTTTCAAATCTGAAAAAGAAAGCAGTAAGTCAGCATCATTTGGAGCATATAGAGAGATTGGCTTTGGCATATATTATGATTAATATTGAAAATGGGGAAGAAGTCTTGCATGGGATATTGAGTAACTGCTCTGATTATGATAGGGAACACACTCAAAAGGAGATAGACTATCTAAGGGCAAGAGGAATGAAACCTATCAGTTGCCGTAGACTTATTGAGCAGGGTGTCTGTGAAAAATTCTGTAGGTCTGAGATCCGACAGCAATCTATGGACCCCGATCGTCCCGAGCCCTCTCCTATTCGATTTGCGTTGTGGAAGGACCTTAGTGAACCTGAATCTATATGGGAAACCGACATTCCAACCTTTGAAAATGTATACAGAAAATCCAATCTTTACAGGGCTTGGGAACAAGTAAAAGACTATGCAAGAGTAAACGAAGCTTTCTTTGATATGCACGCATTTGAATACTTCGAGGAACATTTAGAAGAAAACATAGAAACTCTTCGCTTTCAACTCAGAAATCATATCTATTCTCCTGCTCCATATCGCTGGTATCAGATACCTAAGGAAAGAAAAGGGGCTGACTTTGAATACCGGCGCATGGCGTTTTTGCATCCAAGAGACTATGTAATTATACAAGCAATAATTAATGTCATAGGCCCAACATTTGAAAAAACGTTCTCTAATAATTCCTGTCTCGGCTATAGACTTGATACAGAAGGTAAGGCTGGCAATTCTATCTTTCACAGCTGGCAATCTGCTTGGCAAGGAAGGAAAGAAGGGATCAAGAGTTTTTTGTATCATCCCAAACATTTTCATTACATTAAGGCTGACATTTTGCACTTCTACGACAAGATAGATAGAGTAATTCTTTACAATAAAATATTGGATAAAATTGGCTCAGCAACTGAGACCTGCCAAATTATTAAAAATTTCTTGGAAAATAATTACATTGATGATTCAAATGGCGAGGAAAAAATCTGTAACCCTCCGTCTAAAGGTATCCCCCAAGGACCTGCCTTTTCTGCTTTCTTTGCCAATATCTACTTAAATGAATTGGACTACCTTATCGAGAGGAAATCCTTTGATTATGTGAGATATGTGGATGATATGGTAATCCTGTGCACAAGCAAAGAGCAGGCAGAAAATATTCGAAAGTTACTTGATGACTATCTTTCTTCAGTAAATCTGGAATTAAATCCGGATAAAACTATAGGCCCTTGCTCTGTCATGAATAGCGAGCCTTTGTTAGATTTTCTTGGTGAAATGAAATACGGAATGGCTGGACTATTTGTACCGGAGTCTTATGTTGAAGAATTACTATCCCCTCAGTTTCTAAAAACAAAGCTTGATTACTTATTTAAGATCAGAGAACTGAATATTTATAATCTTGAAGAGATAGCTAAGCATCTCTCATATTATTTAAGAATGCGTGAAAGAATAGAGCCAGGACTGAATAAGCTGGCGATCGAACTCAGTAAAAAAGTGCTAGAGGAATATCCATTAAAGCCTCACCATTTAGTAATAATTCTTGAAGTATTGATTAGAAATCAGGTTGATGTTAATACGGTAATTTCAAAGTGTCGATGTTCTTATGCTAAGACTGTGCTATGTATAGTACTTGCTACTCTTAAAGAGATTCCAGCTTGGGCTGAATCTTTCTTAATAGATTCCACCGAAGATCGATCATCTTATATTTTAAGAGGAACAGCCTACTCGGTTCTCTCCAAATTACACAGAGGTCAGTATCCGAGTACAGTGCTAAATGTTATTTCACAGGAAGAGAGTTCCTACGTCGTAGATAGATCCTTAAATTGCTTAATCACAATCCAAGGGGGCCAAATCGAAAAGGCTAAAATGTGCTTCCTGGAATTAGTAAGAAGGCATTTCGAAGCCTCGCTTAACCAGATGGTGAAGATCACAATAAAATGGGGAGACCGAATGTTGGACAATCTTGTCAAAAATCAAATCATGAGAACGGATAGAGTAAATCTGTCGGACCTTTATATCATTTTGGAATTTATTTTCATAGTATGTCCAAATGATTTTGAAGAACTTTTGCTCACATTCTTTTCGAAGGATAAAGCAGTACTTATGTACCAATTGCTGTTTTCTTCCATGGATGAAATAACAAAGACGGCAGCCAAAAGGGGCTACCTTGATTTTGCGCATCAATTGACAATTTACGAGCGCGTGAAAAACCTCAAGTCTGATTGGCTCCACGATACACTGCTAGGCGCAATCGAGGAGTGGAGAGTAGGAACGACAGAATTAAGTCCCTCCACTACCTTAAGCGATGTTAATTATTGGCTGGCGCGTGGAGACCTCAGTAAAAAATATCAAATGATACAAAAACTTTCCAGTAAAGAACATCTGAGACAAGGGGGATACCAAAGCTGGCTTGTAAAAGACCAAGAGACAAGTGAGAACTTTGTATTAGAGGCTGTGGAAGAGGATATCCTTAAGGAAAACAATGTAATTGGAGATGGGGTAGCCGAGAAAGACATAAAGGAGCAATTAAACGCAAACAGACTAAGCACTCTCAGCGATTGCTTCCATAATATCGAAGGAGGAAAAAAATATTACTGGTTTAAATATGTAATCCCAGAGGGTTACGATATTCTCTACAGAGCATATAACAAGCAAGAAACAAAGGCAGAATTTGATGAGCGCGAAGTACTCAATATAGTCTCAAGCCTTTTCAACCAAGTCGAGCTTATCAAGCGACATATTGGTGTCGAACCAGTAGTAAACCCGTACACCGTAATTCTGGGCCAGGGTAATCAAGTGCAGTTAATCAATCTTTTTTTTGGGATTCCCCGAAGGTTGTATGTGTCTACACATAACAATTCTATAGTCGATACCAGCACCACTACTAATGCGCTTTTCAATGGGTTTCTGTCATATGAATTAATCACTTCAAGATGTCCAATAGAAATTTACAAAGGGCTACGATCAAGGATAGAGCCAACACCTCAACTTATGAGCGATAATCTACTAGACGCCATTGTGTCCTTGCATTTTGCGTGGATTTTGGACCGTTTATGCTATCCTACGAGTCCAGCAAATAGGTATACTAGTGTAAGTACGTTAAAAAAGGATATCGAATGCTTACGAAAATTTACAAGCCACTTCCAAGATAAAAAGTTAGTACATCTGCCTCCAGACAAAAAATACTGGTCTGGAGTTCTAGATGTTCTTAATCTGAGGGTAGCAAGGTTTTTAAAACTCCCCGATAAGATTCACGATTCTATCCATGAAAATGTGATAAATGTATTTAGCATGTCGGCTCATTGTGTCGATAAAGCGCTGGCGAACTTCCGTAATGGCTCTACTTTAGATTTCAGTTGCGAATCGAAGAGTCTTATCCTGAAGAACAGGCTAAACAATCCTTTACACGAAGCGGGATACAAGTGTGATTTGTTTGCAACAGGCATTAATCAGAAAATTGTTTCAATATCTAATATTACGCAGTGGCAACTCGCTCCGTCAATACCTGCAATAATACTTTATATTCCATTCAAACTGGAGTTAGTAGCTCTGGCGAGAGCTATAGGGTTATTTGAAATACACGACAAAGTCGAAATAAAAGAGACTATAGGTCATCTTATTCAATCCCAAGACCTATTAAGGGAACTCATTCTGCATATATCCCTGAAGGATTTTTCAATAACATCTCGTATTGTAAAGATACTCAATCTAATGAATCAGTTTATTAACAAAGAATTCCAAGATGCGATTGAAGCCGATGGCTCAGATATAGCCCTGCTGACGTTGGTAACGCTTGTACTCCTGAAAAATCAGAGGGAATTGTGGGAACAATGGTGCACTTGGATTGGATTGTCAAAGAAGATTAACTTGACTAAGGCCATCATGTGTCTAAAATATATCGCTGAAAATTCTATAGAGATAGACGGGTTAGTAACCATGTTTATCAGAGAACCACTTGAAAAAACATTTGAAGACACAGACCCTCTGATAAGTTTATATAATTCTTTCCTTCAAGACATTATCAAATTGCGTGGAATTATGAGAATAAATCGTAAGAGAAGTCTTGTTGCACGAGATTTTCATCATTTGGAGAAAGAGGTAGTCATTAAATTCGGGCATAAAGAAGAGAGCGTCTCTCATGATTTAATTATTCCATTCCCTCGTTGTTATGAGACAATATGGACAAAGGAATCTATTACAATAGATTCGGTTGCGTCAAGAAAAAATAAAAAGATAACGTCTCTTTCTTTAACTCCCACTATGTTAAAGAAAATGAAAAGCATAGGGTGGAAATATGAAAGCCTCTTTACAAAAGGATGGAACTGGCTGAGAAAGTATTCCAGAAGGTCTCTCTGGAGAATTATCTCTATAGTGCTATTTCTTAGCGGAGTCATATTTATCTTTGAGTATGCAGCCATTGGGACAATCTTATTAACAGTCAGCAGTGTCCTATTGGCGCCATTGGTAGAGGACTGGTATTGTCGAAAAAGCGTAGGTGAGAAAAAATAAAGAATAGGATAGCCTTAAGGATTAAAACAAGTGCATGAGAGACGAGCTCATTTCATACGAAAAGGGAGAGGTAGTGACCCTGACCCAAATAATTTGTGCGAAGTCGAAATCACAAAGGTTCAGAACAAGCCTTTCAAGAGTATTAGTCTAACCTTTGGACTCTGCTCATCAAGCCTATCCGGCTTGGCTGAGAAAAGGTCGGGATAATTATGGTCATTTCTGATACACAAATTTTCAAAAATCAGGACCTTGTTCTTAAAGTTTCTCCGAATATCGACCCTGATAAGTTTGATATAAATAAGTATGAGGCCTTCCTTGATGCGCTCTGTGGAGAGAGGGAGTATCAGAAAGAGGCTATAAGAGTTACCCTGCGTTATCTTCTGGGAGGTCAGTATAATAACCTTAAAGAGCTGGCAGAGGAAAATTATCAGCAGAATCCAGTTTTGCAGGAAAGATATGGGACATTGTCGGATTTTCAAAAGCATTTGCAACTACCTGACAAGCTTTCCTGTACAATAGATTTAGCAACCGCTACTGGCAAAAGTTATGTTCTTTATGGAATTGCTCGAATTATGCTTGCCGAAGGAAGCGTAGACCAAGTAGTGGTTCTTTCTCCCTCCAATACAATAGAAACCGGTCTTACGCAAAAGTTCCGCTCATTATCAGCTGATGCGACTTTAAAAGATTTACTTCCAGATTCTGCAAGAGTCATAAATCCAAGAATCATTAATGCTACCCAGACCATAAGAAAGGATGACATTTGCATAGAAAATATCCATGCCACTTATGAACGAACCAAATCTGCCATAGAAGATAGTCTCGTAGGCAAGGGTGAAAGAACACTGGTGTTGAATGATGAGGTTCATCACATGGCTAATCCTCCTGCTCGCGATGAAGCAATAAAGAAATGGAAAGAATTTCTTACTTCACCTAAATATAATTTCAGATACATAATTGGAGATTCAGGCACGTGCTATGTCGGCAATGATTATTTTACAGATGTGATTTATCGGTTCTCTCTAAGAGATTCTATAGAGAATAGGTTCATAAAAACCATTGATTATGTTGCCGAGGATATTTCTCTCTCAAAGGAAGAAAAGTTCCAGAAAATTTATGATAATCACATACAGAATAAAACAGCTAGGTATCGATTGATTAAACCTATTACTATTTTAGTTACTAAAGATATCAGTGCTTGTAAGAAGTTAACAGAAGATTTAATTGAATTTATAGCAGCCAAAGAGAGAATAAGCGGGGAGGCTGCGTCAAATAAGGTTTTGATAGTGACCTCGGCAAATGAGCATAAAGATAATATACCTAAGCTTAAGAATGTTGACGATAGAGACAATCCGGTTGAGTGGATTACGTCAGTCAGCATGCTTTCCGAAGGGTGGGATGTTCAGAATGTATGTCAGATTGTTCCACATGAAGAAAGAGCCTTTAATTCTAAATTGCTTATTGCCCAGGTACTTGGAAGGGGTTTAAGAATACCCCCAGAATACAAAGGGGAACAGCCTGTTGTCACTGTGTTTAATCATGATAGGTGGTCAAGTAGTATAAAGCACTTGGTTAACGAAGTTCTTGAGATAGAGAAGAGGATTCATAGTTATGTCATATCTAAGGATAGTAATTACAATTTTGAACTTCACAACATTAAGTATGATAAAGAACCCACCATAGTAGAAACTCCTATGGAGCGGCCCTACGATCTTCTTAAGAAGGGATTTATTTCTTTAAGCACCGAAGAGCAAGTGAGAAGAATAGAAGAAGAGACTACTTACGAGCGAGTTGTAACGGGGGAGCCACGAAGGAAGAGGACGGTTATAGAGTTTAAAGTATATACTGCCGAAGAAGTTGCTCAGGTTATTTATAATAGATACAAGAGCTGGGATATGGATGAAGGCACTGACTATGCACATAAGTACGCCTTTAATAAGATCTTAGCTGTTATTAGGAATTCCCTGAAACAAAAAGGAAATTTAATTAACGAAAGGGGTAAACAGAAAATATTGCAAGCATTTGGGGTAATAAAAAGGAAGAAGAGTAAAAGTCTGAGGCATAAGGTAAGGGCTGAGAACCTTTATACCATTAAGACAGAGGACATCAAGAAAAATCCCCTGAGTATTGGAGTCCTGAGAAGGGACAGCAGTATTTTCTATGATGATTACTCTTTGAGGAATGGAGAGGATGAAGATAGGAAGTTATTAAAAGAACTCTTAGATGACGAAACCCTCCCTCGATATGCATTACAGAAGGTTGAGAATACTTTCGATTTCAAGACTCCTTTAAATATTGTTTTTGCCGCATATAAACCAGAGAGGGATTTCATTAAGAGACTAACCGGGGAAGAAAATGCTAAGAAAATAGATGCCTGGATAAAATCTTTGGATGTAGGATTCTACAGCGTAGAATATTCTTGGAGAAAAGGAGAGCATCCGAAACAGGGAAGTTTCAATCCAGACTTCTTTCTAAGAATTGGAAGAGATATACTAGTCGTGGAAGTAAAAGCGGATACTGACATATCCAATGAAAATAAAGCAAAACTTAAATATGCAAGGCAGCATTTCAATCGGGTAAATCAATTACAATCGCAATATAAATATTATTTTAAATTCCTTTCTCCTTCAAGCTATGACTTTTTCTTTCACGCCTTAAGAGAAGGAAAGTATAAGACATTCAAGTCAAACATTGAGGCCCAGTTAGATGAGTTGAACTGAGCAAGCGAATAAGAAAAGTAAAAATAGAACGCTCGTTGACTTTGTTGACAAGTAATTTTAGAAAAACTTGACTCGGAAAAATCTCGGATCACGAAAAAATGGCAAGAATTGATACTATATTCCAAATCCACAATTTTGTTACTAAAAGGTTAGTAGGAAAATTAGAAAATGACTGTAAAAAACTGAGGATACTTACAGAAGGCGACTTACAAGGAGTTATTTATTACTTTCTCCGTGCATATATTCAAAAACAAGGTAAAAAAGTTTGGAGAATATTAAATAAGCCATACATAAGAACCTTGAAAAGGCAAAAGAAAGATAGAATAGGAATTTTTCCCGATATTGTTATCTTTCAAAAGAATAGACCAAAAATTGCTATTGAATTAAAAGAGGCAAGACGAATAAAGCAAAGGGCAATTAATTATGATTTGAAGAAAATAATTAAGCTCAAAAAATTAGGAATAAAAAGAAGCTATTTAATTTTATTAACTCAGACAAACGAGCATGATAAAATCGAGTGGTTCAATGCTATCAAAATAAGAAAAGGGAAATTTTCTGTTCATACAATAATGATTAATCCTCGCCAGTTCTTAAAAAAACAAAAATTTAATGACTGGAAAAGGAAGAGTCAACTTTTCACGAAAGTTAAATAATATTTTGTTCATCACTAGGCATAAAGAAATAGCGATTTATCTTGATAAGTATAAACTTCTCAAGAATTCATCTAAGGAATTTAAATGTCAACACAGAAATTAAGGTATTACATCCGGAGTTTTGGGTGTCAGATGAATGAGGCGGATTCGGAGGTTATGGAGAGACTTCTGGAAAGGGAGGGTTATGGGAAGGTAGATTCTCCTGATGGGGCGGATGTCATAATTCTTAATACTTGTTCTGTGAGGCAACATGCTGAAGATAGGGCGCTTGGTTACCTGGCGGCATTGAAAAGAGTTAGGGAGGAGAATCCATCTGTAGTTTTTGTGCTTGCGGGGTGCGTGGCGCAGAGATTGAAGAGTAGAATATTTGAAGAGATTCCGTTTGTGAATATTGTTCTGGGAACGGATAATATATTGGAATTGCCGAAGTTGATTAAAAAGGCTATTGAGAAGCCGAGAGAGAGGTTTCTTGCTACTGAGGTAAGGGAAGACTTGCCGAGATTGGGAGAGGTATTATGGTGTTCTTCATCACTGACGGGACTGGTTACAATTATGCGGGGTTGTGACAATTTCTGTTCTTATTGCATTGTGCCTTATGTTAGAGGAAGGGAGAGGTCAAGAGCTGTTAATGATATAATTTCAGAGGTAGAACAGAAGGTGGCTGGAGGTTGTAAAGAGATTACACTTCTGGGACAGAATGTAAATTCTTATAGTTCTAATAGTTCAGACTTCGCCGACCTTTTAAGGGAAGTGGAAAAAGTGGATGGATTGGAACGGATTCGGTTTATGACTTCTCATCCTAGGGATGTCTCTGAGAAGTTGATTGATACTATAAGAGATTCAAGTAAAATCTGTGAGCATTTCCATCTTCCTGCGCAATCTGGCTCAAATAGAATATTGGCGGGAATGAATAGGGGACATACGAGGGAACAATACTTAGAATTGATTGATAAGATAAGGATGGAAATTTCTAAGATAAGTATTACTACTGACCTTATGGTTGGCTTTCCGGGAGAGAGGGAAGGGGATTTTGAGGATACTTTGAGATTGGTTCGTGATGTTGAATTTGATGCTGCTTTTACTTTTAAATACTCCAACCGTCCAGGGACTGAGGCGGCTAAAGAGAAAGATGATGTTCCTCTGGAGGTAAAAAAGGAGCGTCTGGCTAGACTTAATGAACTTTGTGAGAAGATGGCGCTGGAGAGGAACCGAAGACTTATGGGGAAAGTAGAAGAGGTTATGGTGGAGAGAATGGCGCGGAAAGAGAAGAAGTTAGTGGGAAGGACGAGGGGTAATAAGACGGTGTTTTTTGGGGGAGATGGGAAGGATATTGGGGAATTGGTGCCCGTGGAGATAGAAGAGGCGTATACGTGGTCGTTGGTGGGGAGGGTGAAAACCAAAAAGGTGATTTGCACAGATTGAATCTGTGATATTATGAAAAGGCCACCTTCCATGATATAATATGGAAGAAGTAAATCTTAATCAAAGG
>Ga0315308_1001062_pt1 | contig 15763 bp, 16 predicted proteins | sample TDP3_MG_FD_203078 | JGI IMG/M metagenome (GOLD analysis project Ga0315308, IMG submission 203078) | Freshwater sediment microbial communities from Lake Towuti, South Sulawesi, Indonesia - TDP3 | ecosystem: Environmental > Aquatic > Freshwater > Lake > Sediment | place: Indonesia: South Sulawesi... | reverse complement strand
GCCAAAATCAAGAAGTTCCCTCCAGCAACCGCATTCATCGCACCAAACCGATCTTCAACAACGAATTCCCCCTCCATAACCGGGATACGCCAAACTTTCCGCTCCCCAATCTCGTCCCTCCTCTGGAAACCGTCACCAAACAGACGGATACTTCGCCCGACCTTCAACCTTCTTTTGGCTTCGGGAAGTGCATCAAAGGCCGCGGTGGTAGGGCATGTCATGACACATTGGGATATTCTCTGAACCATCTGGGCTCTTAACTCTCGCCTTGTTCGATGATAGATTTGAATCAATATTCCTGTCCGCCCATCTGGGGTCCTATCAGGCGACACGCCACCTTCTATCCCCGCTTCCGCGGGAGACATTATGATTGAAGCGGCGAAGCCGGTCGCTGTTCTTGCTGCTGTTAAGGCCCACTTTTCGTTTTCTGCGGTTATCAGGATTCGACCTGCCCACATCGGAAACATTTCGGCGAACGTATCTTCAATCTCCACACCATGGTAGCGAAACACGTTAGCACCCCGTACACGACTATGTTTTGAATTATTTTGATGTTCCCCTTTAAAACTTAAACTTTCTCCTTATCTGATGTTGTGAGCTCATCGCTTATTGTTTCAAGTCAGGTAAATTTGGAGAGTTTTAACAGCATGGCGAGCCTAGAAAAAATTGAAGAAGGAAAAGTGGTTGCGGCCTCAACCCGACACGGTGATTAAGTTGGGCGACGTCTTGATAGCCTCGGAATACGCGGAAGGAGAAGAAGACCTAAGAAAACCAGCTTCAGAAGAGACCGTTTTGCATGAATAAACCCGTTGTGACAGATTTTGACTTCATTTACCTGCTTTTAAACTTGGCTAGAGCCATGGATTTCGCGACCTCGTAGGCAACCTTGTAGTCAAAGATCCCTTTGGGAGACTCAACCGCTCGCTTGAACAATTCAGCTTCGACCTTGTTTTTGAAGGTACCTATGATTAGGGCTCCTATACCCCAAATGCCGGGTAAGATTTCGACGCCTTCGTCCGTGGGTTTTAGTCCCTCAACGCCGAGAGGTGGGATGGCGTTGACATCTCCAACAACTCTGCATCGGTCTCCGTATTCCTTAAGGACGTTCAGAGGCAATAGCTGAATTCCAGCAGCACCAGCCGATAGAATGACGTCAGCGTCTTTAATGGACTCGCCTATTTCGTCAGGTTCGACTGCTTTCATGCCCCAAGCCTTTCCCCCACGTATTTCCTCACTGATCTTTGTGGCAACCTCAGTCGCCCTTTCCAGCTTCCGTGAGGTGACAATTACGTTGGCTCCTTCCATCGCGTAGAGGTGAGCAGCAATCTGCCCCACGGGTCCAGTGCCCGCCAGAACAGTGACGGTCTTTCCGCTTAGGTCGCCGAATCCCTTTTCGATGGCGGTGGCGAGGGTTTTAGCCACGGCAGCTGAGGCGGTCGTGTAGGCTCCTCTGGGGTCTACGATGATGGCGAGTTCGAAGGGTGGGAACATGCTCTTCTTTGCGATCTCTAAAATTTCGACCGCTTTATCGACGTCTTGCCCTCCGATGAAGAACTTGGTGTGTTTTGCTCCTACGGAGCCGCGTGGGAACATGGAGTCTTGGATGATTCTCTTGGCGTCTTCGAAGGTGACGTTGCTGTACTGGAGGATCTGTGCGTCTGGGAAGAGGTCGATGGCTGTTAGGATGTCGAAGGGGCTTGCGTGTTTGTCGGTGTCCAAGAAGATTAGAACGGTTTTTCTGGGTGGTTTGGACATGGGTTTTCACCTTAATGTTTGTAGAGTATTCTCATTATTGTTAGTTTGTTTTAAAATTAACTGTGCTTTGTGGCTGTTATATTTTCTTTTGTAGAAAAATTTCGGACCATCTACAGAAGGGGTCTTGGTTATGGGGGTCAGAGTTGAGCTTTTAAGGGTGTTCTAAATTCTCTTTAATTCCATCAAGAGGCTCTCATGGCTTGAAACCTTTGAAATTTCAAATGATGAGAATGATAAACCTTAATATGGAGGAGAAGTAAGTAACCTTTTCAAGATTGGCATGGAATGGAACGCTTACTCATAACTGAGGCGAGGCACATGCCCAAGTTGAAGGTCTCATTGTTAACCGGACGAACGATCGATCAGGGCAAGGGAAAGGAGTTTGGCAAGCTTTCTGAAGAGTACTGGAAGAGCGTAGCCATCTGTGAAATGGACCCCAACGATATAAAGGAGCTTGGAATAAGGGAAAACGACAGCATTAAAATCACCACTGACTTCGGTTCAGCAGTCGTGAGGGCCGTAAAATCGAAGAGGACCCCGCATCCTAAGGTTGTTTTCATCCCCTATGGCCCCTGGGCAAGCCTCATCATGAACCCCAGAACCCATGGAACCGGCATGCCCTCGCTAAAGGGTATACCGGCAGAAATCGAGCCAGCGCCCAAGGAGAGGGTTTTGAGCCTGCCCGAGCTGCTAAAGGAGCATTATGCGAGGGAATGATGGTGCCTGTCATTTCTGGTGTCACCTGTCCTGTTTGCGGTTCCTTTTGCGACGACATTGAATTGGTCGTAAAAAATAATGCCATCACCGATGTGAAAAATGCGTGTGCTGTGGGTGTAGCCAAGTTTTTGAATTACACTAACCATCGCCATGTAATACCCCTGATAAGGAAAAACGGTGAGCTAGTTGAGACCTCGCTAGATGAGGCCGTTCGAAAGAGCGCCGAGATCCTTGTGGATGCAACCTATCCCATTCTCTATGGTTGGAGTTCTACGAGCTGTGAGGCAATCCGGGTGGGATTAGAGCTGGCCGAGGAGGTGGGCGGGGTCATCGACAATACGTCAACGATTTGCCATGGCCCCTCGATTCTGAGCATTCAAGACATCGGTATTTCATCGTGTACCTTAGGACAGCTGAGGCACCGAGCAGATATCGTTATCTACTGGGGGAGCAACCCATGGAGTGCTCACCCTCGTCATATAGAGCGATACACAGCGTTTTCAACGGGCAGATTTCAAGCGACCGCTTGGAGAGGATACCTTTCGCGTCTAGGCGCCATTCTAACCAAAAAGCGTTTGATGAGGGCCGTCAACCTTGTCCTTAGGCGTGATGTTTCCGCACCCCCAGGAATCGATCGTCGCTTGCCCTACTCCCTCTTTCGAAAGGGAAGGAAGATGATCGTCGTGGACGTTCGTAGGACGCGATCTGCGGAGTTGGCTGACTACTTCCTTCAAGTCGAACCAAACAGCGACTACGAGCTCCTGCAAGCCTTCCGTATGCTCATTCGAGACGAAGAACTTGATGTCGACGAGGTAGCCGGAGTACCCGTGGAAATTCTGGAGGAGGTTGCAGACATCATGATAGGTTGTGAACTCGGCATCCTGTTCTTTGGGCTAGGCTTGACCATGACCAAGGGGAAGCTCCGAAACATCGACGCCGCCCTGTCCCTGGTTCGAGACCTAAACCAACGCACAAAGTTTCTCATCATGCCCATGCGAGGCCACTTCAACGTGACCGGGGCAAACGTCGTGTTCACTTGGCAAACAGGATACCCCTACGCCGTCGACTTTTCTCAAGGCTTTCCACGATACAACCCAGGCGAAACCTCGATGATCGACATACTGTGCCGTGGGGAATCGGACGCGGGACTCATCATTGCGTCGGATCCCGTGGCGCACTTCCCACGAGAGGCGGCTCAGAACCTAGTCAAGAACCCGCTGATAGTGATCGACCCGGAGGTGACCCCTACGTCACTGATGGCGGATGTCGTGATTCCGTCCGCCTTCGTAGGGATCGAGGTTGAGGGAACCGCCTACCGCATGGACCACGTTCCCCTACCTCTAAAGAAAGTCGTGGAGCCTCCAGAGAACTGCCTATCCGACGTAGAAATACTGCAGAGAATCCTGCGTGAAGCCCGCAGAATAAGGAGGAGATACAACTGACCGAACTCCTTGTTAAGAACGGGGTTATCTACGACCCCATAAACCGCATAGATGGAGAAAAAATGGATCTCGCCATCCGCAACGGGAGAATCGTTGAACGAGTTGACGAGAAGAAGGCAGAGGTGATCGACGCCTCAGGAATGTTGGTGATGCCCGGGGGAGTTGACATTCACTGCCACATCGCGGGTGCGGAGGTGAACTCGGGTCGTTTGCTGCGACCCGAGGACCACTTCAGAGACGTGGAGGTGAAAACGGCGGTAACCAGGTCTGGTGTTGGCTATTCCATCCCCTCAACCTTCACCACGGGCTACCGATATGCCAGGATGGGATACACGACAGTGATGAACCCCTCCATGCCTCCCCTCGAAGCCCGCCACACTCACGAAGAACTCGATGACACGCCCATGGTTGACAAGGCTACTTACCCCTTACTAGGAGACTGGTGGTTTGTCCTAGAACACTTGCGAGACGGCCAGATAGAAGAGTGTGCTGCCCACGTAGCATGGATGATGTCTGCTACGAAGGGATACGCCATAAAAATAGTCAATCCAGGCGGCCTAGAAGCCTGGGGCTTTGGCCGAAACGTCAAAAATCTCGACGACTCTGTTCCATACTTTAATGTCACTCCAAGAGAAATCGTCCGTGGTTTATGCAAGGTAAACAAGCTTCTGAACATGCCTCACACAATTCACGTGCATACAAATAATCTTGGAAAACCTGGGAACTACATCACAGCCTTGGAGACTATGAAGTGTGTAGAAGACTTGGCAGAGGGAAAACGACCGGTCATACACATCACCCACTGCCAGTTCTGCGCCTTTAAAGGTTCGGACTGGCAAACCATGAGTTCTGGAGCAGAAGAAATCGCAAAATACGTCAACCACCATGATCATGTAACCCTAGATATGGGACAGGTAATCTTCACCGACACAACCACCATGACGGCTGACGGCCCATTTCAATACGGTCTCTACAATCTGACTGGAAACAAATGGGTTAACCATGACGTAGAAACCGAGACAAGCTCCGGTATTGTGCCATTCAGATACAAACGCAAAAGCGCCGTCCATGCAACTCAGTGGTCGATTGGACTTGAACTCGCCCTTCTAATTAAGGATCCGTGGAAAATTTACATGACAACCGATCATCCAAACGGCGGACCCTTCACAGCCTACCCTAACATCATCGCATGGCTTATGAGTCGAGTGGCAAGGAAGAAAACGCTGGGTAAAATCAGTAAGCGAGCGAGACGAAAAAGCCTGCTTCCCAGCATTGACAGAGAACTTAGCTTTTATGAGATAGCTGTTGTTACTCGTGCGGGTCAAGCAAAGGCTCTAAACCTAACACAGAAGGGGCATCTTGGAGTAGGAGCGGATGCCGACATTGCAGTGTATGGTATAAACCCAGAGCAAATTGATCCTTCTAAAAAATATAAGACGGTTAGAAGGGCTTTCAGAAGAGCAGCTTACACCATTAAAGACGGCGAAATCGTGGTGAAAAATGGACAAATTGTAAAATCTGTTTTTGGAAAAACCTTCTGGGTTGACGTAAAAACTTCGCTGCCAATGGAAGTGAACGACGACCTGAAACAAAAATTCCGAGAGTATTGGACCGTGGAGTATGAAAACTATCCCATTCCTGACCGTTTCTTACATTTTCCAGCTCCGATTCCGGTTAAGGCGGAGGTCTAAACTCGTGATCACATTATCTCCAAAACACATATTCAAAGTGCCTGTAGAAGCAGAGTGCATTAGTCCCGACGTTTTCGCCGAAAAATCAACGAAGGAGATAGCCATGTTACAAATCTGGGAAGGAAACCGAAAACGAACCATCGGTGACTTTTTCAAGATAAAACATGGGACTGATTCTTCATCAGAAGAAATCACCATACGAATCTCAGGAGATGTCGGCAAGGTTCGGAGAATCGGCGCCGGAATGTCTATAGGTGAAATCATCATTGATGGGGACATCGGCATGCATCTGGGCGAAGAAATGGAGGGAGGCATCATCACCGTGGCCGGTAACGCTGGATCGTGGGTTGGGTCCATGATGAAAAATGGAACCATCGAGGTTAAAGGAAACGCTGGCGACTATGTTGGGGCAGCCTATCGGGGAAGCACCCGAGGAATGGGCGGAGGAACCGTCATCGTCCACGGAAACGCTGGAAACGAGGTTGGATGCTTCATGAGGGGGGGTCTCATTAAGGTATACGGGAGTGTTGGAGAGTTCGTGGGCATCCACATGAGAAAGGGAACCATATTTGTTCAGGGGAACTCGGAGGGGAGAGCCGGCGCTGAAATGACGGGCGGAAAAATCGTGGTATGCGGCTGGGTTCCGTCGATTGTTCCCACGTTTACCATTGATAGCATTCGCCCAAAAGTGAAGATAAACGAGGAGACGATTACGGGTCCCTTCTACATGTTTTTCGGCGATCTAGCTGAAGATGGTAATGGGAGACTGTATGTTTCTCAAACTCAGAACCCTCATCTAGCCTTCTACGAAAAATATTTGTGATGTTGATGTCGGCACGAAGTTTCTAATAGCTTAGTGAACATTTATAATGGGGAAAGGAACATGCTCCGGTCACGATTAAGCGTCAATTGCGCTGCACGGCAGCTTGCAAAGGAACTCTGTGACAGGGCCGAGGAGTATGGGGTAATCATTAAAGAAACGAAACTAGGCACAACTTTGATCGACGCTGGAATTGAGGCGAAGGGGGGATTCCTTGCTGGCAAAATCATCACAGAGATCTGTCTCGGCGGGTATGGTGAAGCAAAAATTCTCTGGAATAGATACGATGACCTTGAACTGCCCTCCATCTTCGTTTCCACGGATCACCCCGCCATAGCTACCTTAGGGTCCCAGTTTGCTGGTTGGCAGATTAAGGTTGGAAGCTACAGTGCCATGGGGTCGGGTCCTGCACGCGCGCTGGCTCTAAAGCCTAGAGAGCTTTACAAAAAGATAGGGTATGAGGATAAAGCTGACGTGGCGGTGCTAGTGCTCGAAACGACCAAGGAGCCGCCTGAGGATGTGATAAACTATGTTTCCGGTCAATGCAAAGTTGAGCCAGACAGCTTATTCTTAATTCTAGTGCCAACCAACACCGTAACCGGGTGCACGCAAATCTCAGGAAGAGTCGTGGAGACGGGTATCCACAAGCTCATGAACCTGGGTTTCGAACCTAAATTGATAACGCACGGATGCGGATACGCGCCCATCGCACCGGTGCATCCCAGATTTGCCGAAGCCATGGGAAGAACCAACGACGCGATCTTGTATGCTGGTGTGGTGTGTTGCACTACGAGTTATGACGACGATGAAAAACTAAGGGAGCTAGTCGATATGGCGCCGTCCTCAGCCTCCAAAAGCTATGGAAGACCGTTCCTTGAGATTTTCAAGGAAGCTAAGTTTGATTTTTATCGAATTGATCCACGCTTATTCGCCCCCGCGGTTTTGATGGTCAATAATGTCAAAACGGGTAGCGTCTTTAAGTCTGGAAGAATCAACATGGAGGTGTTTAAGCGATCGATAGGGCTGTAGACTCAAGCCCCATCTCAGCGAGGTTACTCCGACTTGCATGAAGTTAAAGAAATTTTAGATGCATTGTACAATGCGGTGGTTCTCGGCGATGTCCAAAAGGCTCGCAAAATCGCGGGACAAGCATTGGATAGAGGTGTATCCGCTGACCTTGCTGTAGAAACAATGACGACAGCCATGCGGGTGGCTGATGAGAAATATGAGAAGAGGGAGTATTTTATTGTGGATGTGGCTGCCGCGGCTTCGGCGATGCGAGAGGCATTCAAGGTTTTCGAGCCTCATCTGCAAGTTAAACCCATTGAAGTTGAAGGGAAGGTCGTGATTGGATCGCTGAAGGGAAACATTCAGAGTCTAGGAAAGGACATTGTGGCAGCAACGCTGCGAGCCGCCGGATTTCAGGTCATGGACCTGGGTGCAGACGTTCCGCCTAGCACGTTCGTGGACACAGCCGTTCGAGAGGAGGCGCAAATCATCGCCATATCCGTCACCGTGGACGAAACCGTCCCCTTCCTAAGGGATGTTGTTGACTACTTGCGGCAAAGAAAATTAACCGGTAAAGTAAAAATCGTGATCGGAGGCCAAGCGGTTTCCGAACAAACCCTCAAAGAATACGGGATCGACGCTTACGCGAAGGATGCGTGGGACTGCGTGAAAAAGGTTAGAGACTTGCTCGGTTCTCTGAACGACCTCTAAAAGATTTTGTAGAGCGGATGGTCAGAGACAAGGGGCCTTATTCCTAAGCGCTTCAGAGCGTGATACGCCATAATCGCGTCATTCATGGCACAAGCGGGGATCATGTTTCTCGCTTGTTTTATGGGTCCATAGATAAGAAAATCTGCTCCGCTGAATTGGGCAATGGCGTGTGCGGAGGCGTTGTAGGCCGCAAAGCCCTTCTTTAAGATTTCGTTCTGCGACCTTTTCCAGTCATAGGTAGCGTTGGCGGGGGAGCAGCCTGCGGGATATCCCAATTCATTTTTCACGAGCTTGATCGCTTCTAAGGCGTATGCTATGCTCGGCACATCGAAGACTATGGTGTCCACCAGAATCTTCTTTATCTGCGCTTCTTCTGCGATTTTGAGCAAACCAACATTTTTGTCGAAACCCTTTAATATCGCAGTTCTTCCCTCGGGCGAAAAATCCATTTCGTTATACGCGAGTAGAATGGCTGCAGTCACCCCTGAATCGTGGATAGCTTCTATCTCCTTCTGAGAGATTTGAGGAGAAATCGCATTGAAAATGGTTCTTTCCTGCAAGCCCAACTCTTTGACCCTCTCTAAACCAGCAACACGTGTATCTGGATTGGTTCCATCGATGAGAAGCACGCTATCGCTGTGTTCAGAAATAAACGTGACGTACCGCTTCATAGCCTCCGGATACATCGCCATGATATCTATGAAATGTGGAACCCCGGTTTTCTCAGAAAGTTCTTCGGTGACTTTAATCCATTTTAACACTGACTTTCGATCAAACTCGCCCCTTTTATGGTTAACTATCTCTGGCATTCCCTTGTAAAAGACGTTTCCCATGAGGACCGTAGGTAGTTCTCCAGGCTGACCGCCGATTTTAACTTTCCCGATCTCAAAGATTTTCTGTTCAACGCTAAACTTGAACAATGCAAACACCTTGAATGTATCAAATCTACATTTGGATTCTTAAGTTTCATTCTTCATTATAAGTTGAAAACTTTTTGCACTGGACATTGAGGGATCTAATTTTAGGGTACATTCAGTGCAAAAGTTATTGAGCTCTACGCATAGCAAGGAAGTTGGCCATGAATGTGCTAAAGCCCTCATTTCCTTTCAACGCTCCCATGAAAGCGCTCATGAAGGCTATCTCTATCCAAGCCTTAACTAAGATACCGATTAGTAAACCAGCACTAAATTCTAAACTCCACCCTAAAAAGTAAGGCACAGGGACAAGGAAGAAGAAGGCCGTAAACAAGCATTCTGGGGTGAATCCCACCAATACTATGGGGATAGTTAAGAGAGACGGATGATCCCTTCGATCTATATTGAAAATCCTGTATAAAACCCCTGCAGTGAACCCAGTTAACGATTTTCCGATAGGCAAAGCGATTAAACCAAGCCACGCAAGCCAACCCATAGGACCAAAGTAAATGCCGGGAACAAAACCACCAATCAATCCAATCAGAAAACCCCAAAACGGTCCGCCGTAAATGGCTGCGATGAAAGTGGCAACATGGGAGAGATCAAGCCCTATCTGCCCAACTTTAGTTAACCCTATTGAAATGGCTGATAAAATGTTACCTAAGGCACTCATCATCACCGCAAAGGCTATCGCCCTCGAACTCAGCCTAACGCCTTTTGACCTCATACAGACTCAACCTAAACGTTTGAGATTGAACAATCTAATCCAAATTTAACCTATTTAAGAGTAACTACTCAAAAAAGTGTAAACCTACATGGTCAAAACTCGTGGGAAAGCCGACTTTATTACCAAAATTTTTGATGATTCAATCTCAAAGAGAAAAGTAGGAGCATAAGTTATGTCTGGGGCGCTTGAGGTACCGCTTAAAGACCTCAAAAAGTGGTTGGAGCAAGAAACGGTTTCTGTCATTAAACCCCTAAAGGACAAGGGAGCGGATTTGCTTAAGGACGTTAGAAGCAAGATAGACGGCATTCGAGAAACCTGTGAAAAACTGTTGGAAGATAGCGAAAGAGAGATGCGAAGAGGCGACTCTAAAACGTATCGTCCGGCCAGGGCGGCCAACAAACTCGCTCGAAAAGCCTTAGAAACAATTGAAAAAACCGTTATTCCAGATGAGATCTCACATGAAAACCTTGTGATGCTACAGGAAGATCTAGAAAAAATGCTTGTGGCGATTGGGCGGGGGAGGAGGGTGTGGTTTCCCCAGATTAAACCGTACTTCATCATTGATCGCAGAAGGTTTGATGCTGCGTCAAGAAAGATGGTGGACTCGCTTGAGAAACTGCGAACCTTCTCGTCGAACGAGTATGTTAAGGTTAAGGATGTGGAAGAGGCGTTCTCTATGATTGGGAGGCTTCTTCAGTCGCTGAAGGAGTTAGATGAAGTTGAGGGGCGCAAGAAACGAATGGAGCGAAGAGGGAAAATCCTTGAAAAGAAGATAGCGGAACATCAACACAAAATTGCCCTGATTCGAAGCAGGAACGAATTGAGCGAGCTCGTTCGGACAAACGAAAAAACTGAGGAATTAAAGAGAAAAGTAAAGCATGACCTGCGTCACCTTCAGAAGCCCTTTTTCAATTTCAAAGCTTGGCCCGAAGCGCAGACGTCTATCTCCCGTTTGATGAAGCAAGAAAGCTCCGCGAGTATTTAAGTGACCCCTTTGAGGCTCTCGCAACCGAGGAGGAGGAACATCCAATACTTAAAAGGATCCTTCAAAGGATGGACAACGCGATGGCTCAAGGGAAGCTGAAGCTGAAAAGCAGTCGCTTAAGGAAGGCTCAAGAACAAATGAACCACATTCTTCGTAGGGACGCCTTAACTTCTCTGCATCGTAGGTGCAAGGAGGCGTTCTCTCAAAGACAACAGCTTTTGACTTCTGAAGCAATAGCCCAGTTTCAAAACGAGTTGGCGCAACTTCAAAAAGAACTGAAAGAACTACAGAGGCGAAGGGAGTTTGTTAACTCGAGAAGTGCCGTTTTGGACAGCGAGTATAAGAGGTTGCTCAAAAAAATTGAAAGCCAGAAAAGGGAATTACAGAATATTGCTTTTGAGTTGACCAACAAGAACGTTCAAGTCATGCTATGAGAAAGATTCAGCGGTTTTCCGCTTCTTCTTTGAGAGCTTGACTAATAAGTCGAGAGTCCTCTCTTCCTCCTCGATGGGTCTTGTTTTCAGCAGTCCCGCTCTTTCGGCACCCTCAAAGAGCTCTTCACCTTTTTTAGTTCGTAGAACGGTAAACGTCCAGCCACTTAATCCCAAGCCGCCGGCTGAGATGTCAGCGAGTTCGGCGGAGAAATCAGGGCAGAAGGTGCAGCTCTTGCGTGTGTATTTTTTTGCGTCCGCTAGCGGAACTGTCTTCACCTCGCCGGACTTGGTGGTGACTAAAACCTTTGCCTTGATGTTGATTTTTTGGATATCATGCAAATCGATGCCCAGCGCTTCTTGAATCTGCTTCTCCATCAACCCTTCATAGGTGAAGCTCTCTGTACACATTAACCCTATTGTGAATTGTAGTGGGTTAGCATACTTCTTTAGAGGGACCATCTGAATTTTTCGAATGGCGTGTATTTGGCATGGAGCGCCGACAAAGGCTAAGCTCTTCTTCTTAAGCTTGACCCCCTCCTGGAAGGCGAGCAGATTCGGGGAGTAGGTGTATCTAGTTCCAGCGCATTCTAAGACCTCCCGAGGGGTCATAACCAGCCTCGGTACAGGATAGAAAGGCTTACCTTCGCTGACCCCTGACGCGGCGGCTCCATCAATCATCCCGTTTTTTAGGGCGAAGGAGAGAAGGGCGGTAACGACTCCCCCGTCTTGACAAACCCGAAGTGCGTCTCTGTCGTTGGCTTGAGCGATGACGAGGCGTCGATAAATGCCAAATTCTTCCTCGGGCGTTCTCTCCCTTCCAAACACGAACTCTTCCAGAGCAGACCAAGGCAAGTCATATCTTGGACACACTCGTGGACAGATTCCGCAAGCCTCGCAATTCTTTACTAGTTTTGGTTTTTCCTCGCTATACTCTAGGCAAGCCAGCGGACAGACGACGACACAAGCAGCACAGCCCATGCATTTTTCAGCTAAAACAACCCTTTCCAGAGATTCCTCGAAACTCAGTCTAGGGGCGCTCATCCCACTTTCCTCATTTAGATCTCATGTTATAATTCTTGAAACAATAAAAAGGTTGCACATGAATTATTATAAATGGGAACGGTATAATCATAAACGGGGACGGTATATGGCTAAAATCGAGAAAATTGTTGCGTACTTTGAGACCCACGGCATAGAGAACACTGAGGATGTCATACAGGCGGTCGGGAAAAGGGTTAAGGAAGGAGATATCAAGACGGTTATTGTAGCTAGCACATCTGGTGCGACTGGGCTGAAGTTCGCTAAGGCTCTTAAGGGAATAGCCGAGGTGATCGCTATTTCACATGAAAACATGGATTCAGAAAACAAACGTGAGATCGTGAGACTGGGAGCTAAAGCCTTGGATAAAACACATTTACCTCTAGAAACGAGAAAAATGGAAGCTGTAAAGAATAGCTACTACACGCTTGGGCAAGGATTTAAGGTTGCAGTGGAAGTAATCTTGATAGTAGCGGATAAGGCGGCAGTCACGTTATACAAAGATGTCATAGGTGTAGGAGGTACAGATAAGGGCTCAGACACCGCTATCGTGGCTCGCGCAACAACATCAAAAGACGCTTTCAGCGAAGACAAGGGAAAGAAACTTGAGATACGAGAAGTCCTAGCTATGCCGTTAAAGAAGATGTGGTGGTAAAGAAATCAGTTTCTATCAGTCTATTAAGCACACCGCGAAGCTGAGGGTGACTGTGCCTTTTAACTATAAAGACCCTTCCGATCTAATTAATATGGCTGTGAGAGTGGGTTCTAACGATTTTCTTCAACTTATTGAGGATACTGTTCAACGGTTGGTTGGGGAAAGCGGTCGAGTTGGAAACCTGCAAATCACTGGTAGGCTTGTTAATGTGCCGCCGACGGGAGAGGCGATCATCGTGGGAGACATCCACGGGGACCTGGAAAGCCTTGCGCACATCTTAAAGGGCAGTAGCTTCGTGGAGAAGGCGCGTAAAGGCGAAAACTTGCTCTTAGTTTTCCTTGGGGATTACGGGGATCGGGGCATCTACTCGCCTGAGGTCTACTATGTCGTCTTGAAGCTCAAGGAGATGTTCCCCCAAAACGTCGTGTTGATGAGGGGAAATCACGAGGGCCCCGACGACCTCCTCGCGTATCCACACGATCTGCCCCATCACTTACGCAGGAAGTTTGGCGAAGACGCGTCAGATGTCTACGTCAAATTGCGGCAGCTCTTCAACCACCTGCACAACGCGGTCCTCATAGAGGAAAGATACGTCTTGCTCCATGGTGGTGTGCCAAGCAAGGCTTCCAACATAGACGACCTAGCTTATGCCCATGAAAAGCACCCCCGCGAAAGCCACCTCGAAGAGATCCTCTGGAGTGACCCTTGGGAGGGCATAAGGGGGACCTACCCATCACCTAGGGGAGCTGGCAAGCTCTTCGGTGAAGACGTCACCAACAAGTTCCTGAGGATGCTGAACGTCAGGGCGCTGATTCGGGGACATGAACCGAGCGAAGAGGGTTTCAAGATAAACCACGGTGGAAAAGTCCTAACGATATTCTCAAGGAGGGGTCCGCCTTACTACAATAGCCATGGAGCTTATCTGCAACTAGACATTTCCAAGGCGATAGAAGACGTAAAGCAGATTAAGCAACGCATTCTCAAGTTTTAGATACGCCGCTTCTATGAGGCAGAAAACCATTAGTGAGACGAAACCTTATCCTTTAACGTGAATAAGGGCTAGTGTGAGAGGGATATCATTTGAAGATGGGGATCATAACAAGGAATGAGAATGGGTGGTGCTCCACTCAACTACGAGAGGCAATGAAAAGGCGAGATATAAGACCGTTATGTTTCAGCTTCCCTCAGCTCGTTGCTCGAGTCAAGTGTAGACCTGAGGCATCCGTGGGCGAAACTGACCTTCTTGAAGATTTGAGCGCCCTGCATATCCGCCCGATTGGACGCGGCTCCTTGGAAGAAGTCATTTTTAGGATGGACCTTCTCCACCGGCTCGAACGCTTAGGAATGCTCGTCATAAACCCGGCCTCGGCCATCGAGCACTCGGTGGATAAATATCACGCCCTCACCCTTTTAGAGGAACACGGCCTACCAGTTCCACGCACGGTCGTAACCGAGAGTCACGTGGAGGCCTTGAGATCCTTCCATGAGTTGGGAGGAGACGTTGTTATCAAACCTTTGTTTGGGTCCCGAGGGGTGGGCTCCACAAGGATTTCAGATCCAGACGTGGCCACAAGAGTGTTTAGGGCCGTTTCCTTTTACCACGGAGTTCTTTACCTCCAGGAGTTTATTCCACACGGGGTTTCCGACATAAGAGCCTTCGTTGTAGGCGACCGAGTCATAGCTTCCATGCGTCGAGTAGCGGAAACATGGAAGACAAACGTGAGCTTAGGCGCGAAGCCGGTGCCTCTCAAGCTTAATGAGGAACTAGAGAATCTTGCGGTAAAGGCTGCAACGGTGATCGGTTGTAAGGTAGCTGGCATAGACATTTTAGAGGGGCCTGAGGGGCCAGTGATCGTTGAACTGAACAGCCAGCCTGGATGGAGGGGACTGCAATCAGTCACTGCAATAAACATCGCAGACGAGATCATCCGGTACGTTCTCTCCGAGTTGAGGGCGTAGGTGGACCCCAACAACCACGGTCCCAGAAATGCAGACTTGGTTTGGATGGCGAAGTTTAGGACCGTTGATTCTTACGTAGGCCTCTCAAAACGTTGTATTAAACGCCAAGCCGCCCGCCTAAGAAACGAAGTGGTGAAAAAATTCTGTAATTACAAAAAATTAACAAAACTACCTTTTTGTCAATCATGCCTTCTGAATTATTTCTCTGTCGGCAGAGTAACTGGTAGGCGTCAATGATTTTTCCAGAGAGAGTATCAAGCTAGCTCAACAAAATCCTTGTGATTCGAAAGAATCCAACTTGTTAATTATCCCTTTTAGAGATAACAGAATTGAACAAAAGAAGCCAAAAAAAGAAGATGTCTGATGCTAAAAATCAAAATTGCTGGTTTAATTGACATTTTCACAGCATTTATGATTATAGATACCCCAATAAGATATGGTTTTAAAGCTAATAATCCAAGGAGCATATAAGATAGCAAAAATGTATCGCTTCCATAGAGTCTAAAGAAAATATACAAAAGGGAACGTATGAAAATAAGTGGAAAGAACCTGGAAGCGGAAGTTTTTTCTATTTCTGTTGTCTTTCAGAATTAGATCAAGGCTTACTATGGATTCGTGAATTATGATGCGGGAGGTTCAGATTTCACGAGTAGATCTTTCCGCCCAAAGGATTGAGCAGAGGAGGGACTTGGTGGCGGAAGAGAGCCCCCTTCATATCTTCTTAAACCAGACGCATTACGTGACCGTCCTTTGCTCCCCAAGTCAATTGAAAGAATTGTCAATTGGGCATCTTCTCTCGGAGGGGGTGCTAAAATTCATGGATGAAATACGAGAAGTACGCTTGGAGAGGGATGGAAAATGTCAAATACGATTAAGGCCCGACATCGATGCGGAAAAGCGAATCTCG
>Ga0315308_1001060_pt1 | contig 15765 bp, 14 predicted proteins | sample TDP3_MG_FD_203078 | JGI IMG/M metagenome (GOLD analysis project Ga0315308, IMG submission 203078) | Freshwater sediment microbial communities from Lake Towuti, South Sulawesi, Indonesia - TDP3 | ecosystem: Environmental > Aquatic > Freshwater > Lake > Sediment | place: Indonesia: South Sulawesi... | reverse complement strand
CAGGAAAATAGAAACAGGCTTTATCTGGCAACTCAATATGCAAAACCCAATTTCTGGATCCAAAATTATGGGGGAGATAAAGAGACCAAAGACCTGGACGAGATAACCGGGATCTCCATTGCTACCACCAGCAATTGGGGACAGTTGTTCGGTTATGAGCAGCTAAGACGCTTTTCCAGCGGATTTTTCATCTATTATCCATATCAAGGCCTTTACGATATCAAGAGCGATTTTCCCACGGATCTCCATTTCCTCATGTATCAAGAGCGTAATTTAATGATGATGATTATTCTGTCCATGGCATATAAAATCCTTCCTACCCTGTCCGTAGGTGTCGGCGCCAATTTCTCCATGGGTTTAGACATGGGTAATTATGTAGTCGTGGAGGGCATCACTGTAACTACAATGACACTCCAAAGGGATGCACAAACGGAAATCGCCCCCCAAATAGGTTTATTATTCAAGCCTCTGGACAAACTGAGCTTTGGTTTAAATTTTCTGGATGAGGTTGCCACAAGTCAAAAAGGCCCTTTCATTCTTGAAGGAACCTTTTCTACTTCTGGCACGATTGAAATGTATAGTTTTAACAGGCCCCGCAAGGTTGATTTTGGGGTGGCTTATGAACCAAACCAGGCATCAACCCTGAGCTTTGACCTCTGCTGGCTGAATTGGTCAAGGTTCAAGGACTTTTGGCATAAAACCCCTGAGCCGAAATTCAAGGATACATTTGTTCCACATCTTGGAATAGAGTATCTGCCAATCCCAAGGCTTGCCGTCAGGGGAGGTTATTACTACGAGATGTCCCCGGTCCCGGATCAAACCGGGACAAGTAATTACATAGACAACAATAAACATGTAATCTCTTTGGGCGCGGGCTGGACAACAGAACCCAGGTCCACATTCCCCAATAAGCCCATAAGCATCGAAGGGCATTTTCAGTGGCAGCTTCTGGAACAGCGGGAGTTTTATAAAGGTTTTAGCTCCGGTGGATATATGTTCAATACCGGGTTGTCTTTGACAGTCCACTACTAAGCCGCAGATGAAACAAATAACTCTAAAACTTACAAAATGGATTGGAGAAGCCCTTGTCCTGATCTTTATGATCGGCCTGGATAAAGAAGCTTATCCCAATGTGCCTGACAGCTTTGGGTTAAGCCCCAAGGCAATAGCCATGGGAGGGGCATTCTGTGCAATAGCCGACAATTTTTCAGCGGTTTATTACAACCCGGCAGGGCTCTCCTTCCAGAAAAAGCCACCTTATCCCTTTGAGGAAAAGGGAGCAAAGTTTGAGCTGGTCCCCTTCTATGTCCATCCCAAACTCTGGATCGAAAATTCAGATGGGAATAAGGAATATGAAGATATTGCTGATATAAAGGGAGGGTCTATTGGGATCACCTTTGAGCCCTCTGATTTATACGGGCTATTAAAGAAAAAATCCCTGGCATTGGGCCTTGTTCTTTCCGAGCAATCCCCTGATTGGGGATATAAAGGAAGGTCTTCAGCTACAGATCGCTATTTTATTATGTATGAAAGCCGCGATCGCACCCACAATATCCTTATGGCCATGTCTTACACGATTTTACCAGAGCTCTCCATTGGTGCCGGGGCAAGCCTCATATTCGATCTATGGTCAGATACGATTGTTGTTATGAGCGAGGGACTTCCTACAAAAATGCCAAGCAAGGCATATTTCAGGGCTGCGCCCATTGCCGGTCTGCTTTTCAAGCCGAAACAAGGGCTGAGCCTGGGCTTGTCCTACCGTGGGGAGATCAGGATGAATGGCACTGGAGGTGCAAGCATAAGGAGCGGCAAGACAGATACCCGCATACTTGACTTCCATTTTATCCGGTTTTTCAGCCCCCAGCAGATACCTTTTGGTATTGCCTACATGCCCATTGAAAAACTGAACATATCCTTTGATCTCACCTGGATGAATTGGTCAAGATTTATTGAAAACGAGGGTATAAGGGAGGGGCTAAGGGTCCCCGATACAAAGTTTCACGACACCTTTGTGCCAAGAATAGGAGGAGAATATTGGCTGAAGGAGAACCTTTCCCTAAGAGCAGGTTATTACTACATAAACTCTCCGGCTCCCGACCAAACCGGCATAAGCAACCTTGTTGACAATGACAAGCATGTGTTCTCTTTGGGCATGAGCTACATCATTGCAGACCCCCCGGGATTCTGGAACAAGCCGATAACATGCGATGTTTATGCTCAATACCATCTCTTAGAAGAGAGGACGTTTCATAAAATAGACCCCGCGGGTCCCTATTATCCCGGTTATAAAACCGGAGGGGATATCATAAATATTGGGATAGGAATTTCCATCCCCTTTTAGGAAATATTTTTTGGGAAAGAATATGCATTCCGATATAAAAGGCCTGGTTTTTGATATAGAGCACTATGCCATTTATGATGGACCGGGCATCAGGACAGTGGTCTTCCTCAAGGGCTGCCCTTTGAGATGCCTCTGGTGCCAGAACCCCGAATCCAACGAATTCGAGCCGGAGATAGCTCATTCAAAAACGAAATGTATCGCCTGCGGAAGCTGTATGAGGGCCTGCCCTTTAAATTGCATATCATTTGTTAAAGGTTTCCCCAAAGTAAATCGGGATATCTGCGACATCTGTGGAGAGTGTGTGAAGGCCTGCTATACCGGAGCCATGCAGATGGTGGGCAAGAAAATGACAACAGAAGAGGTTCTTTTTGAGGTCATGAAGGACCTGCCCTTTTATGAAAAATCAGGGGGAGGCGTTACCATCTCGGGCGGTGAGCCCACGGCCCAGGAAGAATTCACATTTGCGCTGCTTTCTGCCTGCAAGAAAAAAGGGCTTCATACTGCCATAGAAACATGCGGCGAGTGCAGGGAAGAAACGCTTCTCCGTCTGTGCCAGGTTACGGATCTATTTCTATACGATTTGAAACATCTGGATTCAAGGAAACATATGGAGGTTTGCGGCAAGGGTAACGAGCGGATCCTAAACAACCTATCCCTGCTTCTAACAAAGCCAAATGAAATCATAATCCGTATTCCATTGATACCGGATTTCAACATGGATGAATCCTATATTGCTTCATTGGGAGAATACATCAAGAAACTACCAGGGAAACCCCTTATCAACCTTTTACCCTTCCACAGGATGGGCGTCTCCAAGGCTGAAAAGATTGGCAGGGAATATCCTTATAGTAAGGTCAGCCCTCCTTCCAAAAAGGAGGTCCAGAATATTAAGATGCTCCTGGAAAGGATGGGATTGAAGGTGGATTTATGATTATATTTGAACTCTTAATAATATTCCTGGCCGGAGTAACAAAGGGTCTGACCAGTTTTGGACTGGCATTGGTTTCAGTGCCATTATTGGTCATCCTCATCTCACCAAAAATAGTTGTCCCATTGATTCTGATCTATGACGCCTTGATTAACATGATTATATTATTTGAAAGCAGGAAATGGGTGGACTTAAAGAGGATCTGGCCTCTAATGATTACAGGGATAATTGGAATTCCATTCGGAACATACCCCCTGATGGTTTTGGACATCAGAATATATAAAGTGTTTATTGGATTCATCATTACCTTGTTCGCTACGGCTTTTTTAATGGGTTTCAAAAGGAAGATCAAAAACGAAAAATTATCCTTCACTACAATAGGATTTTTAAGCGGCCTGCTAAGCGGGAGCACGGCAATGAGCGGCCCACCAATCATATTATTTTTTACAAATCAAGGCATAGCCAAGCGACCCTTTAGGGCAAATATAGTCGCCTACTTTATCGTTTTAGACCTGGCAACCATCCTTACCTTCACGGTCAGCGGTCTAATAACCAAAGAGGTCATAAACTATGCAATTTTGTTAATACCTGCATTGATAATTGGAACATTTTCAGGAATCAAACTCGTCCACAAGGTTGACGAAAAATTGTTCAGGAATATTACGCTGCTTGTTGTAACAATTGCCGGGTTATTTTCAATCGCCTCTGGTTTGGGATTATTTTGAAATAAATTGTCATTGCGAGGAGCGGAGCGGTTGCGAGGCAACGCCGAAGCAAACCAAGAGATTCCTCTCCGCCTAAGGCGGATTCGGAACAGGCTCCGCAAGTCTGGTGTTAGTGCTTTGGACTTGACATGCCCAGAACGGCAGGGTTAGTTTTTTTATTAGATGGCCACAAGGTTCAACGGAAAGGTTGTGATCGTAACAGGCGCCTCCTTCGGCATAGGACGGGAAACCGCCCTATTGTTTGCAAGGGAGGGTGCCCGCCTTGTCCTGGCAGCCCGATCACATGATGCCCTGAATTCCCTTGCCAAAGAGATCGCTGCCTCAAACGGAGAGGCAATCGCCGTCCCTACGGATGTCTCCATCAAGGAACAGGTTCAGAGGATGGTGGAGAAAACCATTGGGGCATTCGGACGGCTGGACATTCTCATCAACAACGCGGGATTCGGTCTATACGGCAGGGTTGAAGTCCTTGAAGAAAAGGATCTCAAGAAGATCGTCGCCACAAACCTGTTTGGCGCCATCAACTGCATCCAGGCAGTTATTCCCCAGATGAAAAAGCAGGGCTGCGGCCAGATCGTCAACATCTCCAGCGTGGCAGGTAAGAGGGCCATGCCCAATGTCGGGGCCTATGCAATGACAAAGTTCGGTCTTCAAGCCCTTTCTGAATCTCTCAGGGTAGAGCTAATGGGCACCGGCATTGAGGTCATCGTTATTTGTCCTGGCTTGACAAGGACTGACTTTGCCATGCATGCCATACACACAAGCGGGGCACGCACTGCCTATTCAATGGAATCCCGGAAGATGACCGCAGCAGAGGTAGGCCAGGAGGTCCTGAGGGCCTGCGAGAAGCACAGTAGGGAGGTTATTCTTACAACCGGGGCAAAGGCCCTCCTCTGGGTCAATCATTGGTTTCCGCGGCTTTCGGACTGGATCGTCCTAAAAGTGGCACCCTATCTGGAAGGGGAATAATGGATATGCTATTGTGATCATGATGCTACTTAAAAAAGCCCTTTTCGTTTTTGCCTGTTCCATCATCCTATTTCTCTGCCCCTTTTCATCCCTGGCGCAGAAGGGACAGGCCCAGACGAAACGGACGATTTCCATTGAGCTTACAAACGCAGATATCCACGATGTCCTCAGGCTCCTTGCTGAGGTCGGCAATGTCAACATCATTGTCGGGGACGACGTGAAAGGAAGAATCACTCTTAAGCTCACCAATGTCCCCTGGGATCAAGCCCTGGATCTCGTGCTACAGGCAATGGGTCTGGGCCGGGTTACAATAATCCCCTAAATGTCCTTATTGGAGAAAGGAGAGCCATGACAACACTTCAGATCGTTGTAGGCAGCATATCCGGCATACTGCTCATCTACATCCTATACGGGATTTTCAAAGAGCTCAGCGCCGTGGAGGCAACAGAAGCAGCACCGGCAGCTCCCGAGCCCGAAATGTCTCCCGAGCCCTCAGACCAGCCGAAGGCCCCAGTCAGGCCAGCGAAACGCAAGCAAGCAAAGAGGAGAAAAAAAGGAAAGAAGTGAGGGCTGTTGTCCAGAGGGTATCGAACTCGAGGGTCATCACCGGCGGCAGTGTTGCGGGAGAGATCGGGCCCGGGCTTCTTGTCCTGCTTGGGGTAGGCAGGGACGACACGGAAGAGGACGCCCGCTATATTATTGAGAAGGTCTCGGGACTGAGAATATTTGAAGACAAGGATGGAAAGATGAATCTCTCCATCCTGGATGTGAAGGGGAGCTCGCTTGTTGTTCCGCAGTTTACGCTCTTTGGCGATGCAAGGAGGGGAAAGAGGCCGTCCTTTGACAGCGCAGCCCCTCCTGAGGCGGCCCTTCGCCTGTATGAATTTTGTGTGTCGGGCCTCAGGGAAAAAGGGATCACGGTCGCCACAGGGATGTTTCAGTCATCAATGAAGGTTGAGCTTGTCAATGAGGGCCCAGTCACCATACTCCTTGACAGCAAGAAGACATTCTGAGAAGGCATTAAAGTCATCGCTTGAAGCCCTTCGCGCGAGGTTCAATGTCCCAAGCAGGGATCCAATTATATTTCCACGCAGGTATGAGAGCCCCATGGACAGGGAAGTTGTGGGATTCATCGCCTCCTCATTTGCCTTTGGCAATGCGGCCGCCTTTGAGAGGACAATTGAGAAGGTCTTCTATCCCATGGGAAAGTCCCCTTATGAATATCTACTGAGGTTCTCCCCGGGCCGAGATGGGAGGCCGTTCGTCTTCCTCGGCCACAGGTGGATCAGAGGAAAAGACATCATCGCATTCCTCTCGCTCATGAAGGCAGCCTTGAGAAAGCATGGGTCGCTCAAGTCACTTTTCCTAAAGGGGTTCAGGACTTCTGATAAAAACACAGCCCGGGGCATCATCCGCTTTTCAAGGGAATTCCATACACTAATAGGCAGCAAGGGGAATTACAATGCATGCCGGTTCTTCTTTCCCTCTCCCGAAGATGGCAGCGCGTGCAAAAGGATGAACCTTTTCCTGAGATGGATGGTGAGGGCTGGGGACGGCATTGACATGAGGCTCTGGCCAGAGGTGCCGCGATCCCATCTTATCGTTCCGCTTGACACACACATCTACCGCCTATCTTCCTTTCTGGGTTGGACACAAAGGAAATCAAAGGGCTGGAAAACCGCAGAGGAGATTACTGGGGCGCTTAAAATGCTGAGTCCGGACGATCCGCTGAAATATGATTTCGCCCTATGTCATTATGGAATGGAATACTGCTCCGGAGAAGATTCGGCGAAATGCCCCTTGTGTCCCTTAGCGAGGCACTGCTTTCTTAAGAACAGACATCATCTCTCTATGGATGAGGCCGTTGCTCGCAAGGGTCTCCTCGCCGTAGATGTCAAACTTTCCTCCTGAGAAGTTTGTCACTTTTCCGCCTGCTTCCTTGACGATCAGATGGCCTGCTGCCACATCCCAGGCATGGAGCCTGAGCTCCCAGAATCCATCCAATCTGCCGCAGGCAACATAGCATTGGTTCAGGGCTGCTGACCCGTCCCTCCGGACTGCCTGGGATGCGAGGATGAAATTACGCCAGTGGTCAAGGTTGTTATCAAGACGCTTTTTTACATCGTATGAGAAGCCTGTGGCCAGAAGGCTCTCAATTAGGCGCCGTGTCCGGGAAACCCTGATGCGTTTTCCGTTGAGATAAGCCCCTTTTCCCTTTTCGGCAATAAAGACCTCCCTTCTTACGGGATCATTCACGACCCCAAGGCACACAACACCTTCCACTTCTAAGCCAATGGACACACAGAAATGAGGATAGGAATGGGCATAGTTTGTCGTGCCATCCAGGGGATCGATTACCCATTTAATTGACGATGATGTCTCCTTCAATTGCCTCTCTTCGGTCAGAACAGAGTGGTCAGGGAATTGGGCGCTTATGGTCCTCAGAATTATATCCTCAGATGCCCTGTCTGCATTTGTGACAAGGTCAATCTCGCCCTTGAAATCAATCTTCTTCACCCTGCCGAGATTCTTCAGGAGGACTTCCCCACCCCTTACAGCAGCCTTAAGTGCGATTTCTCTTATTTGGTTGCGGCGCAGCGGCATGCACTCAGATGATGATCTTCCTCTGCTTGCAGTAGCCCCTCACCAATGCAGAAGCGCTGTTAAGCCTTATGATCTTCTGATTCTTTTCCTTCATGGCCATGTTGTCCTCAGCAGGGATCTGCTCGGCCCTGATCTCCCTCAATACGATATCAATGGCCAGAAGGAGAGATTTCAGGTCATTCGGGGAAAGGGGCCTGAGTGTGGCCATGGTGAGTGTCTGTAGCCCCTTTGAGACCTCCTGGGCAAATGCCTTGGGATTGGCAATCGCTCCCATAACTCCACTCTATCACAGCAATCTCAATGCTTCCATGCTTTGTATGTCTTTAGCACTGGCTCAGCAATAAATATTTGACAGCTGTTCCCCTGAGTGACAATAATTATTTTGAGAAAAATGCGAAATAAAATAATTTTAGCCAGTATCATTGGAATTGGTATATTTTTTCGCTTATTAAGAATTCCAGAGTTGACAGGAGAAAGTAGCCTTTTATTCATTGACCCTGATTCCTATTATCATTTAAGGAGAATAGTCTACGAAACCCTGAAATACCCTTCAATCCTTCATTTTGATTGGTATAGTGGATTCCCAAAGGGAATATTTTACAATACCCCTCCCCTTTTCGATCTAATTGTATCCACCTTTTCATATGTGATTGGTCTCGGAAAACCCTCCGTTTATTTAATTGAGAGAGTCTCGGCCTTGTCTCCGATGATCTTCGGAGTGCTCACTTTGCCCGCTGTTTATTCATTTTCAAAGAAGGTATTCAATATTAAGGTCGGGCTCTTGAGTGCCCTTTTTTTAAGCATTGTGCCTGCACATGTCTATTATTCCTCCTTTGGATATGTGGACCATCACTCTGCAGAGGTGTTTTTTTCAACACTTCTTTTTCTTCTGGTTTTAATCTCCATAAAGACCCAAAGGACCCCTGTTAGTATTTTTACAGGTGGGATTCTTGCGATCTGTTTTCTTACATGGCAGGGTTCCTTAATTTACCTCTTTATTATGGATATGTTTTTTATTTCCGTTCTTATTATTGGATGGTATAAAAATATGCAGATCGGTCCTCTTGGAAGAACTTCCTTAATAATACATATCTTTTCTTTGTTGATACTTCTCCCTGCATGCATTTTCTATTCAAGGGAAGAAGCATTTTCAACAATTTCCCTGTCCTGGTTTCATGTATTATATCTCCTTTGGTTTTCTTTTCTTTCCTTTTTGTTTGTTTCAAAGTCTAAGCCGGGAAAATTAATAGCTTTATCCTCATTGGCATTTCTTTCAATCATTATTCTTATATTTGGAATTGATAATGTATTAACAGGGATATCTTTCCTTACGAAGGGAAGCCCTCTTTATAGACTGATGACAGAAACCACCTCCATATTATCTCCCGAAGGTAGATGGTCAACTTATTTTGTATCAACCTATCTTTCGTATTTTTTCTTTATTGTTCCCTTTATCTTATTCTTTTACTGGAAAAAGATACTGAATGAAATAAAAAACAAGAAGATTAATATAAATTTTTTCTTTCTTACAATCTGGTCAACTATCGCCTTTTTCCTCCCCATTCTTCAGGGGAGATTTTGCAATTCCTTCTCTATTCCTGAATCCATCTTATTTGGACATTTTTGTATCGCCTCCTTTGATTTTTGGAACCGTTCAAAAATAAAGTCCCGGTATCCATTATGGGTATTTATTATTCTTATAACAGGGGCATCGGTTGGTCTTTTCCACAAATGGGTTAGTGATTATTTTGCCTATTTTAGAGAGATGAAAGAGTTATTGAACGGCGAGAAGATAACAATGAGTTACGAAAAGATGTTTCAGCACGAAATATATAAGGGATTAATATGGCTGAAAGATAACTCTCCCGAGACAAGTGGATACTTCGATCCATCCTTAAAGCCGGAATATGGGGTAATGGCAAATTGGCAATTCGGACATATCATCCCTTATGTAGCCAAAAGGCCCAACATTGCCAACAATTCTGTAAAGCTTGAGGGAATAGAGGCCCATTGCAGGTTTTTCCTTGCAACTCATGAAAAAACTGCAATCCAAATTCTTAAAGATTACTCGGCAAAATATGTTATCTCCACACACCCTTTTTATGACATCTTTGAATGTATAGATTTGCTCGGCATTCCAAAGAGTGAATTCTTTTATGATAATGAAATACCAACGAATGAGTTTTATAACACTATTATAATGAGGTTATATTACGGAAAGGGGAAACAGAAAAAAGTTATGACGCTGGATGGGAGAATAATAACCCTTCGGCCCGTTCCCCATCTTCGCCTCATCTATGAATCCCAAAATCCTAAAAATTTTTTCTATCAAGTAAAGATCTTTCAGGTAGAATAATTCCAAAAGCATTGATCATAATTCGGCGAATGACCACTTTTGTGTTGACCGGCGAGGGCACAATGTGTTAACGATGTGCCTTGACATGATCCGCATCGTCGGAGGCCAATCTAATAAAATCAGTCCCATCGCTGAATATCCACACTATACCTTCATGAGGCAAATTTTATAGGGAATAAATTATGATATATAGTTGACAACTTTTTTTAAAGTGATAATATTTGACAGAAAGAGGAACGAATATTATGAATTTCTCGTATTTCAAGACAAGCTCCAAGAATAAATTTTTAAATTCGTTTATTCTCCTTTTGTTAAATATTACCCTTGTCTTTTTGCTTATTCAATGTAGAGAGTACCCAAAGGATCCCCCTCCTATTTTACCAGTAGGTGGAATTTCAGACAATGCGACTAAAAACAAGAATGTTATGGGAACAGTTAGAATACTTCTAACCGATAAACCTTCTGAAGGAATTGAAGCTCTACATATCACAATTTCACGTGTTGATTTGGTATTTTATCCAGCCCAAGGCACAGAGGAGGAAGTGATAACTGTTGTAGATAAACCGCTGACTATCAACCTCTTGACCCTCCTGAATGGAATGAGAGAGATACTTGGGCTGACAGAACTGCCACAAGGAACAGTGAGCCAAATAAGGCTGATCGTTTCAGACGCTTGGATTACAATTAATGGAAAACAAGAACCTGTCAAGGTTCCCAGTGGAGTTCAAACAGGGATAAAACTTTCAGGTGTTTTTGTTGTTACCCCTAACTCTGTAATCGATGTTGTAATTGACTTCGATGCTGAGAAATCAATTGTTTATACAAAAGGTCAGGGATATCTCTTAAAGCCTGTTATAAAAATATTAAACGAATTAGAACTCTTAACCCAATGCGACCTTGTAAACGGGATTCAAAAGTGCAATATCGCATATTTCTTTGAGGGTAAGCCATTCCCTATTCCCCTCTCTGCGGGGAGAGTCAGACTGAAACTCTCATCCGAGATTGAGCCCGAAGATGTTGCGAATTCATTAGCTGATAAGGGGATAACTCTCAAGATAGATCATGGGAGGGACCCAGATGGGCTCTTTTTTGCTGAATACGATGCCTCGAGGCTCCCCCTTGAAATCCTTTCTTCCCTAAATGGTTTTCCTGGTATCGAGTTTGTGGTTTTTCCCCTTTACCTTGAAGATTCTCAAATTCCCGACATGCTTGGTCGTGAGGCTACATTCCTTAATCGTTTTTATGTGAAATTTAAACCAGAGACAACCCTTGAAGAGGTCGAGGCGATAAATAGCAAAAACAAATCTACTATTGAATCGCAATTTCTTTTCATTTCGGAATGGAAATCTTTCTATATTACAGCAGCAACATTCTCAAATCTTGAGACCTTGGTCATCGCTAATAGATATTTGGAGACTGAACTCGCTATAAACTCAAGTCCCTCTTTCAGAATTCCGTTATCTTTTAATGAATTTGTTCCAAACGATCCCATCTTTCCTCTTCAATGGAATATGCACAATACAGGACAGGGAACAAGATATATAAATGACACAGAAGGCGGAACGCCGGATGCAGATATCGATGCCCCTCTCGCATGGTGGTATGCTTATGGCACACCAGCGCAAAACATCTTGACAACGGTCGCTACTCCGAAAATTGCAATAATAGATTCAGGGACAGATTTCAATCATCCTGAATTTGCGGGGAAGCTCCTGCCAGGGTGTGGATTATTGGACTTAAGTGATACTTGTCCAGCATATACCGGCCCGGACACTTGGGGTCTAAACTGTGGTTGTCCATTTACCCCCGCAGGCAGTGCCCATGGAACCTCTGTTGCTGGAATTACCGCAGGCGGTGGAAATAATAATCAGGGCATTGCAGGAATAGCATGGAACGCGAAGATCATTCCTATTATGTTAGGGATGACCCTCCCTATTCCTCTCCTTCCGGTAGCACTATGGTCAGAGTGTAGGGATATAGCTATGGCCTTTATGTGGGCCATAGATCCTAATGGAGACTTAGATTTTTCCGATGGGGCTGATGTAATAAATAATAGCTGGGGTTATGGGACGGCGGAGGTCCAATGCCAGGATTTAATAGACTTCATATGGATCGCAGCTCATCTTGGAAGAAACGGGAAAGGAACGATAATTGTATTTGCCGCAGGAAATGCTGGAGGTGAGCCTGATCCTTTTATAAAGTTCCCTCAAAACCAACTACCCGATGAAATCCTTGTTGCGGGAGCAACTGATTTCAATGATGATAGGCATTCTTACAGTAGCGTCGGAGCAATGCTTGACCTCATGGCTCCTGCCGGGGGTATCGGATCATCATATGTATGGTCAACAGACATTGTTGGAGAAAAGGGATATGATGCAGGAGATTATAGAGGAGGACTGCCAGGAACCTCATTTGCAGCGCCTCACGTAAGCGGGGCCTCAGCATTACTTCTTGCATTGAACCCACTTCTCACAAGAGAACAGATACAGAATGCATTGCTATCAACCCTTGATCCAATTCCTGTAGACCCATGGGCAGAGCTCCTTTTCCCCTGGATTCCTTATTACATTGGTGGAGGAAGATTAAATGTTGGAGCAGCGGCAGAACAAGCCATGTCTTTCGGAAGTTCTGATCCTTCTATCATACCGTTACCCTCATCAATTTATATCGGGTGCGGGTCACAAACTACATATACGAATGCAACGATCTCAAATGTTGGCAATGGTACGCTCAGTTATATAGGTTATATTTATGATGGATTTGACAATGCTTATAATGCATCTTTTCCGAATGGATATCAAATTATTGCCGGAACAGTGGCTCCTGGATACTCCCAGACTGTTCCAGTAACTTTCACAAAAGGGAATACAAAAGTTTCTGACACACTCAACCTATTGCTTCTAACTAACTCTGGACACACAAATAAAAAGATCCTCAGCTACTCATCTGCCATAACGGGAGATATGCTTGAATGGGTTGGAGGGCTTCCTTGTCTTCTCTGCATTGTTCTTTTTGGCCCTCTCTGGCCATTCTTCTGCGGGTGGCTTTGTTATGACTGTGTAGACCCACCTCCTCCTATTCCCCAATGCAATATTTGTTTTGCAGCCACAAAAAATATTGGTGTTGGCGCTGTTAAGTCGCAAGAATGCAGCTTATGCAAAAATTACCTTAAATCAGTCTCCGAGCCTTTATCTCCTGCCTGCGATGTTTGCATAGACGAAATCTTCCTACAAGGAGAAGCGACCTTAATATCAAGTGAATGCCAGATATGCAAGAAAGAATATGAGACAATGGGAGGTAGATAGATGTGCCAATTCAACGGATTAAAAATGCTTTATTTTTACTGATCTTATCATCTTCTCTTAATTCATGTACTAATGGAGGAAGTCCCAGTTCTTATTCATTCAGAATAGAAATTCAACCCGACTATCCATCCTATAGAGATGTAGGAGTGAGGGTCAATGCAAATATAGGGATTACATTCTCTAAGGATGGCGAGGGTTCTTTGTTCAATGGTATTGATGATTCTAAGCTTGTTATTGAGCTTTTTGACCAGTTTGATAAACCTGTAGTCTTTAGAAAATATACGACTTTTTTATTTGATTTCTATCTTATAATGCCAGAGCGCTTCTTTGAGCCAAACCAGACTTATACGATAAAGGTGAGTGGAGCTGTTCCAAGAGACCAACCCGAATTCAAGCCACAAGCTGTTGAGGCGAAATTCACAACTGGCTCTGTTCCCTCGAAGTCCCCACAGGTTGTCTGCAGTTCTAATATTTCGGGGAGTTGTTCGGGATTTTCTATCTGGGACTGGGATATTTTGCAGCCTCATGACAATATTAGTCTCGCTGGCATGATCGGGTTTCCTTTACTCGTTTCTATTATTGACATCCAGGGGTCAGATAAAGGCTCAATTTCTATGATAGGTGGAGAGTCTGATATCACAGCGGGGGAATGTAGAAAAGTGAGGGCGGGGCTTGACTCTAAAACCTTTCCGCTCACTGGAAATTTTTACGGACCTTATTTCAGGGTAAATACTGGCAGAGTTGGCATTCCAGTCCGAGGATTCAACGGGATTTTTGAATTTGAGCTAATTCTTTCAGGAACATTTACATCTAATGGAGATATACAGGAAAGCAACTTCTTAACAATATTAAATTGTGTAAATCTATGTAATCTGCTTGGCGAAGATTTTTGTTCGCTTATTAGTAGAAGGTGTGTTGAGGATAAATATACAAATATGGGATCGTTCATCGTTGAACCATGTAATATACCGATTGATTACGGTGGTATAATAGCAATTCACTGGACAGACAGTCAGTATTTAATGGAGTCTACTATACAAGCTGTTTATGGAGGGATTGCCTTTACAATGTCTTTTAGCTTGAGTTTCACAGCATGCACGCCCGATGGCCACACAGGAAACATAATTCTAAAAAAGCTTGCCCCCAATCCCTTTGATGATATATATATTTCAGGTAACTATAACTTATTGACTGCTGATGGATTTGTTGATAATTGTGGGGATATTATAACAGGATCAACATTCACCACAACAGATCCAAACTGGACGCAGGCAGCTAATTATAAGACCATGGGAATTTTAGACCTCGTCAAAATAACAGAAGCAACCTTTAGAACACAGTAAATTCCTAATAAATATTGAACTGTTGCCGGGATGATAGATGTTTCTCCGCGCCGCCTGTAGGTTTCCGGATTTTTTCAATATATGGATAAATGGAAATCTTTCTTTTCCGGTTGAATATAGTGATACATGGATGTGCTTTTGCCCACATTCTCCTCCAAACGGCCCTGACAGCTTTATTGTGACCAATTCCTGCGGTTCAAGTTACTGTGACTGTAATAATGGATACTGCTACAACTGCCATTAAATTACTTCTTTTTTATTGAATAATCTATATTGATTTTCTAACCTGAAAAATCCCGACCGTTTATTGGTTGACCGGCAAGGCCGCAATGTGTTAACGATGACCTTGATATGATCCGCATCGTTGGAGGACAGAATAGGGGCAGGAGGCTCAGGGCTTTGAAGGGCAGGAAGCTTCGCCCAACAACAGAGAGGGTGCGGGAGTCCATCTTTGATATCCTGGGGGACAGTGTCAGGGGGAGATCCATCCTGGACATCTTTGCCGGCACAGGGGCCATGGGCATAGAGGCCCTGAGCAGGGGGGCAGTTAGGGCAGTCTTTATAGAGAGACACAAGCCCATGGCGCGGATCATCCGCAGGAACCTGATAGACAACAAGGGGTTCCAGGCCGTCTCCAGGGTCCTGAGCTGCGACTATTCCAGAGCATTGAGGATTCTAATGGCGGAACCCGGAAGGTTTGATATTGTTTTCCTCGACCCTCCTTACCTAAAGGGCCTCGCAGGAGAATCCTTGAAAGAGCTTTCAAAAAGCCCCATACTGTCCGATGAAGCAGTAGTAGTTTTGGAACATTCTCCCAGGGAAGAGCTGGAGGATACAGTAGGATGCCTCAAGCTCTCTGACAGGAGAAGATACGGCGACACTCAGGTGTCATTCTACAGAAAGGGGTGAGAGAACATGAAGAACATCGTTGTTTTTCCCGGTTCGTTTGATCCCTTGACCCTTGGGCATGTGAACATAGTCCAGCGGGGATTGAAGATCTTTAACAGTGTGATCGTGGCTGTTGCCACAAATATCTCCAAAAAGTCCCTCTTTAACGAGGAAGAAAGGGTGTCACTCCTCAAGGAGGTCTTCAGAAAGATGCCAAGGGTAAAGGTAGATACCTTTGAGGGGCTCCTCGTGAATTACTTGAAGAGAATAGGCGCATCCGTGATCCTCAAGGGCTTGAGGATCGGG
>Ga0315308_1001059_pt1 | contig 15772 bp, 16 predicted proteins | sample TDP3_MG_FD_203078 | JGI IMG/M metagenome (GOLD analysis project Ga0315308, IMG submission 203078) | Freshwater sediment microbial communities from Lake Towuti, South Sulawesi, Indonesia - TDP3 | ecosystem: Environmental > Aquatic > Freshwater > Lake > Sediment | place: Indonesia: South Sulawesi... | reverse complement strand
TGTATGTCGTCACCTAATCCTGGAGCCAACACAACCAATATTGTTTGAGCAATCTTCATGATTTCAACCTCAGATTGGCCAGCTCCAACAGCCTCAACAATGACCACATCCTTTCCAGAAGCATCCAAAACTTTCACAGCATCCTTTGTGGCTCTAGCCACCCCGCCAGGAGTGTTCCTCGTCGCCATGCTCCGGATAAAAACTCCCTCATCTGTGCTCAGTTCTTGCATGCGAACTCGGTCTCCCAAAAAAGCGCCGCCACTGAATGGACTAGTTGGGTCAACAGCGACCACGCCAACCTTTTTTCCTCTTTTCCTCAGTTCCGCAACCAATCTATGTATCAGAGTGCTTTTCCCAGAACCGGTAGGTCCAGTTACGCCTATTATATGGGCTCCACCTGTGTGCGGATAAAGCAGAGACAAAGTTTTCTGAGCTTCAGGCAAGTTGTTCTCGATGAGGGTTATAGTTTTGGCTATGGATCTGCGGTCACCTTTCAGCACGCCGTCGATGAATCCTTCGATTTTCGTCAACAGGCATCACCGTTTTGTTTTGGTCCAAACGCTATTTTCCTTTACGCATATTCTCTTGGATAAACTTGACAAGGGTCTCGGTGCGCGTGCCAGGCCCAAATACCTCAGCTATGCCTATCTCCTTTAGATGTGGAACATCTTCTTTCGGTATTATTCCTCCCGCGAACACTAGGACATCGTCTAATCCTCTTTGTTTTAGAAGTTCAATTATTCTGGGGAAAAGAGCCAGATGAGCACCCGACAGTATACTTAAAGCTATCACGTCGACGTCTTCTTGGAGCGCCGTTTCCACGACCTGCTCAGGTGTTTGCCGCAGCCCGGTGTAGATTACTTCCATGCCTGCGTCTCTGAAGGCTCGGGCGATGACTTTGGCTCCCCTGTCATGACTGTCTAGGCCAGGCTTCGCAACAAGAACTCTAATCCTCCTTTCAGAACTCATCTTTCAACCTCTCAGATTACTATCAGCTCGCGGTATTCTCCAAAGACTTCTCGAAGCACGTTGCCCATTTCCCCCAGCGTAGCGTACGCTTTTACAGCTTCAATTATGGTGGGCATCAAGTTTTCGTCACGTTCAGCGGCGTCGTGCAACTTGTCAAGCACGCTTTTAACTTTTGCATTGTCCCGCTTTCTCTTTACTTCTTGCAGTCTTGCCAGCTGCTCAGCCTCCACATCGGGTGGTACTCGCAGAAGCTTTAGAGGCACCCAATCTTCCTCAACCGTATAGTCGTTGACCCCCACCAAAATTCTTTCTTTGCTGTCTATCTCCTGCTGATACTTGTAGGCGCTGTCTGCAATTTCCCTTTGGAGAAAACCATTTTCTATGGCGGCAATTACACCGCCCATGGCGTCAATCTTGTCGATGTATTCCATCGCCCTCTCCTCCATCTCGTTAGTCAAAGCCTCCACATAGTAGGATCCCGCCAGTGGGTCCACAGTGTCAATCACACCGCTCTCGTGGGCGATTGTCTGCTGAGTTCTTAGCGCGACCGTAACGGCTTCTGCAGAGGGTAAGGCTAAGGCTTCGTCGAAGGAGTTTGTGTGCAAAGATTGTGTTCCACCCAGTACAGCTGCCAAAGACTGAAGCGCAACCCGCACCACATTGTTGACGGGTTGATGCGCCGTTAAGGTGCATCCAGACGTTTGAACGTGCATTCTCATCCAGAGGGATCGTGGGTTTTTAGCTTTGAATCTCTCCTTCATAATCTTTGCCCATAATCTTCGTGCCGCCCTAAACTTGGCTATTTCTTCGAAAAAGTTGTTGTGGGCTGCAAAGAAGAAGGAGAATCGGGGCGCGAAATCATCCACCTTTAGTCCACGTTCCAAAGCGGATTCTACGTAAGCTATTCCGTCGGCTAGAGTGAAGGCAAGCTCCTGAACAGCGTTTGAACCGGCTTCACGGATGTGGTAGCCGCTGATGCTGATGGGGTTCCATTTGGGCAGATGCTTCGCGCAGTATTCTACGATGTCTGTAACCAGCTTGACCGAAGGCTTAGGCGGGAATATGCACAATTTCTGGGCGTAAAACTCTTTCAGCATGTCGTTCTGGGTTGTGCCGCCCAGCTTTTCCCTCGACACCCCTTGCTTGTCGCCTATGGCGATGTACATGGCTAGAAGCATGGCTGCTGGTCCGTTGATGGTCATGGAAGTGGTCACTTGGTCCAGCGGTATCCCATCGAAAAGAATTTCCATGTCTCGTAGGGTGGAAACTGCCACGCCACAAACGCCCACCTCACCTCTGGACACAGGATCGTCGGAATCGCGGCCCATTATAGTGGGGTAATCGAAGGCTATGCTTAATCCTGTTTCTCCCTCCTTGAGAAGGTATTTGAATCGTTCATTCGTTTGTTCCGCGGTGCCGAATCCCGAAAATTGTCTCATGGTCCATAGGCGCCCTCGATGCATGGTGGCGTGCAAACCCCTTGTGAAGGGGAATCGGCCTGGAAATCCCAAATCCCTCAGATAGTCTAGGTTTTTCACGTCCTCAGGCGTATACAACCTTTTTATTGGTATGCCAGATGAAGTCTTGAATTCATGCTTCCTTTCAGGGTTTCTTCGAAGCCATGATGGCACAGTCGTTTTTTCCCATTTTTCTCTTTTCCTTGTGATTTCGCTAAGCCTTTTCTGATCAAACATTATTTTTCGCCTCCAATAGATTGCTACCTCTTCTTGGGCATCCTAAGGATTATCTTCCTTATAAAAAAGTCCTAGTCCGAAGCCCGAAGGTAAGTTCCTAGGCTGTTTCTATCCAACTGGCTTGAAATACTTAATGTCTAACATGGAGCCTGTTCGTTCTTTCTTGTCTTTGAAAACAGCCTCGACGCGCATTCCGATTTTAACGTCTTTTGGGTCTACTTCACCCAGCCTGTGCACCATTCCGCCGTGAACATTGTCAATCTTGACCATCGCCCAGATGATTGGTTTTTTCAGTTTGGTTCCGTCAACGTCTATATGTGCCACTGTATAGGTGTGAACCTCGCCTCTCTTGCTTGCCTCAACCCATTCATCTAGTTTCTCGAAGCATCGTTCGCAGAAGAGTCTTAGAGGCACGTAGATGAAGCCACATTTTTTGCACTTGGTTCCCATAATCATCGCGTTTTCCTTAAGCTCCTTGAAGAACTTCTCGCCTGCAATGCCGTGGGTGTACGAGTAATCACATTCCATATGGCCCATCCAATGCTTAATCTTACGGGGGTCACCTATTTTTTCTAGGGACATCTTGTTACACCTCTGCTGGTTTGAAGTATTTTATGTCGGTTATGGCGCCTGTGCGTTCTTCAGGGGGTTTCCACACGGCCTTCACCTTCATGCCGAACTTAACGTCCTCCTTCTTCACTTCGCCCAGATGGTGAAATATCCCTATGCCCTTGGAGGCGCCGTCAAGTTCGATCACAGCGACAATAATCGGCTCTTTCAGTCTGCGCGCATCTGCCGCTAGATAAGAAATCGAGTACGTGTTGACAACGCCTGTGTCCTTCACGTAAACCCACTCGTCTGTTGGTCTGAAACACAACTCGCAAAACGTTCGCGGCGGAACCAATATACGACCACACTTGCGGCATTTTCTGGCTATAATCCGCCCATTTTTCAGCTCTTCAAGGAATCTGCTCATCGCCACACCCGCGCTCCAAGCGTATTTTGCCTTAGGTTTCCAACGTATGACTGGAACTCTTCCCTTCCTAAGGTCCTCTGTCTTAATAACTTCGCCAGGATACTTCTTGATTTTCGCGCTCATTCTTCTCACCTCAGCTCCTCATGACTATAACAGACCCGTACTGCATGAGATCGCCCCAAGCTTGAGCCAACCCCGTCCTTGGGTCACCCGGCACCTGTCGCTTGCCAGCCTCTCCTCTCAACTGCCAGAAGATTTCGCAGACCTTCATCAGTCCAGCTGCCGCAATTGGGTTGCCTACTCCTAGCAAGCCGCCGGAGGGGTTTATGGGCAGGTCGCCGTCTCGTTGTGTAACTCCCTCTTCTGTAAGTTTTGGAGCTTCTCCTTTTCTGCATAAGAGGAGTCCTTCCATGTGGTGAAGTTCCTTGTAGTCGAAGGGATCATAGGGTTCCGCGACGTCTATCTCCTTGGGCGGGTTTTTGATTCCAGCCATCTTGTAGGCCATTCTTGCAGCGCATTCCACATATTCTGGATAGTAGAGGTCTCTGTTGGTCCAGTAGGTTGAGTCTATGCACCAGCCAACGCCGTCGATCCAAACTGGATCATCTGTAATCTTTTTGGCTACATCCTCTGAAGCCAGGACCAGCGCGGCGGCGCCGTCGCTCGTGGGACTAATATCTAGGCGCTGGACAGGCCAAACCATGACCTCTGAATTGAGAACATCCTCAACTGTGATTTTTGCTGGAAGCTGCGCACATGGATGATCTAGGGCGTTTCTCTTGTTCTTCACGGAAACTAAGGCAATCTGTTCCTTTTTGATGCCATGGACATGCATGTAACGGTGCATCTCAAGGGCGAATATCCATACTAGGTTCATGCCGAGGGGTCTATCTATTATTGGGTCGAATATGGTTGTGAAGGCATATTGGGGGTGGGGAAAACAAGACGACATCTTTTCCTCAGCTACAACTAGGCAGGTGTCGAAGAGGCCTGAGGCTACGTGCCACCAACCAGAGTTCGCCACAAATACGCCTGTGCCTCCGCCAACATAAACTCGGGAGTATGGTTTGTGCCATGCACCTGCTCCGTCCAGGAGGTTCTCACCTTTCATGTGGATTCCGTCAAAGGCGTCGGGGGCTGTTCCAAGCGTAACGCAGTCTATGTCCTTGACGGTTAGTCCAGCCGAATCTAGAGCCATTTTGGTGGCTTCGTACGCCAACTCCCTGCCCGTTTCCTTCAGATTTCTTCTGAAAAGGGTTAGTCCAGCTCCCACAACAGCAACTCTCTTCTTAACAAACATTCCGTCTCACCTCGACTTGTTGCTTAGAACGGCTACGGCACCGCTAGCGGTTGGAATTCCACGCCAAACCTGAGCTAGTCCAGTTTCAGCGTCTGGAACTTGACGCTTTCCAGCTTCACCCCGCAATTGTAAAACGACTTCCAGCACCTTTTGGAGACCCGACGCTTCAAGGGAGTAGCCAACTCCTAGCAGGCCACCAGACGGGTTGACGGGTAGGTCACCAGCTCTCTCCGTGACTCCCTCTTCTGTTAGTTTGCCGGCCTCGCCCCTTCTACAGAACTCTAAAGCTTCAAGGTTTTGAAGCTCTTTGTAGGAAAACATGTCGTCAATTTCTGCGAAGCATATTTCCTCTCTCGGATTTTTTATGCCAGCCATTTCATAAGCCATCTTCGCCGCCAGTTCTGTATGTATCGCCCTTCCCCAGTCTCGGCTTTCCAGCCAAGGCGTGTCAGAGTTCCACCCGACCCCCCTTACCCATACTGGCGTGTCGGTGAGTTTTCTTGCAACGCTTTCTGAAGCCAAGACCATTACAACGCAACCGTCAGCCAGCGGACTTGTGTCAAGGCGGCTCAGGGGATAAAAAAATGGTTCCGATGCAAGCACGTCATCGACTGTTATTTTTGTTCCATGAGCCGCGTATGGATTGTCCAACGCGTTTTTCTTGTTTTTTACGACGACATGGGCGCACTGCTCTTTCGTGGTTTCAGTCTTGTATAGGTATCGATTCATTTCCAGTCCAGCAACGTAAAAGGGATGACCACCCAGTGGTCTGTTAAAAATCGGGTCCAGAGCAAAAGCAACAACATCTGCAAAGGTGAGCATGTCAGAAGCCTTGCTGTGGGCTTCTACGGCAACTGTGTCGAAGGCCCCTGTGCGTATCAGCATGTAGGCTGTAGCCAGTCCGTATAGGCCGTCAGCCGAAACCGTGAAAAGATGCCTCAAAACGGCTCCAAGCTGGTCTGGAACAAACTCGTCGAAGATGCTGAATCCTTCCCAGTAATCTTCGGAACAGCATATGAAACTGTCTATGTCATGTCGCGGATCAACCCCAGCGTCCTCGTAGGCTCTAACAGCTGCCTCAAACATTAATTCTTTGTAAGATACGTCGGGCGTAATCGATTTAAAACCTGTGCAACCCACGCCGACGATAGCTACATCTCTCAAATTTTTCACCAACTTAACTGGAAGAAACTATAATGGGGAACTTGCCTACTATAAGAGTTTCTGAAGAAATAATGTAATTGGGAAGTGTTGGGTTCCCTTCGTCTTTTCCCTGTTTCGTAGTCCTTTGCCATCTAACATAATGCATAAATTTTTCTAAGCCAACTCAACAAAGGAGGACTCAATATGGAAAGCCCGCTGAAGCTCATTAAGGAAAGGAGGAGCATTCGAAGTTTCACGTCCCAGAACGTCCCTATACAGGAAATCTATGAGCTATTGGAGGCTGCTAGATGGGCTCCATCCGGCGGCAACGTCCAACCCATCCGATACGTCATAGTCACAGGCAGGGAGGCCATCGAAGCCATAAAGATGATTTCTCCGGGATTGTTTGGTGAACCGCCTGCTATGATCGTTATGTGCTTTAACAGGGATAAAATTCTTCCAACCTCTCAAATTCACTTCATTGATTTGGGAACTGCCCTCCAGAACATCCTCTTAATGGCTCACTCCAAAGGTCTCGGCTGTTGTCCCGTCGCATCTTTCGACGCTGAGGCGGTGGCTGAATTGTTATCCCTTCCGAACAAAATCAAACCGGTTCTCGTTCTAGTATTGGGTTATCCGGATGGGCATCCGTCTCCTCCGTCGAGGCTACCCTTAAATGAACTCATAGTAGGGAGGGTCTAAAGACGACTATGAAAGAAAAATCGGGTGATGAATACCTCTTTGAGATAGAAGCCTTCCTCATCAGCAGCGCCAAGGGGTGCCTATGGGAGCCAAAGCTCTACGGACCCCTAAGACTTTTAACAGCCTTTTCCAAAATAGCGTTGTTACCCGACTACGTGCCAGGGCTTAAGCGAGACGAATTCCTTCTTAACCTGAGAAGGGAAATCGATGAGAAAATTAACCTATTGATGACCGACCCTGAGAAATTCAAAGAGTTCATCATGGACATCAGCATCAAATTCGCTAAAGAGATAAAGAAACGAAAATTAAAGTAAGGAAAGAAAACGGTTTCTTCTTAGTTTCCAGTACTTAATGTAGTTTGCCACGGCCTTTGCAGCCCCTTCAGGAGTCCTATAGACAGCTACTCCGTTTTGCTCTAGATAGGGTTTCTCTTGGATAGGAAGGATGCCTGGCGAGATAAGGGCTGCAATCACAGGTTTATTGGTAACCCTAGTTATTTCTATTAGTTCCTTCGCGGGAAGACGAATTCCTGGCTGGAAGGAAGGTGTATAAACCGCTATCAACGCATCGATGTCGCTGTCTTCAAGCAGTATTCTACCCACAACACCATAAAGTTCAGGCACAACGTAGGCAACACCAAGTAAATCACAGGGATTTTGCACCGTTATGTTAACAGGCATGGCCTCCCTAACTCGCTTTTTCGTCTCCTCGGACAAAACGGACAACTCAATGCCATAACGCTCCAACACCTCGGTAATCACCAAGCTTGGCCCAGCAGTGTGTGTTACAAGAGCAACCTTTTCACCCTTAGCCGGTGGAAGAATAGATATAGCCTTCGCGGCGTCGACGAGTTCAGAGGGTTCAACCACCTCTAGTATCCCTGCCTGAGCAAAAGCAGCCCTGTATAATTCATAAGATCCGGCTAGGGAACCCGTGTGCGAGAAGGCGGCACGAGCTGCAACCTCTGTTTTTCCCACCTTATATATCAGTAGGGCTTTTTCTTCAGCCACTTCTTTTGCAACATGCATAAGTTTACGAGCGTCTTCCACGCCTTCAAGGAATATGCATATCACTTTGGTGGTTGGGTCCTCCTTCAGATAAAGAAGCATATCAGCTACTTCTATGTTGGCTCTATTTCCAACACCCACGAACTTGCTGAAACCCATTTCCAACTCAAACAAGTATGACACTAAAGTTGTTCCCATCCCACCCGACTGACTTATAATTGAGACATCTCCTCTAGGTAGTTTACCCATTGGTCCAAAAGTGGCATTCAAATTTGAATAAGAATTCATTAATCCTATGGTGTTTGGCCCAATAATTTTGATTCCCGCCTCATTGCATATTCGCGCTATTTCCTTCTCCATCTGGGCACCCTGCTCATCTAGCTCCTTGAAGCCCGAGGCGAAAATTACCACACCTTTAACGCCCTTTTTTGCACAGTTCTTAACCGCATCCAACACCTCAAAAGAGGGGAGAGATACCACCGCCAAATCTATCTCGTTTGGAATGTCTAGAATACTTGGATAGGCTTTGTATTCACCTATGGTTTCGGCGTTGGGGTTTATCGGATAGATTTTGCCTTGGTATTCTGCGTCCAGAATGGCCTTCAAACTCTGATAACCAAGCTTAACTGGGCTTCTTGACGCACCTATAATGGCTATGGATTTTGGAGAGAAAACGGGTTCAAATTCTTTTAAGATGCTAGTCAATGCGCTCGAATCCTAAGTTGGTATACCTTTGGTTTTGACTTTTACTGTTCAGTGCTTTAAACTCTACGTTGTAGGGACCCTAAACGAGACATAGAAGATTGTGTTTACTTCCCCATGAACTTTGGCTCTCTTTTTTCGAAGAAGGCTGTCAATGCTTCTTGAAAATCCTCGGTTCCACCGCTTGAAGCTATTTCCTGACGTTCATTTTCGAGTTGGGACTCTAGGCTATTGATCAAGGCTCTGTTGAGAAGGGCTTTGGCTCTGGCAAAGGCTAGACTGGGTCCTCTGGCTAGACGCTTTGCAGCTTCAAATGTAGCTTCCTTCAATTTTGCGTCAGGAACAACTTGGTTAACCAAGCCTAGTTTTTCGGCTTCTTCAGCGTTTAAGGTTTTATCTAGGAAAATGAGTTCGCTGGTTTTTCCTAGACCAACCAGCCTAGGCATGTGAAAGGTAAAACCTCCGTCAGGGACGAGGGCAACGCTGGTGTACGCCTGCCTAAAAGTTGCTCTGTCAGAGGCAATCCTTAGGTCGCAAGCCAAAGCAAGGCTTAATCCGCCACCAGCGGCAGGACCATTGATAGAGGCGATTACTGGCTTCGGCATCATTCTAATATCCAAAATCAGTCGGTGGAAGAATTTTGTGAGTTGCCGAAAAAAATCGCCGCGGTTGTCGCCTGGCCATTCCTTTGCGGCTTTCAGATCGCCACCTGCGCAAAAGGCTTTTCCGGCGCCGGTGATGATTAGCACCTTGATTCGAACGTTTTTTACGCATTTTTCGATGGCGTTAACAAGTTCTTTGGCCATTTCTGAGTCAAAGGCGTTGAAGCTGGCAGTTCTGTTGAGGGTTATGGTAGCAACGCCGTCTTCCTCTTCAAAAATAATGTTCTTGTAACTCATGCTGATTACCTCAATTACAGATTAGTACAGTGCTTAAGGATTTAAACTAACTGCGCCCGCTTGGAAGGGCTTACTCCTCTTCCCATTTAGTGATCCATGCGCCCGCAAGAAGACAGATTACGCCAAGGACTGCAACTATTATCGTGTTCATGATGGCACGCTGGGGTTCACCCATGATCATAGCGTCTCTTAGTCCGTTGTTGACGTAGGTGAGGGGCAATACGGTGGCGATGCTTCTTAAAAATTCTGGCATCTGTTCTAAGGGGAAGAAGCTTCCGGATAGGAACATCATTGGGAAGGTTATGGCGTTCGCGGCAGCTCCTGCAGTCTCAGGGTCTTTTACAAACCTTGACAGTATCATGCCCATTCCGGAGAAAAGCATGGATGTGGTAGCCACGAGGATTAGGGACAGAGGATCTGGAATTACCTTAACATTGAAAAGGGCTATCCCAAGCATAAGGATTACGCTCATTCCAATGAAGGAGATAACAATCAGGTAGAGGGTTCTTGAGAGTATCCACTCGATTCTACGGAGGGGGGTCGTTGCGAGTTTGCGGAAGATTCCGGTCTCCCGGTATCGGGAACTTATCTCCACCGCGGTGAAGATGCTCGTCGTCATGGCCGACATGGCTATCATGCCTGGGAGAAAGAAATCCATGAAGCTGAATCGTTTCGGGGCTATGGTTTCACCTTGAAGGACTACAAAATGTTGAGGGGGATTTGGGTAAGAGGCAATTCCCAGATTCATTTCGTTTATCACGCTGTTCAATATGCCCATGACCACCATGGCAGAAGTTTGCGACTGGTCATAAATGAACTCAATTGTGGCGTTGGCTTTACTCACATCATTTTCGAATCCTTCCGGAATTACGAGCACGTAGCTGAGCTTCTTGTCAAGCGCATACCCAGTTACATTGATTGTTGGGTCCAGAGTGTGCAGATTAAAAGCACCCGTCTGGTTTAAAGCCTCTATAAAATTCCTTGAAGTCAATGTTGGCTCTCCGCCTACAATATCTTGATTTTGAACGTAAAGGCTGTACTTTGAGTCCATTTCACTAAAGATAGCTCCGAAGAGGAGGATCAAAATGCATGGAAAGGCGAGAGTCCAGAAAACTGCGGCCTTGCTTCTGAAAAATATTTTGAAGCTGGCTTTCAGGTCTATGAGAACGCGATTCATGGTGTCTCTGCCTCCCTCAACGTTTCGCCAGTCAGATTTAGAAACACGTCTTCTAAAGAAGACCTTTTCAGCTGCATTTCTCCGAAGGGGATCTGCTTAAGGGTGAGGGCCCTTACGATTTCTGACACGTCGGAGCTGTGGTTTAGAGTAACCTTGACATCACCAGCGTCGCTGTCAAAGTTGGCCTCTAGCCCCATGGTTTCTATAAGGGGAACCGCTACTTTGTCTGTGTTCCTCAGGATCAGAAGATTTCGTTGGCCGTAGCGTGTTATGAGTTCTTCCGGTGTTCCCATGGCAGCTATCTTACCCTTGTGGATTATCGTCACTGTGTCAGCTAATGCTTCGGCTTCTTCCATGTAGTGGGTAGTTAGGAAGACGGTTTTGCCCTGCCTTTTTAACCCCCGGATTGCGTTCCAAACCTCATGTCTAGCCTTTGGGTCCAATCCAGATGTGGGTTCATCTAAGAACACGATCTCGGGATCGTTTACTAGGGCCATGGCAACCCCAAGTCTCTGTTTCAATCCTCCGGAAAGTTTCTTGTACTGCTCGTTTCTCTTGTCTTCAAGGTCTACGAGCTTTATCAAGCTGTCAATGTCGACCGAGCTTCCAAACATCCCAGCAAAATATTGGAGGTTTTCCCTGACTGTGAGGCTGTCGAAGGTGTTAAACTCTTGGGGCAAGACGCCTATCCTCTTCTTGATATCATCCTGATCTTTTGAAATGTCAAAGCCCAGCACGTAGGCACGGCCACTCGTTGGCCTACGTAGGCATTCTAGGATTTCAACGGTCGTGGTTTTTCCAGCACCGTTTGGACCTAGAAGGGAAAAGATTTCGCCCTTATTTATGGTGAAGGATATGGAATCAACGGCCGTGAGGTCCCCGTATTTTTTGACGAGGGAGTTTACTTCTATTGCAACGAGATTTCTCTTCAATACTGTTTACCTTCCTCCCTAAAATGTTAGGCTATTCTTAAACCTTGCGTTCCAAAATTCTACAGGATGTATAGAAAAATGCGTGCGCTTAAGCAGTTAAAAATATGGTATAAATACTCCTTGAGCATTAATTACTGAATTCTATAGGTAACTTTGCTATGATTGGAGGATGTATCCTTGGTTCGCAAGCCATTGGTTTCAATTATGTCGGCGGGATTGTCTAAGTTTGGAAGACGAGAGGGCGTTTATGGTAGGGAACTCTTCGCTGAAGCTGCACGAGAAGCCTTTGAAAGATGCCCAAACTTGGACCCAGTAAAAGACATCGAAGCGCTTTTTGTGGGTCACATGGGCGAATCCTACGAGCACCAAGGACACACTGGTCCAACCCTATCCGACTGGGCTGGTCTGTTGCCAAAGCCCGCCATGAGACTTGAGTCCGCGTGCGCTTCTTCTGGATCTGCTCTAAGATGCGGAATTTTCGCCATTCTCTCCGGCATGCACAAAGTCGTGATGGTTGGGGGAGTGGAAAAAATGACCCATCGAACCACGCCTGAGGTAACAGAGTTTTTAGCCATGGCCTCAGACTTCCCCTTCGAACAGTGGCATGGAATAACGTTTCCAGGATTGTACGCCCTCATGGCTACGGCTCACATGCACAGGTACGGCACGACTGAGGAGCAGATGGCCCTGGTCGCCGTGAAGAATCATCATAACGGAGCCTTAAACCCAAAAGCGCACATGCAGAAGGAAGTGACACTGGAAAATGCTTTGTCCTCTAGGGTGATTGCTTGGCCCCTAAAATTGTACGACTGCTCCCTCATAACCGACGGAGCCAGCTGCCTGATTCTAACCCGCCCGGAACTTGCCAGAAAATTCACAGATACGCCCGTCCACATTGTAGGCTCGGGTCAGGCCAGCGATGCTATAGGGCTCTATGAAAGGGAGGAGCTCACAACCTTAAGGGCAGGTAAGCTTGCGGGGAAAGAAGCCTACAAAATGGCTGGGGTTAAGCCCCAAGATATAGACGTAGCCGAGGTTCACGACTGTTTCACCATTGCCGAAATCATAGCCTACGAAGACCTTGGATTCTGTAAGCCTGGAAAAGGCGGAAGCTTGGTGGAAGAAGGTGCAACCACCCTTGAAGGGAAGATTCCAGTCAACACGAGTGGAGGTTTGAAGTCGAAGGGTCATCCTGTTGGGGCCACTGGAACCGCCCAAGCCTACGAAATATGCCTTCAACTAACGGGGCAGGCTGGGAGAAGGCAGGTTAGCGGAGCAGAAATAGGCTTGACTCACAATGTGGGCGGGTCTGGAGCCACCGCAACCGTGCACATTTACAGGAGGGGCTAGACTTGGCGGAAACTAGGCCCTTCACCATAGAAAGCTTCTACAAGTTTGTGAGCGAAGGAAAATTAATGGCCGCTAAATGCATCAAGTGTGGAGCCATGCTTCTTCCGCCTAAACCCTTGTGCACCAAATGTTTTTCCACGGATTTTGAATGGGTTAAACTCAGCGGAAAGGGGAAGCTGCTCAGCTACACGGTGATTCACGTTTCGTCTTCCCAATTTGAATCTATGACGCCCTACATTGTAGGTATAGTGAAACTAGAGGAGGGGCTTCGTCTTCCGGGCATGATTCGTGGTGTGGAGCCTGAAAAAATTAGGGTTGGCATGACCCTAACTGCCGACTTTGACACATCCATGCCTTCCCAGTGGCCTGTGTGGCCCAGATACTTCTTTAGGCTGGCTTGAAGTTCTCAACTTTGCCTATTAAGTTGTTGTACTAGAGTGGGTATGTCCGCGGATGAGGATGCTAGATAGTCGGCGCCAGCGCTGGTGAGCGCTTCGGGGGAGGAGATTCCTGTTGTTACGCCTACGGCTAGGACGTTGAGTTTCCGGGCGCATTCCATGTCTCTTGTATTGTCTCCCACGACTATGGCCTCTTCCGGCCCGATGTTTAGGGCTTTTAACGCTGCTTCCAGGTGGGCTGGGTCTGGCTTGACTGCTGAAACGGCTTCGCGGGTTATTACAACCTCAAAGAAGTGCATGATGTGGAAGCGTTCTAGAATATGTTTTGTTGATTTTTCGCCGTTTGTGGTGCAAACGGCCATTTTTAGTTCCATTTCCCTTAAAATTTTCAGCGTCTTTAAGATATGGGGCAGAAGGCTTGTTTTGCGGGCAGCCTCTGACTCGTAGCGTTCCACTATTGAAATCACCTTATTTTTGAGTTCCACGAATTCCTCTTCTTTGCCACTGTTTTTCATGTGTTTCTTTGCCTTTTTCAGCATGTCAAATACGCCTTCTTTTATTGAGAGGAGGGAACTCGGGAGGCCTTGTTTGATGAGGAGACTTATAATTTCATTTCTAGCGGCCATGTAGTCGATGTTGAAGTATGCGAGGGTTCCGTCGAGGTCGAAGATTACAGCCTTAATCGTCATGTAGACCCAGCCAACTTTGATTCTAGGTTAGAGCAGTGGCTTCATAAAATTGTTTGCGGTTTAGCGATGGAAAATTAATTGAGGGTGGAAATCCTTAGGTTAAGATGGGACTCGCATGGGTTTTGAGGAATACGTAGGGAATCCTCTTTGGACCCTTCTCGTAGAAACCGTTCATGCCATAGTCATGTATCCCCATCACAAGGCTTACACGAGGGACATCATTCTCCATGAACAACCCGACGTGACCGCCCGAGACTTGGCGGCAAAACTGGGCATACCGCTAGGAGAGGCTCTAGTTATTCTCTATGAGCTTAGAAAACAGAAATCTGAAGGATTGGCAGAAGATGAAAGTGAGAAAGCTAGCGAAGCTTGAAAATTTGTCAAATAACGTAGAAGATCAAGTTATAGTCTATCATCGTTCTAGATGCGGAAAATTGCCTAGGCTAAATGGCGAATGAAACAGTAGGATTCTAGCAGAAATCTTAAATGTGTTTAACTTACGAATAGTGATACGAAGGGAAAGGAGTATCATAGCAATCTAACAATTCTTGGAAGCCGTTCATTGATTCTTTGATTCCACTCTCTCCCTTCAGAGCGCCGAGGAGGGGCGCCATGAAATAAATACCCAACTAAAAGGAGGAGATGAAATGACTAAAGCCAAAATATCCACATTAATCGTTCTGCTTATTGTTGGGCTTGCGATCAGTGCTCTTCCGGTACCAAGCGTGTCCGCTGGTGCAACTAAAGAGAAACTAATGGCGGGCGCGGCTAAAGTGGTAATAACGCCAACGGTAAATGAGACAGACCCATTCGCAGATCCAGTCTGGATTGGGGGATGGGATATAAGAGTTGCTGTGGGTATTCATGACGACCTCTACGCTAGAAGCCTAGTTGTGCGATTCAAGAGGACGACCCTAGCTATCGTATCAGTAGACTTAGTTGGTCTGTTCTACGCAGATGTGCAAGAGATAAGAGCAATGGTTGACCCCTCTTTGGGAATAGATCATATCATCGTAGCCAACACCCACAATCATGAGGGCCCTGATACGTTGGGATTGTGGGGACCTCATCCGTTTATATCCGGAGAGGACCCTGAGTACATGGCGTTCGTGAAGCTACAGGTAGTGAGTTGTATAGAAACTGCGGCTCAGGGTATGGAGGAAGCTGAATTGGAAGTTGCTCACACAACTATTCCCGGAATTATGGCGAATGGACGTGATCCAGGGTTAGTGTACCCGGATTTGATAGTCATGAGGTTCGAGGGTGGCAAGAAAAAGACCATCGCCACTGTGCTAAGCTTTGCTGGTCATCCAGAGGTTCTGGACGGGGAACCATATAATTATCTCATTTCAGCAGATTATCTCGCGTATGTCTATGAATACGTTGAAGATAGGCTGGGAGGAGTCGTGGTATTCCTCAATGGTGCTCTGGGAGGCATGATAACTCCAGACGTAGACGGAGTTTTTGATGGTTTGGAAACTCCGGGCTTACCAGTGAATCGTACGTTTGAGATGGCTGAGGAGATAGGTACCAGGCTGGCAAGCGCAGCCGTAGAGGCTCTAGAAGACGCGGAAGTATGCAAAAATACAAATATTATTCTGAAGAAGGCAACGGTTGATATCCCGTTGGATAATTTTGATTTCAGGTTATTAAGTTCCCAACCAATTCCCGCGATCCTAACAAGAGACCTATACACTAACGGTGAGTTAGATACAAGTGCTATGGACATCTCTGATTGGTTCGGTCTTCCACCAGGCTACGTAAACCTTCCTCTCGGTGAAGATTTGAGGACAGAACTCAATGTGATAAAGATCGGATACATAGAGGTGGTCAC
>Ga0315308_1001056_pt1 | contig 15799 bp, 10 predicted proteins | sample TDP3_MG_FD_203078 | JGI IMG/M metagenome (GOLD analysis project Ga0315308, IMG submission 203078) | Freshwater sediment microbial communities from Lake Towuti, South Sulawesi, Indonesia - TDP3 | ecosystem: Environmental > Aquatic > Freshwater > Lake > Sediment | place: Indonesia: South Sulawesi... | reverse complement strand
CAATCCTAGGAGGATTGGTGAAACTATTCCTGCAAGAACACATAATCCTATTCCAACAGTGAAGCCCCAAGGCCCTCCTGGAGTCGGAGTCAAGTTTGTACCGCTGAAACTACCGAATGCAAGGTCGCCTATAGCCGAGTAGATCAGTTTATAGAACAGAAAGGCGGCAGCAAGGTTCAACACAAATGGAGCTACCAAGAGGGGTCGAAGCCTGAGACCTCCAACCGCTGCCAAAACGCTGGAAACAATCACAAGCAGACCAACAACCAGCAAAGTGCTGTCTAAGCTTAAGAGACTAGCAATAACCCAGTCAACATCACACGCGGGCACGTTCCAAGCAACCACCTTAAACGGATAAACATCTATGCTCACACCCGAGGCCCTGATAGACCACCAAGGCAAGAAAAGAGAAGCCAAAGCAACCAAACTTACAACGACACCTAAACCACTAAGCTTAGTCGCCCTAAACATTATTAGCCTTCAACCTCACGAAGAGGTCAGCTCGGCTTTTGGCCGTGTCACAGCCGTGAGGTGGCTCCCAGCCGTCGCCTCACATCATCCCAATATACTTGAAAACGCAGTCTTCCTATTATGAGTTGTGCAGCCTTTGCTCCTCAAGAATGACTTTCTAAATTTTTGGACACACAATCACTGCGCAACTGAGTATTCATGAACTGGTTTAATTCGCCTTGACACAACAAACAGAACAACAGCCACAGCCACCAACACAACCGATGCTATCCCTAAGAGAACCAGGCTTGACGAGATGACACGGACAGAACTAACGCCACTGTCTGCACCAGCATTAACGGTGTCTCCAGACCAACTCGCACGAACAAGGTACAATCCAGCAGACGCAGGCATCCATTCGTAGGAGTACCGCCCACTCGAATCACACGACACAGTTCTCACAACAACCCATGAAGAGTCGCCAGACCTCGCATAAATCGTGACTACTCCATCAACTGAAACAGGAGAAATCAACCCGCTTATTTTGATCGAATTGCCCTCGATGAGCAGAGTCGACGAAAGCGACAGCGTAATTGAAGAAGTTGCCAAGGCACTAAAGCTCGAGGAAACTTGCCCAGGCGACATCTGCTCAGCGTCTTCCAAAGTTACAACCTGAGCAGTAACTCCCTCAAGTAAGTCTGGATACTCACCAACTCTCCATCCGCTTTCCCAATTGCCACCCGTGGTCTCAGCCACGTAATAACGCTCACCGTTATGACTGAAATAGGAAACTGACGACCTCGCATCATGCGGCGCGTCTGAAAGATTCACCCCAACATTCATGTGATCCACACCGTCATAGTACAGCAACACGACGTCTAATCCGCCAGCCATCATAACCGACGCTGCCACAAAAGAGAAAAGATCGCAGTCGCCCAGGTTATCAACAATCGTCTCAACAGGATACTTCTGAGGTGCACTCGCCTCGTATGGAATCTGATGCACAATCATCAAGACACCGTTCGCAAAGTCTTCATCATCCTGATAAATACTCCACAGACTATCAGCCACAGGCTTTAGAGCGTACGGAGTAACAAACTTCCCAAAATCATATTCAGAACTCAAACCGTGATCCTTGCCAACAAAATGTTCATACAGCGAAGAAGACACGGAAACATTCAACTTAGAACGTTGAGACCCATCAGGATGGTCAAGAACCCAACAACTATACCCAAAATCAGCTCCAAAAGAACAAGGAATGAGGGAGAACAACACGAGAAAGACCAGCGAGGTCACGACAGCCACAAACCGAAACGAGGTCAAAATCGACTGCCCATCCCTTCATCGAGTCTTCTATCTTACAACCGCACCGAAATAAAAGAAGTATGAACGACAAGTCAAGACGACTAATATGTACAGTTCGCTCTGATTTGGCTGAAAATCGGACGGCTATTTCGGAAACCCTAACCCTAAGAGTCTGGCGCCAAAATACGTGCCCGTGCAAAGCAACAGAACAACAATAATTCCGTTGGTCAACAGGTCTCCGATGACTGTTTCGTAGAGGAAGAAGAGCCACACGGCAGCAAGTATGACTATTCCGACGGAGATTCGCAGTTTTTTGTTAACCATAGTAGGTTCCCATCCAGACCCCACCTATCCCAACCATACGTACACTTGAAGACGCAGTCCTTCTATTATGAGTCTTGCATGCTCCAGAATCTGTAGAAGAAGGCCCTAAGGGGTCTCAGCGCCTTCTTCAACACCCACAAAACCGTCCACAAAGGCATTTTCGGAGACTTTAAATAACTTCTTTCAACACTCTATTCTGCTTCTCAAAATCCAACAAAGGAATCAAGTGACCCAACCATGCAAAAGCCAACCATTCTCGTACACGGCGGAGCAGGCGCATGGCAACCCGAAAGACGAAAGCCTGGATTAGCCGGAGTCAAAGCCGCAGCTAAAGCAGGATTTGACGTATTAATGTCAGGTGGAACCGCCCTAGACGCGGTTGAAGCAGCCGTGCGCAGCATGGAAGACAACCCAGTCTTCAACGCCGGACTCGGCTCCACCTTAACCATAGACAAACGAGTAGAAATGGAAGCCTCCATAATGGACGGCAAAACCCTCATGGCAGGCGCTGCCGGCCTCCTAAAAGACGTCAAAAACCCAGTCAGCCTAGCCCGCCTAGTCATGGAAAAGACAGACCACGTCTTCGTCGTGGGAGACGGCGCAGAAAAAATCGCCACACTCTTCAAAGTAGAACGAAGAAACCCCCAAACCGAACTCCGACTACGCTACTGGCACGAACTAACACAAAAACTTAAGAACGGAGAAATCGAAAACCTGCCCAAACTCAAAAAACTCATCGCAGCCAACCCAAACCTCTTCGAAATGGACACAGTTGGCGCCGTGGCACTAGACACACAAGGCGACACAGCCGCAGCCACCTCAACAGGCGGCTTCGCACTGAAACTCCCAGGAAGAATCGGAGACTCACCCCAAATCGGATGCGGCAACTACGCCGATAATGAAGCAGGAGCCTGCTCAGCAACAGGTATAGGCGAAGTAGCCATCCGCCTTGTCCTAGCCAAACACGTCTGCGACCAAATGCACAACGAACAAACCGCACAGGAAGCAGTAGAAAAGACAATCGCACTCGTAAACAAGAGACTACGAATCAAGTCCTCCATGGGCTTAATCGCCGTCGACACAAAAGGCGGAATTGGCGCGGCACACAACACACCCAACCTATGCTGGGCGTACATGACACCCAAAACAAACAAACCAAAAGCAAGCATGGAAGCAAAACTAATAGTCGAAACCACCCTAGAAAGCGCAAACCTCTAGGCAAATACTGCAAAGTCTGCTACCATCAACACTACCATTCAACATTACCACAATTGTTGCCACAGAGGAGAGGGGGTAGAACACAGAGAGCGCAAACTAAAACGACGAAAAACCGAAATTAAAATGCTTCATTCGAGCTTTTTCATTACTAAAACATCAACAGTTGACGTATCGAAACACTTAAAAAACTCACCATGGGTTCACTAAGGGTGCTCAATGGCATAGGGGGAGGTGAAAAAACTTGGAAGAAGAGTGGGAAGAAGAAGGCGGAGAAGAAGAAGGAACAGAAGATGAAGAATGGGAAGAAGAAGAATGGTAACGCTCCTGAACTCCAGTTTACCTTTTATTTTATTTTTATGTGCTTTGCGATTCCATTAATCTGTGGTAGGTTTTGTTGGTGGAATTTGGTTGTTTTTAGTAAGTTTTAGTTGTTTTTTGTTCTAGGTCTCTTCTCTTCTGTTTTTGCTGGAATTCTCTGTTTGGTTTGGTTGGGTTTGTGAACTATTGGTGTTTTTGTTGATTGTGTTGCTGTTGTCGATTGCAGCTCAACCGCCAAGGTGACATAGCTCTGAGAAGACCTGTAGCCTTACTGGATGGTTGTGCAGACGGCGTATTCGGTTCCGTTTACAGTCGTGTACGCCGTTGCCGTGCTCTGGCTATCGCCCTCAAACATGGCTTGAATGTTAAGTGTATGTTGGTGTGGGGATGGTTAGTATGGGTGCTGGAAAATTTTTTTTGTGAAGGTTGGGTTTTTCTGTATGGTGTTTTGAGCGCTGTTTTGGTTTTTGATTGGTGTTTCTGGTTCTGTTGGCTGGTGTTTTTTGGTGAATTAATGGGTATTTAATGGTGATTTCTTGGGTGTGGCGGCTCTGCGGGAAGAGAAATTTCAGAAGAAGAAGGAGACAATTCCCTTTAGCCTTCTTCTACCATGTTGGCTTGGACTGTTGTAGTTGAACGCGTGGACGTATGCTGTTTGTGGCGAGTTTCTGTTTAGATGTCGTTAACTTTCTGTAGGAAGCAGTAATGATACCGAGCTGGTTTCGGTTTAGCAGTATTAGTCTGCGCTGCGTGTACGTTGACTGCTGCTTCTTTGCAGAGGCGGAATTGGGGCAAAGCTGTGTGTGGTGGCGAATCGCGTCCTTAGCGTTACCATATTTCACTTTGTCGTGTGGTTATGGATTGCTGTCTATTTGCTGCATTCTGTTCTGGTGTTTGCGTTTGTTGCGTTGCTGTAGTAGACTGGACTCAACCGACCAGCATAGGTATTGAAATATGTGACGGTTGTGCTCTCAGGTGTTTGTGTGACTGTGACGTTGTCTGAGGGTGAAGCTGGCTCAGACACTGTGGCGTCGGTTTTAGGCACTTCAACCATCAACGACCGCTCCTGCTTTCCAGTCAAAACGCCAATCAGCATGTCATTGGCCGATATTCCTAACTTGATTTCCAGACACACCCAATCCGCGCAAATCAGTTTCCTATCATCTTGTTTTGTTTTTTTTCCTGAACTTCTTGTACTCGAAAAACAACGCAACCATGACCATCAGAAGAATTGCATAACTTCCCAGAACTGCCTCCCCGTACCCTTCAGGAACCGGTATTACCAAAAGACCTAAGCTCCAAACAACACAGACAATAGAACCGACCGCAATCGTTTTGGCATCTGCACCTGCGCCCACGGTTATACCGATGAAAATAAGTAAACCCGCAATTATGATCCCAAACCAAACAATAAGTTTGTCTGGAGTAGTGTATGGGTAAGTGGAAAGTAGATGATAGAAGAAGAATGCATCCCAGACGAAAAAGCCTAGGATGAAAATGGCGCTCATGACAGTCCTGATTTTCGATTTTGGAGTAGCCCTTCTGTCCATTTAAAGCGCTCCCAACGATGCCAATCTTATGACAGTCATGACTAGCAGAGATATATTTACTGGAATCATTATGAGTTTGCACAAGAACCCATAAGGCAGACTCTTGACAGCGGCTGCACCAGCGATTAGAGCATGAAAAATGAATGAAATGAATGTACTTACTCCAGTCCAAATACTTATCTCGATTGAAACAATCGTTGATAAGAGGGAAATCCATAACCCCTCGACTGAATTCCAGTTCTGGACGAACAAGCCGTAAGATTTGTACCCAATATAGGTGAACAATGCTATTCCGAATGCTATAGGTCCTGCATGACTTAGAAGCCAAAGGGCGGTTTCCACAGCTACCATCCCTGAGATCACGTTAAATGCAATTTTCCCAAACCATTCATTAACCTTCCTCCAGACAGAAATGTCTGGTATATGGAAATAGTCTGCGAAGGGTATGGGCGACACTCCAATGTCTATTATGTCTTGACCTTCATACACGCCTACGAAGTGTAGTCTAAACCATGGATACCCCCACGTGAATCGCGGCTCAGGCGGCTTCATCCAACCGTTTTGTTCTGCTTCTTGTTGTACTTGCTCTGGTGTTTTTGGCGGCGGCAGGGTTACGGTTGTGCCGTCTGGCGTCTGCGTTGGCGGCTCGTTTCCGGCTGGAGCTGTCACGTCTGTTTTTGGCGGCTCAACCGTCAACGTAGCAGTGTTCTGAGAAGACTTGTAGGCGTATTGGATGGTAGTGCACACCACATAATCCTGGCCGTTTGGGTCTGTGACAGCAAGGTTCCTCGTCTGAGCGTTTGTCCCGTCAAACATGGCTGTCACCCTGAGAAAAGGATTGACTATAGATTATCCTCTTTGGTGAATTTCTCGATTATTTGTCTGGTTTTCGGGATTGCCACCAGTATAACCAGAGTCAAGGACGATGCGAGTAACGTTAGTAACAGAATGTACCTCCATGATATTAACGCAGACAGCAAGAAGTTGAAAACAGTCCAAATAATTACGACGGAAAAAAAATAGCTTGACACAATTATCATACGAGACAGGAACCGCTTCAAGTGGGACAGGATGGTTTTATCGATTTTTCGACTGAACAGAACTTCATAGATTGCAAAACAGAAACCTGTTGAAATCGGAGCCACTAATAGGAATAGATACATGATTGCTTGATTAATATCTATGAGATTAGTTATCGCATGCAGATATATAACGACGTAGAAAGCACCTCCAAGCAAAATGGGAAGGGTTAACATGGCTGATATGCCCATGATACGTTGGTTTTCTTCTTGACTGAGTTTCTCTGTTCTAGACACGATTCTCCCTTCATAGATGAGCATTAAGTGGTGAGATCCACGTATCTCAACAAAGCTGTTAAACCTATCACAAAGTCGGCTGTTGCTTCTACAGCGTCCATCCAAGATCTACTAACCGCCTTACCCAACAAAGCCATTTCAGTCAACCTCATTAACATCCATCGAAGAGCACCCTGCGCAGATCCACATAGAGACCAAAGTGCGTCCACGAATTTCATAAAGATGTTTGGTTGAACATAAAAGTTTACAATTGCAAAGAAGCTCATGGCTATGCTCACCAAGCCAGCAGCCAGCATTCTTAGGGCATCGTCCCAGTCGGAAAGAAACAATAAAGCCTGTGCACTGATCTTTCCTGCCTCAATTGCGACTCCTATCCAAGGTTGAGCGATGCCGATAGTTCTGGCCACAAGATAAGCCCCAATCAGCGCAAAGGCTTCTATTAGGGTTTCTTCAAGAACCTCTCCGACTAGTGCTCCAAAGAATTCTAGGCCGCTCCAGTCGGCGACTTCTCCACCTGGCAGTATTGGATTGAAACCTATATCGATGGTTGGGTTTACGTGGATTTTTATGTGTAGTCTGTACCATGGGTACCACCATGTGAACTCGTGCCATACAGTTAACGCTCCGCTCTGTTCTGCTTCTTGTTGTAGTTGTTCTGGTGTTTTTGGCGGCGGTATCGACACTGTTGTGCCTTCTGGCGACTGGGTTGGCGGCTCGTTTCCGGCTGGAGCTGTGACGTCTGTTTTCGGCGGCTCAACCGTTAGAGAGGCGCTGTTGCTCGACGGCTTGTAGCCATACTGGATGGTGGTGCATACGGCGTATTCTTTTCCATACGGGTCTGTGACTTCCAAGCTTCTTGTTTGAGGATTCGTTCCTTCAAACGTGGCCTTCACCTGATATGTGGTTGCTTGCCCGCCAATGGTTTCAAGTTTCAGGGCTTGTCTCACGTAACCTGTGCTATTTGTTGTCAGCGTGTAGACTGTGCCGTTCACGTCAAGTTTAATGAGCTGGTCAGCAATAGGCGTGGAGTCCCTAGCTCTGATAAGCCTCGCATAGACTGTGTGCTCTGTGTTAGTGGAGCAACGCTCAACTGAAAGCCAAAGCTTGGTTTCTGTTCCAACAGTCAGCGTGACAGGCCGCATTGACAACGTAACATTGGCTAACGCCTGACCTTCCTTCACCTTAGCCACTATTGTGTGAGCGCTTCCATCTGTTGGATAAACCCAGTTTGCGGTTGCAACACCGTTGCCATCGGTGTAGTGGTATTGTCCGCCAACGAGCGTTCCATAACCGTAACCATCCTGCCAAAACCCAACTTGAACCCCACTGAGTGATTGGTTATTTAATGGGTTGATTGCCTTAGCCCACAAATCAACAGTGTCGCCCATCTCAAACTCGGTAGGATTAACATCAAAGTTTAAGCTGACTGGACTGGCTCTGGCTATAGCTGCAAAATTGAAATCGTCTGGCTTGTAGTTGCTGTTGCCAGTATACGAAACGTTGAGAAAATACGCGCCCGTAGACTCAGCTCTCCAATCGAAGACAGCGTCGCCTGTGCGTGTGGTTACGGTTTTATACAATTTGCTGTTTACAGAGACATTAACAGTCTCGTCACCCCCACTTACAGGCAAACCCTCAACATAAAACCGATTATCCACAAACGTGCCCACATTTATTGTTCCATTATCCTCAATTTCCTGAGCTGGATAATAGGTGAGGTACGTATAAGCAATCTCAAGATATGGCGGATACGACCCAAACTGAGAATCTCCGGAATAGAAAGTTGTAAAACCAGAACTTGATGAAGGGAGCATAACAAATGTAACTGTTTTGTCGCCAGCCAACTCTTGTTGAACCGTGGAAGTAACAGTCCATGAATACCATGAGAAACCAGAAGTTGGGGTCACAACGTCCAAATCTATCGAATCATAATTGGGTTGATTGTTCCAAGTTATACCGCTTTCGTCCCATGAATCAGTTGAAGAGAAACGGGCGCTGACGGGAGTGCCAATGCGGTCAGTGGTGTGCAGCCAAACTTTTGCGGTTGTAATAGAAGCAGACGGTGGAAGGGTCGGTAATGAGAATTTAAGCCATGAACGGTATGGGATCTCATTAGAGACCCACAATGCACCCTGTTCACCAAAATTGCTATCTGGGCTAATTCCGGTAACGAAAGCATCTTGCCACACCATTGGTTTTGTTGTTGCGGATTCAACTTTTTCACCCATTAACCACAAACGCAAATTCGTGGGCTTTCTCAAATCTAAGCGAAGAGCAGCAGAAGCCCCATTGTGAGTAGAGTTCCCAGAATAATTGGCAACCACATTATAAACTATATTAGATGAGGGAGTCCATGAAACCAAAGCAGTGCCGGTTGAATTCGTATAGACCGTACCAATCGACTCGCCATTAACAAAAAGTTGAATCGGAAGACTGGACGCGGACTCACCAATTGCTCCATCAACTGCATCCACAATTAAATCAACAGGGCTTCCAACCGAAACATTAGATGAATTCGATAGACTAAGATAAACAGGTCTCTTCACCACTTCAAAATAGTCAACAAGATTTGCTTGGGCATCCAAGCCTGTTACGTTGCTCTGGGTGAATGAAAGTACATCGAATTTAGAAGACACTTTAACTTGCGCTAAGTATATACCGCTTTCACTCGGAACCCACGTTTCCATAATTTGTCCCAAATTATTCGTCCACAATGTCTTCTCTAATGATATCTTGAAAAATTCTATAGAAGCATTGGCAGTTGGAACACCGTTCCTATACATAGTTAAACTTGTTGCCCCAGCTGGGATTCTAGCAAATCCTTTACTGTCCAAATAAACCGTTTGACCATTATCAAAAAACAAGTAATCCCCCATCTCTCCAATATTATCCCTGACCATAAAGAAGTCAAACATGTTAACAATGTTGTCGTGGTTAAGGTCAGCATCCACATTCCATTGTGGATGGCCCGGATAAGCCCCATGGGAAGATAGCACGGCAGAGATGTCATCCAAGTCGACCACTCCGTCACCATTCACGTCGCCCCACAACACAGTCGTATTAAGAACACGCATATAGTCTGTTCCAGCAGGGATGTATGCAACTCCAGACGCGTCAGTTTGAATGCCTGAAACAAATTTGCCATATGTGACCGACACTGGAAGATTCCAGACCGATTGGTTCAACAGGCTGGCTTCAGCCTCCAGTCGACTGTCAACTCCAACAAAGAGCTTCCCATTTTCAGCGCCGTTGCGAACAGTAAAGTTAAATCCACAAAGATCAACGATCGCCGGCACTGATAAGCTTAGAAAGTATATGTCTTGTCCGTAAGCGTTTGTCCATCCATGAACATAGGCTCCATACCACTCATCGTTGTATATGACGTTATTCATGACTAACGAAGCATCATAGATATTATCCCAAGTTATCTTTGTCAAACGATTCCAAGTATCTCCGTCATCTTGGCTGTGACCGTAAACAAAATCTCTTGTTGCTGTACTAGCGCCGTCCCAGACACTGAAGACTGCACGCAGTGCTCCCTTATGCCATATTAAATCCTGCAAGTTACCTGACTTGCCGTCGATTGATATGCTAGCGGTTTTCATAGTCCAACTTGCGCCGCTCCAGAAGTATATCTTCGCGTTCGGACCATTGACTATATAGATTTTTCCAGTTCCGTCAGCAGTAACGGAGCTTACACTGGTGTCTACACCTGTGTAAACTCTTGCTGTTGAGCTCATGGCTATTGGGAGGGTTAAAATGTTTCCGTTTATGTCTCTCCAAGTAGAGCCTTGGTCGTCACTGTACATGTAATAGATGTCACAATATTTTGAGAGCCCTGTATCGTATCTGCAGAAAGCTGAGTGTACTCTCCCGTTCACATCTTTGAAAATTCTGGCATAATAGATTTTTCCAAAGTTTGTTATTTGGGTAACTGTGCTCCAGATGTCTGTTGCAATGTTGTAGCTCATCTGATAAAGATAGTAGCTTGCGGTGTAGTCACAAAATTCAACTAGAATTTTGCTTCCAACAGGAGTACCATAAATGAAAGGCATGGTTCCCTTCCTTCCAACGTTTTTGGTGCTCCAAGTTGAACCTCCATCGGCACTATACCTTGCCCCCAAATCGTCGAAGCCATCGTGATAAACTACACCTATCCTTTTAGACGCAGAATCGTAGAAGTTTAAAGTATTTCCATAATACTCGCCAATGATGCTTGGATCAATCAAAACTCTAGAACCCCAAGTTAAACCGCCATCGGTGCTTTTCCTGAATGAGAAATACTTGTTGGCAGCTCCTCCTCCATAGGCGGCTAAGATGTTTGCATTATCGTCAGCTGAAACATAGACACTTCCACCAACCCCAAGGTAGCGACTCCCTTCATCCAAATAGGATGTTACATATGCCATTGGATCATTCACGGCGCTGGGCCTATCATAAACACGAATTTTCCTGAACGATAAAACCTCTTCAACAGCTACCAAAGAAAGAACAGAATTATCATCAATTGCAACTCTTATACGAGCGCTTGTAAAGTTCAAATCCAGCTCAAAATTAGCAAGTCCATACATATTGGTGTATCTCATAGCTGTTATCAAGGTGTCGTTCACAAAGAAATTCAATGGAACAGTCGAAGCCCATTCATCAATAACATACTCAACACCATTATAGAGGAATCGAGGCGCCAAAGTGGTTGTGATAGAGAAATCATTGTTTTGAGCTTCATAAGGCCTAGGTGTGGCCACAGCGGCCGTAATCGGAAGAACATCGCTATCGCCATACGCTGCTTTAGGATGATCAAGAACAATATTTGCGGGGCAACGTTGAACATTCAAAATAACTTCGTCGGTGGCGACAAGTCCAGCACCATAATCGTGTGCCTCCATGAGCACATCCAAGTCTCCAGATGCAATTCCAGCAATAAGTATATGAACACCAGCAGCCATTGGACACCAAACAAGGGGAGTCTCATAAATATATGGAGGACCACTCTCAGCTTCAGCAAATAATCCCGCAAAGGCAAACGCTGGAAAATCCAGATAAAAGAACATAGCGTGGTAAGGCCCTGGGAGGGGAGTATCACTAGCGTATCTTGCCGTAGCGTTCGTAGGCAACAACGCATATGGATTAGAACTACTTACTTCAAGCGTTAGATTTCCAACACTAATTCCATATTTAATATTCTCAATGCGGCTGTTGTGAGCGGAATCTCCATATTGAAAATCTCCAATTGTTAAATTAACACATTCAAGATAGTCACGAAAAGTATAATAGTAAAAAGTCCATGTTGCCTGATCAAGCTTGGTCGTTCCTAACGCCTCAGTCATCCACATCCAGTAACTGTACCATGAATCACCAAATTTTACCCACACTTCTATATACAGACAGTCTGATACGGCAAGTGTTGTCTCTGGACATTCCCAAGTGGCACTTTGTAGACCCCATCCAAAAACACTCCTCGAAACAATGGCAACTTGGTCTGATGTTATATATGTCAAAGAACCATTCATGTGAAGTAGAGCAACTTTTGAACCCCAGTAAACTGTCAAGTCTCCACTTTCGCAGTTCTGAAACTGTCCCAGAAAATTGCCTTCTTCAAAGAGTAACTTGTTTGCCCACATGTCATAGAGACCCCATGATTCAGAACGAAAATAACGTGTTTTCATTGCATCTCCAGTTGCATTTGATAAAACCTCAATTTCCGTAACGTTTCCCGACTCACCATAGTTCGCGTTCCCTTCATGAAAAGCCTTTACATGATAATCCCCATCAGACAGACCGACCGCCAAGTTCAATTTCGCTGAACCATCAAGGCCGGTTTGAGCCGATCCTAAGGGAATCCACCCCTCGGTAGATCTGCCTTTATCAAACTGTAAAAAGAAATCAACCTTTTCATTGGCTACTGGATAACCATCAACTGCGGTTAAGTTCGCGTTCAAATACAAACTACTAAACAGACCACTGTATTCAGCTGTAAGCCCAAGCTTGGTATCAACGCTCACAACCGTAAAAGCAGAGACAACAGTATCTGTAAAGAAGGTCCCAGGAATAAACTTGTTGTAGGAGTTCACATGAAAAACCGCAGCGTAAGTGTGCCCCGCGGAAAACATTTGGGGACTCAGCAAAACTTCAACTTCTATTTGCGCTTCGTTGAATTCTCCATGCTTAACGATGATGAGTGAAGAGTTTTCGTAGATGTCCAACATATAGGTACTAGCCAACTGAGACTCAGCAGCAACGACCAAGGTGTCGCCAATCTGAAAAATCGTGGAAGCGCCAGCTTGTCTTTGGCTCTCAAGGACAAAGGAATCTGTCAAGTCTTTTGGGCCAAGTCCGTTCACAACCTGAACAACCCACCCGTATAAAGGTAGAGAGAGAATTAATAAAAACGTCAAAACCAAAAACTTGTTTTTGAAATCCTCCATTACGGCACCGAATAAGACATGTAAAATAAAAGAGATATTTTAAACTTGTGTATAATCTGCGAAAATCTGAAGTTTTTTGAATTAAAGGTTCTACTGTCGTAGGTCCTAAGGAACATTTAAAGTAAGTTTATTACCAGCCTTTTCCATTCTTGATTTCTCAACTTGGCACCGTGGGAGCAACCAAAACGCATGGTTCGAGTCGCCGTTCTAGAAGAAGACAAATGCGAACCCAAACGATGCGGCAGAACATGCTATCGCTTCTGCCCACCCGTACGAAACAAAATAGAAGCCATACGCTTCGAAAACGATCTACCAGTTGTTGTAGAGCCACTCTGTGTAGGCTGCGGCATCTGCGTCCGAAAATGCCCCTTCAAGGCGCTGTCAATCATCAACCTCCCCGACGAACTAGAAGAAGAATGCAGCCACCGCTTCGGACCAAACACATTCAAACTCTTCCGCCTCCCAATACCATCAGCAAGCGTAGTCCTAGGCCTGCTCGGTCAAAACGGCATCGGAAAAACCACCGCCCTCAAAATCCTCTCAGGCGAAACAAAACTAAACCTAGGAAAATTCGCTCAACCACCAGACTGGCACAAGATAATCCAACATTTCCGAGGCTCAACACTCCAAGAATACCTTCAAAAACTCAGCGAAAACCGCCTCAAAGTAGTACACAAACCACAATACGTGGACAAGCTGCCCCAAGCGGTGTCAGGCAAAGTAGGCGCTCTACTTAAGAAAGTTGACGAAAGAGACATGCTCAAAACCCTTACCGAACAGCTGCAACTCGGAAACATCTTAGAGCGCACGCTAGATGTGCTGAGCGGAGGCGAACTCCAACGCGTAGCCATAGCCGCCACCGTCAGCCGCCAAGCAGACGTCTACCTGTTCGACGAACCCTCAAGCTACCTAGACGTCCAACAACGCCTACAAGCAGCACGCGTGATCCGAAGCTTAAAAGACGAGGGAAAAACAGTCATCGTAGCCGAACACGACCTCGCCATACTCGACTACCTCTCAGACCAAATCTGCGTCTTCTACGGCAGCCCAGGCGTCTACGGCATAGTCTCCCACGTCCACGGCGTAAGAACAGGCATAAACATCTACCTCGAAGGATTCGTCCCAGACGAAAACGTCCGGTTCCGCAAAGAACCCATAATCTTCCACGTTAAACCGCCCTCAACAGGCTGGGCAACAGGCGAAACCCCACTAAAATGGGACACAATGCAAAAATCGTATAGCGGATTCTCACTCTCAGTCGAGGCAGGAGAAGCAGGACTAGGCGAAGTCATAGGAATCCTCGGACCCAACGGCATCGGAAAAACCACATTCGTCAAACTCTTAGCAGGAATCGAAAAACCCGATGAAGGAACACCACCAATGCCAAGCGAATCCGCAGTAGGCTACAAACCACAGTACATTTCAGCCGAATACCAAGGCACAGTCGCAGACCTGCTCAGAAACGTGGCTAAAGACGATTTCACGTCAGGCTGGTACAAAACCGAGATTCTACAGCCCCTAAACCTAGAGCCACTCTTGGAAAGAGACGTCTCGCAACTAAGCGGAGGCGAACTGCAAAAAGTCGCAATAGGCGCATGCTTGTCTAAAAAAGCACAATTATACCTTCTCGACGAACCCAGCGCCTACCTAGACGTAGAAGAACGCTTAGCCATGGCGAGGACCATAAGAAGGGTAATAGAAACCCGAAACGCCACAGCCTTCGTAGTGGAACACGACGTGGTAGCACAAGACTTCATCGCCGACCGACTCATGATATTCAAAGGCGACCCAGGAATCAAAGGCCACGCCGACGCGCCGACCACGCTTCGCAAAGGAATGAACAGTTTCCTCAAAGACATGAAAATAACCTTCAGAAGAGACCCCGCCACCAAAAGACCCAGAGTCAACAAAGAAGGCTCCAAACTAGACCGCTATCAGAAAAAAATCAACGAATACTATTACATTTCAACGCGCGACTAGCGACACAGCCCTCTAATCATTAAAGCACTATTCAAATCGTCGCAATCTTTTTTGAATGGCTGGGCTGGTCAATTCTCCAAGCGCATCTGCAGCAATCCACCGTGCACTCTTCGAATCTAATCTTTGAATCTCTCTGGCTGCTTTGATTGCCTCTTTATTCAAGTTAACATTACGTTTTCCAATCTGGCGCAAAGCCCAATTCACAGCCTTCTTAACAAAGTTTCTATCATCAACTGACTCTCTTTCTATTATTGGCAGAAACTTCAAGAACTCCGCGTCGTTTGCCTTTTTATCGTGAACGGATAATACAGCCATCAACACAAATCCCGCTCTCTTGACGAATTCCCCGTTCCTTTTGCTCCACTCAACCGCCTTACGATAAGCAAACTCTGTCTTGTCGAAAAGGTTACTGCAGCATTGGTCGCAGACATCCCAAGAATCAAAGTCTTTCACCCATGTCTCCATCTGCCTTTCTGTAACCTTTTCGGGAACATCAATCATGCTTGCAAGTATCCGAGCCTCATGAACGCCCGACGACCAGAGTTGCTGAGCGAGAACGTGATTCCTGCCTATCTCCTTAGCCATCATTCTCAGATTGGGAACGGACACTCCATAAGTGTTCTCGGGATTAATTCCGAACCGCGCCATGCCCTCCACTGCTTTCGGATCGCACAGGGACTTCAGTTTTCTAAGAATTTCCGCAAGCTGAATCAAAGCGCTTTCCTAAACCTAATGGCTTGCTCAGACAATTCAAGCTCGTAGACCTGATTCACGTCGAAATCCACGCCAAGCTGCTCATACTCCTGCTCAGTCAAGAACAAGATAATCTTCGGAAACCCAAACTGCGCCTGCTGAGGCATCATGGGCAACTGCTGCTGCAACGCCTGAATAACGTCTTGCGCCATCCGCGCCT
>Ga0315308_1001055_pt1 | contig 15841 bp, 12 predicted proteins | sample TDP3_MG_FD_203078 | JGI IMG/M metagenome (GOLD analysis project Ga0315308, IMG submission 203078) | Freshwater sediment microbial communities from Lake Towuti, South Sulawesi, Indonesia - TDP3 | ecosystem: Environmental > Aquatic > Freshwater > Lake > Sediment | place: Indonesia: South Sulawesi... | reverse complement strand
GATCCGCTACTCCAGCCGTCCTCATGTGTGTGCCGCACTCTTTCCGCGAGATCACGGAACTCAATATCTCCTTGCTTCGGATGCTTCACCCTGTAACTGTCATGTATCTCCCTTGCAGGATGATCCTGAGCTTGAAATAGGGCGTCGAAGTTCCAGAACTCAGTCTCCACAAATGGGCCTTCATACTCCTCAAAGCCCATAGCCACCAGGGCCCTTTTCGCTTCGTCTATGAACTCGGCGAAAATATGCTTCTTTCCGGGATAGAACTCTGGAGGGGCAGCCGAGATGTCATACTCTCTCAGCTTAATGTTTCGCCATCTGCCGCTCAGCATGAGATTCGAATTGAGAGCAGTTACCTCCTCAGAAACCTTCACTCCTTTGCTAACGGTTTCGAGACCGGAGCTTGTCAGCTCCAAGTTCCTTTCAACTTTCTCGTTAAGGTCGATCAGGTTTCGGCCCTTGAGAACAATCAAGGCATCCCTCAGATCATTCGGAATATCTTCGACCTCGACTTCCTTCTTTTCATAAACAGTCCTGAGGAGCCTTTCGTCAGCACTCTCACTAGGTCCTCTTTCAACCGAGAGAATGAGTTGGCTGTCTCTTCTCTTGATCTCTCCCCAGCCCTTTCTCCTTATCCACCCTATCGCTATCGGAAGCATATTCTCAGGGACGCGGGTCTTCCTGCCAAGTCCACTGACATCCGCCTCGCCCCCAGCCATCAGAGCAGCCTCAACCAGCCTTCGCTCAGGCACTTTCACCTGCGCGTAGGAGATACCTTCTTCCTTCAGTCTGACAAAGGTCCTCTTCTTCTCCAGTATCCTCATTAGTTTCTGCTCTTGAAGAGATAGCGCCGCTCTCATCGCAGATGATAGTTGCAGTGCGCTTTCCCGGGCCACATGTTCCATCGCTCCCTTCCCATGCATGCGCCCAAGCGATTCGAGCAACCTTGCTTCGTTCTCTCGGAGTTCAGCCAAGCCTAGTGCTCCTCGAAACAATAGCCCCTCTCAGTTCGCTTTCAACACTTATATTTATTTCAGAAGGCGCGCTAACACTACGCCAATACGTATCACGGATGGTCTGTTTGCATCATGTCAAAGGGAATTACGCCTTGGGAGTTTGAGTTGGAACATGTCGACTATGCTCGAATCATCCAAGAGTTCGGATTGCAGCCCATGACACCAGAACTCTTGAAACGAGTGAGGACCACCCACAGATTATTCAAGAGGAATCTGGTCTTCGCGCATAGAGATTTCGGTCGGATCCTTGACGCTCAGGAAAGCGGAGAGCAGTTCGTAATCTTGACTGGAATGATGCCGTCTGGAAAGTTCCACTTCGGCCATAAACTGATCGCCGACCTCATGGCATGGTATCAAGGACAGGGAGTTATGCTCTACATTCCAGTGTCAGACATAGAGGCACATGTCATAAGAGGGATCGAATTGGAAGCCTGCAGAGAGATAACCGTCAATGAGTACATCCTCAACTACTTGGCACTGGGCGTTGATCTCGTAAGCAAGGAGAAATGTTGTCTTTACAGCCAATGGAGGAACGACTTGGTTCGCAACTTTTCCTTCAAGGCCGCATCCAAGATCACACTTAGTCAGATGCATGCTATGTACGGGTTCAGCAACTCAGATAATATGGGCAAGATCTTCTTCCCTTTCATTGACGCGGCAGACATCTTGCATCCTCAGTTGCCCGAGCGGGGAGGCGTAAAGCCAGTCCTCGTTCCGGTCGGAGTAGACCAAGACATTCATTTGAGGTTGAGTCGGGATCTCGCCCCTCGCTTTGGAATGATAAAGCCTTCTTCAATCTACACGAAGATGATGTCCGGACTTCAGGGCCCCGGATCAAAGATGTCAAGTAGCAAACCTGAAACTGCGATCTTCCTCACAGACAGCACCGAAGCAGCAAGAGAGAAGCTGAAAGACGCTTTCACAGGAGGACGCGAAACGATTCAGGAGCAGAAGCAGAAGGGCGGACAGCCGGAGAAATGTGTCGTCTACGAGTTCCTTCTATTCCACTTTGAGGACGAGCTACTGGAGAGCACCTATAACAGGTGCACTTCAGGTGATCTAGTATGCGGCGAGTGTAAAGCAGCAGTCTCAGATAGAATCTCCAAGTTCCTTATTGAGATTCAGAGAAAGAGAGAAGAAGCGAAACTGCTTTTGCCCAAAGTGTTTGAGAACCAACCACTCTGAGTCACGGGGTTCACTGCTTGATTTCAGACGAAGCCCTTGAACGATACAGAAAGGCAGGAAGAATCGTTGCGCATCTCAGAAGGACAGTGCCTGAACTGGTTCGAGAGGGCGTCAAAGTGGTAGACATCTGCGAGAAAGTGGAGAGCACGATTGTTGAGCTGGGAGGAAGACCTGCGTTCCCCTGCAACGTAGGCGTGAACGAGATCGCAGCTCACTATACCTCACCCTTTGGGGATACTTCTCGCGTACCAAACGGCTCGATCGTTAAGGTCGACTTCGGAGCTCACGTGGACGGATTCATCGCGGACAGCGCAATCAGCGTCTCTCTCAACCCCAAGCTGAGTCCCATGGTCTGGACGGCTGAGGAAGCGTTACGAAAAGCACTCGAAATTGTTCGCCCGGGAATCAAGGCCTCTGAGTTGGGCGCTCTCATCCAAGCGACCATTGAGAGAAGAGGATTCAAGCCGATACGAAACCTAACAGGCCACTTCGTAGAGAGATACACAGTTCATACAGGAGAAGCGATACCTAATGTGGGAAGCATGGTCGGCGGGAAGCTCAATGTAGGCCAAGTCTGCGCACTTGAACCCTTTGTTACATCTAGAATCGCGAAGGGCGAGGTCACTGATGGGGACAGGGCATACATCTTCAGGTTCTCCAGACGAAAAGGGACCGATACGGAAGAAGGAAAGCGTCTGATTGCGCACATAGAAAGGGAATTCAGGACTCTTCCTTTTGCACGGCGTTGGCTTGCAAGGCTCGATTGGCTACGGAACGCGGAGGCCACATTCGCCGAGTTGGTCAAGTCCAGATGTGTTTCAGGATACCCTATCCTAGTGGAGAGAAGTGGAGAGCCTGTGGCTCAGGCAGAGCATACTGTCTTGATCACAGAGAGCGGATGCGAAAACCTAACAGCTTAATCTTGCTTCTTTTTGGGTTCCTCTTGGTAGATTTGACTGATGTACATGGTCTCGTTGCATTGCTGACATTTTCCTGCTTCTTTGAAGACATAGTCTCCGGCAGCGAAGTTGCGCATGACCTTGAAGTTGCATTTGTCACATAAGGCGACGGTTAGAACTCTTGCTCCGAGCCGGGGAAGGATGGATACCCGTCTTCTGATCTGGGTCAGGGAACTGAGTGCAAGCATTATGCCGACCAAACTAATGAATGCAGTATAGTAGAAGTTCTCCATGTTTCCCTCCTTCATTGAGAGAAGCCCAGTGTAAAGCATCCACACCGAATATCCCAGAACCGCGATGCTGAATACTATCATAAGGTACAGGTAGATATTGCTTGGAGGTCTTGTCTGCATCGTCTTCACCTACTGTCCGATTCCCACAGTGTTTCCGATCCCGGCCACAACCACAATATCTCCTTCCTTCGTTCGATCAAGAATCAGCTTCCTGATTCTTGCCAACACTAGCTCAGCAGCCTCAGAGATCTCCTTCTTCATCGGGGCGATCGCTTCCATTATGCTCTCCTTAACTATTATGGCGTACACCGGAATCTTGTGTCTCACCGCTTCCTCTTCTATCTTGAACCTTTCTGTTCCCGGGCCTCCAATGGCGGCGCCTATACCTTCGCTCAGATCACCTGTCTTATCTCCCTCAAGCTTCAATGCGGCATCAACCATGATCACCATAGCAATCTTTCCATTGCTCTCTTCGATGATCCGCTTCATCGCGTCGCCGGGTTTGCCCACGTTTCCACCAGGGCCCTCAGCCTTGAGAGGAATTACTCGTCTTCCCTCTATCATCGTCTCCGCAGCCACTATATCCCTGTCAAGTTTTCTCTTTTCTTTACCTCGCATCAGTTTGGCTGCCACCAAGGCACCTGCTCCATCTCCTATTGGCTGGCCTTGTGAGAAAGCCCTGGCCGCACCTATGAGGGCCTCCGCCTCCTGCATTACGAGAGGAAGGATCATCTGAATCTGCAGTATTATGTAGAAGCTTGAGGTCTTCTTTCCAAGAAGGTAGAAATGCCGCACAATTCGGTAGATCGTGTTCATCGCCTGTGAAGCCTCAATCAAGTTCTCGAGGTTATTTACTTGGGACTCATCCGCCTCGGGCGCAATCTTCTTGACATCGTCCTTGAATTTCATGTCTCGAACATTGAGGATATGATCAAGCTTCCAGACGAGGCCTGCCGGATCCATTCCTTCAGGCGAGATAAGAAACTGCTCAAGCATCATGTTCAGCTCAGGCGTCGGATCTTCCTTAGGCTTGCCCACTTCCTTCACGGTCTTGAGGGCCAAGAGCTTCGCATCGTTTCTCATGTATTCAAGCCGTTTCACAGCGCCGTCAACCTCCAGAAGCATGAGGCGGACTTGGATCTTTTGCCCAAAGAACATGAACAGGATGAAGGAAAGGTACATCAACAGCGAAATTATCGTGTTGAGGTCTCCAGATGGCCCCAACGGCAAACCTGTGGCTGAGAACAGCGGAATCAACTGAAATTCCTCCGGCAAATCTCCCTATGACTATTAGGTGGCTGTTATAAACCTTAATTGGATTCTTGGATGGAGCTGGCAGCTGTCCAAGTTTGGCATGGGCTTTCGCACCATACTACTGCCTGAATCGCCTGGGAGATTCACTGCCGTGTTCGAAATGGGAACGGGTCCTAGCTCCCAGCTATGGCCGCCAACTCCGTTTTCTGAATGAAGATGCCGAATAATTAAGGATTGCTTCATGTTGCACCAACTATTCAGTTTCAAACGTGATCTGAGAATAGCTGCCAGCATTTCGCCGCCCCGGAAGATCGATTGAATGGCAAGAGTGCTAGAAAGCAAGGACCGTGGTTTCGTCAGGCAGTAATTAACGCTTGATCTGCTCTGGCGAGGTGACATAGTCTGAGCATTGCTTGCAATAGTGGACATCTAGTGATGGGATGTACTCAACTTCACAACGATGGATAGGACAGACGGGGAAGGTTGAGTACGCAAACCTGAGGAGGATCACTATCAGTAGGAACAGGCCAACGTTTAGCGCAAAGACGAGCCAAAAGAATTGGAAGAAACCCGCGGCTTCAGACGCGCCTAATGAGCTTAGAAGGATCATGAACCTACGCCACCCAGAACCAACGTGGTATGGTGCCTCAGTGGAAAATAACACTTTCGTAAACGCGGCCTTTCCTTAGCCATGAGAACCGGGGTTGTGGTGGGGCCGGAGGGAGTTTCATGACGCGCACATCATTTTGAACCCTTGACCTACGGGTTTCTTCACGCGCTCCTGAAGATCGTCATCCCTTGCGGTCCGTAAACCCATATTCTGGCTTCTGGAGCCCTTGGCGACTGCACGAGCAATTCTCTTCGAGAAACGACCGGCGTCATCTTCTTGCCTCCATCTCTCTTTGAAGACCGCTCATGCAGGTTGTCGTCATACCTGGCTAGAGACCGTGTGCGCAAACAGACTATTGCCGCAATCTACGGCCCCGATTCGGCCCCATCTAGCAGCAGAAAGCAGAAACACTAGATAAGCCTTTCACTTACGCGCTCTGTTCTGTTGAGGTGAACACAACCATTGACATTGCCCTCATCAAAGCTGGAAAGATCCTTGAAGAATGGATCGAGTTTGACATGATGAGTATTCTCCGGAAAATCGGCGCTCGCAGCCATCAACAGTAACTGGAGCAACTTATCTCACTCGAAGCCGAGTATCATCACAATGAGTCAAGATGGAGATGTAGTGTAACTGTTCAGAACCTGAGATGTCAACAGTAGAACTTAGAACATACTCATGTGTTCAGTCAGAACTCGACGTTTTCCCGAGTCAAGTGTTTAATCTGTCGCTTGCTAGGTGACTATGGTTTCAAGAGGCGTCGAATCTACTTTCGAACACTTCTCATAAACGCGCTGATTGTAGTTTTTCTGCAGTCGGGGCATATCCGGAGATGGTACTTCACCGTTGGAAGGCTCTGGCCACACCACTCACAGGGTTTTGTAGGCACATGAGAATTGTTATTCTTGTTGTTTCCCCTTTTTCCACGGTTGTTTTTCGAGGCCAATTTCTAAAGCCCTGCAGACCGGATCTGCACTAACGATATAATGATATACCATCTCTTAAGGATTAGCAAGCTTTTTATAGTCAATCTTGATATACATGTATATCGCACTAACTGCGATTCACGACCTAACCAAGAGGGAGAATGTAGAAGTTGGCAAGCGGCTCTAACACTGTCTTGATCCGTGGCCTCGATAAACAGGTCTACAGCAAGCTGATTGGAAGGGCAAAGGAACAGGGCAAAAATGTAGCAGATCTCGTAAATGACGCCATGCGAGGCTACGTGCACGAGCTAAGTAGCCCCTCCGATAAGCCAATAGATCCGAAAAAGATCGTGATCTCAGGAGGATCAGTAATCCTATCCAAGTCAGACATTATGGGCATCTACAACGAAGTCGGATCGTTCCGGGTCGAGAACAATGGCGAGCTGATCTTTGACGCGGACGTGGATAAAGAGGCGTTCCGCAGAATCGAAAGAATACATAATACTGGGAAATTGAGAGTACCCAAGCACGTTCACTACCTCGCCCTGCTCAAGACGGGGCACATAAGCGGAGCGATCGAGAAATACTAGGCTCAGAGAGAGCATTTTGCACTGGCTTGTGTAGCGTTTCTATTCGAATCTTGCCTCAGCCAGTGCTGACATAAGGGTTCTAAGGTCCACTTCAGCTCTGGTTCTCCAGTCCAAGTAGAGCATGCCTGATTCGTCCTCGCCAAAGTATCCTACTCTTAAGAAAGCGTCTGTCATGGCCATGGACCTCCATTTGCCGAATTTCCTCGCGAGGATCTTCTCAATTTCCTTCCTCGGGGCCTTTCCCTGTTTTGAGACGACGTAAGCCACGGCGATGGCTAGCCCGGCGAGGCTGTCGATCCTCCAGCCGCACATCCTTGCCTCCCTCAGGCTTATTGTGCCCTTCAGTGTTGCTACGTAACGCGACTCAGGCGTAAGCGTCTCTCCAAAGGACGCGACGCCAGCTGTTGGCCCTATTGTCTTCACTTCTAGGTCGACACCGTCGAGGAGTTCGTTGAGCTGTTTGAGAACCTCCTCATAGTCTTCTCCCAGCCTTGCCCTCAGCTCCCAGCCCTTCGCCCCAGGCAGCTTTCCTCTGCGGAAGAGGAGAAGGTGCGTAGCCCTCTTCACTTTGTCGCCGAAGAAGCGTTTGGCTTTCGCTTTTCTCTCCATTTCGACCAGACCTCATGCGTTAGGGATACGGGAAAGCTCACAGGGTGGCGTTCAAGCTTTCGTTCTTCATTGGGCAGCAGTTGTACGGCCCCGCCTGACTCAACCATCCTGGCGTAACCATACGTAACTAGGAAGCTCACCTGGACTGCCCTTTCAACAGTTTCGAGAAAGTCTTCTCTGCATATGAAATCTTGATAATTGACAGCGCCGGTGCTGGACTCCTCCTTGAGCTGCATCCAGAGTTTCGATAAAGTCTTCTCAAACGTTTCTTTGGCTTGGACCCCGATCTTGTCTAGGTCCTCTGTTCCAAGGAACCCGGGAGGAGCAGAACTTCCCACCTCAAACCTCCTCCACCGCTCCTCAACCGGAGCGAGAATATTCCAATATGCAATTGCTTCCCTCATTGACGGTTCAGTGATTTGCTCTAGTTCTGCGATCGGATGCCAGCTTCCCACAAACGTCTCGGCGAGACGTTTCACTGACAGAGCTGTCAGCTTCTCTTCGAGGAAGGCAGGATCTGCATACAGGGAGCTGGACTGGAATCTGAGCTGACTGCCTTGAAGCCTCAGAACTCTTGATAGACGGTTAAGGGCATGAGCATCGAGGCAATGATCATCAAGCTCTTTCCAGTGGGGGAAGTATTTCCTTAGGGTGTTGAGCGCATATTTGACGTCGAGCAGGAACGGGTTGAACTTTCGATCTTCGATGGCCTCGCATGTCTTCACTATGTCGAGAACGTCTCTTCTTGCGATGGCTGTGTGAGGCTTTCCTCTCTCTAGCTTCTTTGCCACGGCTACTTCACTTCCGAGATTTCGGAGAGCCCCGAAACGTTCTGCACTACTATGACGTGGACGTTGTCTTTGACCGCTTCTATCTGTCCAGGTGTGATTGCCAAGTACTGCTCGTCCTTGGTCTCTTTGAAGCTTGAAACGATTAGGTCTGAAACCATCTCCCGGTTTCGGGGATCCAAGTGAACGTCGAACTCATCGATCGCACGGAAAGGCGACCTAATGTGCTGCTGCAGAGCCAAGAGAAAGGCCATGAGGGCCACGCTTCTCTCTCCTCCACTCTGCGTGAGCCCGTCTAGCGGAGTCGGCTTGCCACCTTTGAAGGAGACTAGCAACGCCAGCCCGGCCTTCTCTATGTCCCTAGCCTCGACAAGGCGAGCGGTTCCCGAGGCGCCGATACTGTTAAGGATGACGCTGTATCTGTCACTCAGTTGAGTGAGAAAGTTCTCCACTACGCTCTTCCACATGTCAAACCGTTTTGCCAGCTCGCGGAGAACCTCCTCTCTGTTCTTGGCTACAAGCTCAGCCTTCTCCCTGAGATCTTTCACAAGGCCGACATACGAGCTGTACATCTTCTCCACCTCTTCGGAAATGTGTGCGAGCGGCCTGAGCTGTTCCTCCACGGCAGCAATCGCCATTTCAAGATTGCCTATGTTCTTGATCTTGGCTGGTCTGGGTCCTAGCCTTTCAGCTCTCTTGATGAGTGGAGTTAGCTCCTGCTTTGCGATTCTTCTCTGCGTTTGGAGGCCCCGCAGCTCATCTGAAAGAAGCTTCTTTCGGAATTGAAGAACCTCGAACTGGACTCTGGCATCTATGACGCGTTCGATCGCCGCATCCACCGTTTGACGCCTTTTCTGAAGATCTTCAGCAAGTGAGGCTAGGTCTGCTTGGAAATCTTTGAGCGAGGAAGAGGCTGAAACTGTCTCGAGTTCCTTCTTCCTGGATTCGAAACGATCTCTGAGTTCGACGAGCGGTCCGATCATCGTCGACATGGTACTTTGGTCTGAGCTAGGATTCTTCAGCCCTGCAAGGATGCGAGACAGCGTCTCAAGCTCCTCAATCGTGTTCCGGGTTTGGAGTTTGGCCCATCTAAGATCAGTTTCGGTTCGAGTGATTTCTCGCTCAAGCCCTACTCTCTTCTCTTCGAGTTGCTGACGCTTGCTGAGAGCACCGTCCAGTGCTCTGCGCCTTGTGCCCAAGGCTTCTTTGGCTTCGCCTATCTTGGCTTCCGTCTGTTCCATTGCCCTTCTTCTGGACTCTATCTTGTCGTCGAGTTTGGCGAGCGCTACCTCTCTCCGCTCAACTCTTCCCCAGAGCAACTCGCTCTGGAGCCCTCGTAGCTTTTCCTCAAGCTCTCTTTTCTTCTGGTATTTTTCGTACTCTTTCTTCCAGTACTGGTAGGTTTCTTGAGTTGATTCCAGAACCGCCGCAAGAGACTCCTCCTCGCTGAGAGCTTTCCTGAGGCGAGTATCGGCGTCGATGACATCTGACCGGTAGGATTCGAAGCCGACGGCTTCTTCGAGCATGTGCAGCTTCTCTTGTGGAGAGATTGATGCGAACCTTCCTACCATCAATTGGTGCATGATGATTAGCATGTTGTCTGGGTTGACCCCGATGCGAGTGAAGACCTCGACTACTCTTTCTTTTGATGTGGGCCTTCCTTGGAGGAGATATCCGTAGTCTCCTCCCTTTCTCAATATCCTTGTTACGTCGACTGTGTCCGTGTGGTACTGGGGGAAAGGCCTCTTCCCCTCCTTCTGGGAGTTGTCTAGGAGTAGACTTATGCGGGCTTGGTCTTCGCCCCAGCGAATGAGGTCGCTCAGCCTCTTTGACCTTTCCGTGTATGCTTGACCCAAAACGAGCGATATTGCGAGTAGAATTGACGACTTTCCGGCTCCGTTGGGGCCGGCTATCAGGTTCAATCCGGGATAGAGTGGAACTGAAGCGTTGGAGTAGGACATGAAGTTGCGGAGGACCACTCCTTTGATCATGTTCCCGGATCACCATGCGGTGTGCGTGATACGTTATTTGAGGCGAGTAAAAAACTAGGTGGAGTCAAACTCAATCCCAGAACGGTCTGGTTTGAATGTACTTCAGCTTCGCCTGCAATAGATCGGTGAAGAAATCTTCGTCACGCTTGTGCATCTTTGCTAGGACTTGTGCGGCTGTTTGCGGTCCTACACCCCAAGTGAGGAGCGCCATAACACCTCTCTTGCCATATGATAGGACCAAGTCAGCCGTCCTTCTCGTACGAGTGAGTATCTTCTGTTCCTCTTCGGTCAACGGCTGATCTCCAAACCACTTCTTTGTGACTGAAAGGGAGGCTATCCGGTGTTTGTTTAGGACGGCTAGTAAACCGGATCCGCAGTCGGAGCACTTGGGTTGGTCGTTCAGGACTTGAACTCGAAGCTGAGACTGCTCCTTTCCACACGCCATACACATGAGCTGTGCGTATTCTGATTGAAGAGCTGCCTTCATTCTCTCAATGTCTTGCTTTCTTATGCTCTCGGGCGCAGCCATCTCAGGGGTCTCGGAAAACTTGTTCAATATATGATAGGCTAGGGGAGTGGGATTCTCTTGCATGAGTTTGGTGCATAGGTCTATTTCTCCGAGGGCAATCTTGGAGAAGATGAGGCGGGTTGTTTCGATGTCAACTTTCTCCTGAAGAGCTTCGCGAATGGTTTCCTCGTAGATGGGTGTGGTCCTGAACCTGGTCGCTAGGTCTTGAAGTCTTCCTTCTTCGCCGAGGATAATCCCTCTTGGTATGGCGCCGAACCTTTCAGCGATGAATTTCATGTAGTATGAGAAGGGCTTCCTAGCCTCGATATATCTCCTGAAGGCTGTCTCTGCTTCTTGCGGCGATATTCGAAGGATAGATGATACCAAGCTTTCTATCTCGTCAGCTTCGACCTCTATTGCAAGTTCAATCAATATTCGGTAGCCATCTGCCCAAACGTTCCGAAGGATCCGCTTCTCCGCGAGCATGCTCTCGAATATGTAGCTGAAGGTTCTGTTTACGGCCTCACCGAAGCATGCGTGAACGATCATGTACCTATCGAAAACCTCGATGAGGATCCTGTTGTTGTCAGGAACCGGGACCCTGTCTCGAATGAGTTCGTTGAGTTCCTCTACAGCTCGCCTCGCCCCGTATCTCTCAATTTCATACTTCTCTGCGAGCTGATCGATTACGGTTTCAGGATCATTGGTAGTTAGGGCGTCGGCTATTTGGTGCCTAAGCTGCCCTACCTCTTGGGCAATCTCGAACGGGACGGGGAGGATCTCTCCGTCCCAGCCCGGTATGGCTGCGGTGGGGTCCTCGATTGGCAGGACGCAGACGCGGCCGTCTTCTGAGATCTTCATGATCTCCCAGACTCGTCCTCGGCATATGAAGTGTAAGCCGACTCTTGCTCTTAGGGTCATGAATTCTTCTCCGAGGACGCCGACATTTCGCTGCGTCGTGACGTCAACTATAGGGTATCTCTTCTCGTCGGGTATCATTGATAGGTTCTCGTAGTAGTAGAGCCTCGTTCGGCTGGATTTGCTGAGTGTGCCATTGTCTTTCTTCAGGAGCCTCAAGTCTGCTAGATAATCGATGACTTGGCGATAGGCTTCTTGGGACAGCGACCTATATGGATAAGCTCTCCTAATGATTGAAAACGCCAGGTCCGCACTCACAGTTTCCTTGTCCATCACCAAACCTGCAACCTGATGCGCTAGCACGTCAAGAGCGCCCTCATGAACTCTCAGAGACTCAAGCTTTCCCTGTCGAGCCCTTCCAATCGTCGCGACGGATTCTAGGAGGTCGTCACTGTGAGCTGAGATGATTGTTCCTTTGGAGGTTGCTTCGACCTTGTGGCCTGACCTACCGACTCTTTGGACAAGAGTTGAGACTTGGCGCGGAGAGAGGTACTGTAGCACGAGGTCCACTGTACCTATGTCTATTCCAAGTTCAAGCGTGGAAGTGCAGACGATTGCTTTGAGCTTTCTTTCCTTGAACTCGTTCTCTATTCGGACTCTCTCTTCTCTTGACAGAGAACCATGATGGACCGCAGTCGCTTTGTCGAGCATTCCAAGCCTGAGGCCGAGCATTTCCGCGTTTTGCCTACTGTTGACAAAGATCAATGTGGATGTATGATTGTCTGCAAGTTCCCTCATCCGATTGATCCTCGCGGCTGCTTCAGGGGTAGTGAAGAGAGTCTGAGCTAGGTCGTGGTCCTCCTCTGAGGGAAAGGGAAACTCCACCCGGAACTCAGCTGTCTTGGGTGCTTGAACTGTGACGAGTTCTATTTGCCGGTCAGATCCTACGAGAAAACTGCCGATCTTGTCTGGTTCTCCTATTGTGGCCGAGATGCCTATTCTCTGGAAGTCTTTCGCTGTGATTTCTCGAAGCCTTTCCAGGCCGACTGTGAGTTGCGCTCCTCTCTTGTCTTGGGCAAGTTCGTGCACCTCGTCGACTACAACCCATTGCACGTTTTTCAGATGCTGCCTCATCCTTCTGGCTGGAAGTATTGCTTGAAGTGTTTCTGGTGTTGTGACTAGGATTGTGGGCGGCCGCCTGGTTTGTCGTTCTCTTTGGGTTCTTGGGGTGTCTCCGTGTCTCACGTCGCATGTGAGGTTGAGTTTGGTGCTCCAGAACGTGAGCCTCTTCATGAGGTCCCTGTTCAGTGCCCTCAACGGAGTAACGTAAAGGACACTGATGCCTTTTCGGTCAGGAGTGGAGAGAAGTTTGGAGAAGATTGGGAGGAGCGCTGCCTCAGTCTTACCGGTTCCGGTGGGCGCTACGATGAGAACGCTCTTGTCTTTGAGTATAGGGTTCAGCGCTGCTTTTTGTATGTCCGTTGGGATCTTGATGCCCGATTCTTCCATGGCAGAGAGGATCGGCTCCGCAAGTCTGCTGAAAGCGTTCCCAGGATTATGTGGGCTATTCACTTCTGAGCTTTCATCCATACGCGCTTGCCTTGGGCTATGCCTTGGTTCTATTGGGCAAACAGTAGCTTTTCTTGCACTTGAGGGTTAGAGATGGTTGAAAGTAAGGGTTGCGGAATTCAGCGCAGGTCAAGCGTAAAAATGTGCGGTTTCAAGCTTTTTCTGGATGCTTCTATTGGGGCGCTGGGATAGTCTTGGGAAACTCTTGGTTGGGAAGTACGCGCGATAGAAAGCGGATCAGGTCGAACGAAGACGAAACGGTATTCCTAGACTGCGAAACGCAATACCTGTCCAAGCCAAAGTGAGCGCAAGGGACAGGGCGCCGGCGAGAGGATAGGCTGCCCATAGCCCAGTTGAGCCAAATGTGCTGGGCATGATCAAGAGGCATGGTATCAAAAAGATGATATGACGAGAAGACGCCACAATCAGAGATGGAACCGACCGGCCGATTCCTTGGAAGAAGGAGCTCAGGTTGTGTTGGAGACCTAGGGTGAAGAAGCCCCAAGCGAATATTTGGAGAGCTGGCGGTCCTCCGGCCAAGAATACGGGGTTCGTGTCAAACACGGACATAACTTGAGTTGAAAATAACGTAGCCACTACCCACCACAGTGCTCCCCACAAGGTACTAGTCAGCCCAGCCTTAACGACAAGTTCACCGACACGCTCCTTCTTCTGCGCAGCAAAGTTGTATGCAACTAGTGGTAGCATCCCTTGACCAATGCCAATGCAGAACGAAAAGACTATGCTATTCACCTTCAAAATAACACCAAGTACAGCCAGCGGGACGACCCCAAAAGATGCCGCGGCTCTACTGGCCAGTATTTGTGACACAGATACGCCGCTCGCCCGCACCGTCTGAGACATTCCTACGCTGTAAATCTCAGTCACTGTCTTGAGATTGGGCAGGAAATAGCTAGGCTTGAATCGGTATATTGACTTGCCTGAGGCTAAATAGATGAGGAGAATTGATACGCCGATACCACGGCCTATTGTGGTTCCAAGCGCAGCTCCGGCTATACCTAGAGCTGGAAACGGCCCAAGACCAAATACCAGGATTGGGCTCCAGATAATGTCCGCTATGGAGGCAACAACCATACTGGCGTTGGCAAGCGTTGGCCTACCCTCAACTCTGACAAGGTCCACAAGAACAACCAAGAAGAAATCCAAGGCAAGCCAATATGTTTCAATAGTCATGTAGCTCTCGGCGAAAGGCAGAACTGAGTCACCAGCGCCAAATAGTCGCAGCAAAGTCCGCAGATTCATTAGGCAGATGATAGTCACCAGACCGCTCAGTATGAAGAAGAAAGAGATGCTGCAGCCGGCAGCCCTGTTCGCTTCTTCCTTCTTTCCAGCCCCAAGACACCTCCCGATCAGAGACGCAGCTCCAACCGCGATTCCCGAGCCGATCGCCCTGTATATCGCCATTAATGGGCCGGCAACAGTCAATGCAGCTAGCGCTTCAGTACTAAGACGACCGCACCAAATAGCGTCAAACAAGTTATAGCCAGCGGCTGTCTCCGCAGCAATTATGGCCGGCACCGAGAAACGGAGCAGCAGTTTCGAAATGGCCTCTTGCCCCATCGCTTCGCTTCTCTCATAACCGGTACCCTTGACATTCCCTGCCCTCACGCAAACCTCCTCTTAGCCCGCATCCAAAACGTTTCTGCTACTTCAGGTTAACCCTTGCAGGGCTTAAGCGCTTGACAGCAAGGCCTAGATCGATGATTGATACGTTAGCTGGAGCCTTTCTCCGACCGCCTCTTGACTGGACTGGGGGCTTGCTGTTCAGTGCTTATGTGCGTTTACGCTCTGTCTATAGTCCGGCATAATATTCCAGCGTTCTTTCGTCCTTCGCCTTCGTAAGGTTACAGTGTTCCCACGTATGCGTAGATCCTCGGAACGTTCATCGCTTGGAGAGTAGTATATCGACAGTATCCGTCAACAAGTTGCATGTCCTCCTGCCTCACAATAACAGGCCAGATAACGGAACCATAGGTCTCCACGGCCCTTCGAAGTTCCTTACTTCGCTTGGCCAGCTTCTCCTCGAAATTGTAGCCTGTCTTGGGAATGAATTCGTAGGGATTCGGTTTGATTTCGCCCAGTTGCAGGATTTCTAGCCGCCATTTACGTTTAGACAACTCTTGCAGCCAAGGATCCTCCTGCGGGGTTCTACCTTCGTCCTTGGCGTCGGCTGTCCACTCTTTTCGGATCTGTGAATTGATGAAATCGTAGATTTCGTCAGGGTCTTCGATAACCCAGTAGGTTATTCCGTCAAGTCTGCGCAAGGGTGTCGTCAAGGGCAAACGTCCTACCCGGGCCCTAGTAAGTTGCCAGATCCCCCTTATTTGCTCGTGCAGCCTAGGATTTCAGAAGAGCCCGCACCAGTTGAGATCTTGAGGAGCCTGTCGAGTTCCTGCAGTTTCTGTTGAGGGCCAAGTTATCGCATCCGGGATCTCGGATGAACTCTGATGTCATGGATATGCGCAGAATCATCAGGCTGAGAGCTAGGGTTCAACCCCGTCGCCACCGCGGTCTATCCTTCTTTCACGGCTTGGGAGGCTTTAACGCCGTAAGATACTTGGCAGCCGTCTTTGTCAGCACATCGACGAAGGGAATAACTCTAACAACAGGTTCCAGTTGGTGCGGGGGGTGGGATTCGCGCACCAGTTTACCAGTAAAAACGAAAAACCTTTTTCAATATCGCTCTAAAAGATAATTGGGCGAAACTTTGACAACTAAAGTGTG
>Ga0315308_1001054_pt1 | contig 15842 bp, 19 predicted proteins | sample TDP3_MG_FD_203078 | JGI IMG/M metagenome (GOLD analysis project Ga0315308, IMG submission 203078) | Freshwater sediment microbial communities from Lake Towuti, South Sulawesi, Indonesia - TDP3 | ecosystem: Environmental > Aquatic > Freshwater > Lake > Sediment | place: Indonesia: South Sulawesi... | reverse complement strand
TCACCAATTTAAACATGTCAACCGATATCTCTCCTCAAGATAGCCTCTGCTATGCGAGAAAATTCAAAGAACAACCCGGTTAAGCCTCGAAGTCGCCCTTCTCTATGTCGAAGCTCCCGTCGAGACGCGGTAGACTCCGAATGTAATCTCGTTGCCCAAAGCCTGAGAACCTTCGGGTCTTCAGAAAACGTAGATGAATCCCCTAGAAAGGGGGGTTCATGCAGAAGTAGCTCAGCAGGTTTTTATCCAGCTTTGAAACAGTCATTTCTGACAGCCATGCTTGAGCGAAAGCTAGGAAGACCAAGTGCTCTTCACTTCGCTGTTTCAGGTCTGACCGCAGTTTCTTGGCTGGCCTTGGGGGTATACGAAGGCCTATTTGTTCGCTTCATAAACTCAATCCTACCGCTAGGTCTTGGCGCAGTGTTTTCGTATGACCTATTGTATATGGTTCGAGCGCGGCGTTTTTCGTCGATGTGGCTCAGATGGAATAAGCCCAACATTATGCTTGTCATCGGACAGCTTCTGGCTGGTCTAGGAATCGGTCTACTCGTGGGGCTACAAACTGCACTGCGCTAAGGGCTCGATGAGGCACTTGGGGTTACGCGCGTGGATTCTCACGGAAACCTCCATTTAGTCAGATAGAAGAAGAATACTATGACGAGGGCAGAACTGGCGTGTGATACTTATGCCATTTACGCCATTTCATTTGGGTCCAGGGTTGCTGTTTGGGCTGCTTCTCCTAAGTTACGTCGATTTGCCCACGTTCTTAGTGGTCAGTGTCGTCGTGGATATTGAGCCGTTTCTCGTTCTGACTTTAGATCTAAACTATCCGCTCCACGGTTTCCTTCACTCTTTCTTGGGAGGAACTATCCTCGCATTTATCCTCGCAGCTGCAATGAGCAAGGTGAGAAGCAATCTTTCGCCTTTGATGTCTTTTCTCAAGCTTGAAAAGAAGCATTCATTCAAAAGTGTCCTTTCAGCATCTCTCTTCAGCGTCTACCTTCACATACTCCTAGACTCTCCCTTATACTCGGACATAAGGCCATTCTACCCCTTTGACTTCAATCCCTTCCTCGGCAATAGTATGTTCATCAGCGCCGCTATCTACACATTATGCATCCTGTCATTCATTGGAGGAGCAGCCATATACGCGATCAGACTGGTTTTCCGGAGAAGAACCGTCGTGAACAGATCTAGATCTTTCAAGCAAGATTATTGCTGGAACCTCTCGCGGGGATATCCATCTAGTCGGATAAAGGCTAAGTTTGAAGCAGTTAGAAGAGAGAAGAAGAACAGAGCATAATAGTGGCAAGCCTTTCGGCAGCCGAATCATGGGCGAGGATGAGCTTACTGGTTATCTGGATGAAGGCTGGGACCTAGTGAAAGAACTGAGCAACGGAAAGATCGTGATAATGAAAAGTGAACGATTAAGGCTATAACAGCGCGAAGTGGCGATGTCCCCCGCAAATCCCCTCTTTTTTCTGTTGACCAAGAATGGCTGAGATCGTGTTGGTGCACTCGCACCTGAAAAAGTGGCGGTCCGGAGGGATTTATACCTATATAGGTCTAAATCCCCTGTCAGAACAAAACTCAAAAACCGTCCTCTCTAGGCTACGAAATTCAACGTAATGACTACTGATTTTGGAATTATTCTAACTTTTCACGCGCGTTGTAGAATATCGGTCTTAGAAAGCCTTTTCTGCAACTCCAAGTCGGGACCGTCGTCAGAACAACTGTCATATGTATGGCAGTAGCACTTCTGGTTAGAAGATTGAGAGATTCGTAAAGTATTAGGAATAAGCAAATATGAACAAGATGAAAATTCTGGCGATTCTAGCCACATTACTCCTGATCGGCTCCACAACACAATATCAACTCGTTAGCTTAACTATTGCATTTGGCCCGCAACCTCAACGGATCTACCTGCTTGTCAGTTCATCGGTCTACGAGCCTCTCAAGGACAGGTTAGAGAGGTGGATACAGGATGTCGAGAAGACTGGCTTTAAGGTGACCGAGAAGGTCATTGCAAATGAGTCAGCAAGCGAAATCCGAGAATTACTCCGGAACATACCTGACCTAGCAGGGTGCTTCATGGTCGGAGACATCCCATACGTGGTCTATGAGACTACATTCGAACAGCCGAAAGGTGTTTTGAACTACGAAACTTTTCCGACCGATCTCTACTACATGGATCTCAACGGTGAATGGGTAGACGCCGACGAGAATGGTCTTTTTGACGCTCACAAGGGGGACGTTGCTCCTGAGATCTGGGTTGGAAGACTGGAGGCATCGACCCTGTCAGGAAACGAGGTTGACCTGCTTAGAAATTATTTCGACAAGAATCACCTCTACAGGATTGGCGCGCTCACACTTCCAGATAGGGCGCTCGTCTATACAGACCATTACGATCGCTATTATTCGAATGAACTTACCCCTGAAACCGTATCCACGCTGAAATCTGTGTATGGTGAGGTAGTGAAAGTAGCTCATCCTCAGCCAACGAACGCTAGCGACTACTTCGAACATCTTAAGCAAGGTTGGAGTCTTGTTCGGCTTCTGGTTCACAGCGGAGGTTTCGGCCACTACTTCGGCAATCAAACCGATGGGAAAGTCTATCCAAGGGACATAAAGGCGCTCGACCCAAGGGCGTTCTTTTACATAATCACGTCATGCGGGGACTTCGACTACCGTCAGAGAGACTATATAGGCGGATGGTACGTATTCGCAGACTCCTACAGTCTCCTTGCCATAGGAGACTCAGGTGTTCATGACCTCTTCGTGGTTCTACCTGAAGCCTTCTTCCCTCGACTGCGGACCGAGTACTTCGGCTTGGCCTATCTCCGCTATCTCCAAGAATGCGTCAGGAAGAACGCCCGCGTCGACTCAGTTCATAACGCTATCATGATTGGGGATCCGCTTCTGAAGGTCGCATACAATGGTCCAGATGCTGACATGGATGGCTTGAGCGATCAGTATGAGGCTAGTATCGGAACCGATCCAACGAGGCCTGACAGCGATGGAGACGGTCTTACCGACTACAGCGAGCTTAAGCTAGGAACGGATCCGATGAATGCAGACACTGATGGAGATGGCATCAAGGATGGCGTCCACCGCGCAAAAAGAATGCCAAAGCCTTTATGTGATTGCGGGGAGAGATTTTGTGAAGAAGTTGAACTTTCACACTGGTTGAGGGAATAGCTAGATGCCAGAACGTATAGTAGCGATGTTAACTGGAGATATGCCTGAACCGATCTTGGTAATCCCATATGAGACTTGGAAAACTTTTGAATTAACAGGAGGGGAAAACGAATTCTTGATTGCAGATTTTATGGCTGCTTGGAGCAAAGATTTTGAACGACTGTTTTCTATCAGAAGAGAGGCTAAGTGTAAGACTATAAGATATACAACGATGATAGGTCGAATAGGAACAGGAATAATTGTGCCTAAAGAGATTACACAACAGTTTGGAATTAGAATGGATTATTATTTTGAAGTTTTTCTTAAAAAAGCTGTCAAAAAGAAAAAAGAGATAGACATATTCCCGGAAAGAGAAGTTTTTGATCATTATCCTGCAGGGTTCGAAAGAAAGCTAAAGAAGGAATGATTATACGGAAAAGTATGCACGCGCTATTTATGAATCCCCTATTGGGTTTCTTCATGACGGTGAGAGTCCTCGGTTTCTGGCTTGCGATGTAAAGAAGACCTAGAATTTATGCGACGGCGTGAAGAGTTACACGGCCGCGGTTTTAGCGCACCCCCTTAAAACTCAGCTGAAACGGTAGCTAATTGCGAAATGGTTGAAGTCTCAGATACATGACCTTAAGAAGGTCTGAAATCTATTGCAGTGGCTTGAAGAGTTACTTGGTGATGTCGGTTTAATTTTCACCAGATTCGGGCGAACAAGTCGGAGTGTCACTCGATACCCTCTTCTATAATATTCAGAAGCAGAAAGGAGAGAAAGTGCAGCTAGTCGTCAAGAGTTAGGTCACGATTATACGACGTCTTTATCGAAGAAGAAACAAGACATTGCTAGGGCCATGATTAAGGAGTTCGTAGAGGCACTGATACCTAGTTTAAAGGATGAGGAATGGTGGAAGAAGAACCCTTAGGAGTTAAAGCGTTATCTAGGATCTGGCCGATCTATAGCAATCTGAAGCCTTTTGGTAGGTGTCGAGCTAATTCCTTTGGCAGTATATCATCAATTCTTTCGATGTCCTTATCTCTCAGACCGATAAGGTTCAACTGATGCCTTTGATACAAGTTAATCTTCTTCTCTTTGCGCTTCTCATAGTCTTCGTACCCTTCCAGTCCCCAGTATTCTACGTAAGTTCTGGCAACGGGCACATAGAAATCGCACGTCAAGTCTTCTGATATAGGGACTTTTCTTTCATAAGCATGGGCAAGACCTTGATGATAGAGCCAGTTGTCAATCATCGCCTCACTCTTGCTCTTGACGAAATGACCGTCATCTGTCTTGAATACTGTTTGTTCCAGACTAGGTCTAAGGCCGGGTCTTACAACGAAGAATTCTTTTTCAAAAACAGCTCTGACCGTTGCTACTTCTTCTGGCGTTAGTATGTATTTTGCGTGATAAATTCCAAGTCCTTTCAGCGATTCCTTTGCGTTCGGTAATGGGGCACATTTCTTCTCCCAGGACACACGAATCTGGGCGGGAAACCTTCCTCCCCATGCGTCTGGGACTATATTGAGTGTTCCATCAGTTTCAGCTCTAAAGATTCCGTATAGAACATCCTTATCGAGATTCAGAAGAAAACCGGCATCACCTCTCTTTACTTGATCAACCCTGTCAAACCAACTTTTCACCGAGCCGAAGAGCATCAATCTGAAGCATTCCTGCTCTGTCTCATTCTTGCACACTGAAACAAATCCCTTGGTTCTCAAAGTGTTGGCTCACACTCAAGTATGAAAATGAATGAATGACCTTCTAAAGACTTTCGAAATGTACATGAATGTCTGAAGCGACAAATCGATAGCTTAAAGAATCTGGAAAGACGCCATCAATCTGGGAAAAGTAATTGCCCCGAAGAAAACTTAGTGGTTTTGCTATTCTCGTAGTTCGAATTACCTACTCCTTGATTATAGCAGGAGTTATGACTGGAGTGAACGTCTTTCAGCTCTTACTACAGAATCCTTTCACATTTCGTGAAGTACTCTGGGTAGAAATCTCGAAAGCTGGAAACATTTTTCTTATTGTATTTCTTCTATGGCTTTCCTACGTGACAAACTTGGATAAGCCTCTGCTTGAATGGTTAGAGAGGCATATGACTTAGCTAGTACCTAAAGATATTATAAGATATTACTGGCGAGAATTGAAAAGATTGACCAAATCTATATTTTCTGAGCTTATAAGCCATCCGACAGAAGAGAGATATCTTGAGTTCAAAAGATCTGTTCATTGGGGTGATGCCGTAAGCGCCAAGATTACTAAGTCCATACTAGCTATGACCAATTTGAGAGATGGCGGATGGATTGTCCTAGGGATGGAGGAAAAGGATGACAGAACGTTTACACCGGTCGGCATGAGTCAGTCAGAGTTAGATTCCTTCGATCCCGACGAAATAAAGACTTTTGTGAATGGATACGCTGACCCTTATGTGGTTTTCTCCATCTACAAAACTGAACACGAAAGCAAGCGGTTCATTCTGATTCGAGTAGAGGAGTTTGATACGGTACCAGTCATTTGCAAAAGAGATTGGGGAGATGTTCTGCACCGCGGTCAGATTTATGTCCGATCTAGGGCGAAACCAGAAAGTGTTCCTGTGCCTAGTCAGTCAGAAATGAGAGAGATAGTTGATATTGCCATTGACAAAGGAGTGAAATTGCTCTTCCAACGGATTTCTCGTGCAGGAATAGCGCTGCCGGTTCCAAGCGACATAGAACTATTTGATAAACAGTTGGAGAAACTACGATGACAAAGGAATCAACTACCACAGAGCAGGTGCTTGGAAAGATAAAGTCCCGTGGTTATTGGCAAGTGACAATACGCCCTGAGCGCTTTGATAAGGAACGCCTCAAGTCCCTCGGAGACTGCACTAGACTGCTGCTAGAGTGCAAAGTCGTTTTGCGAGGCTGGGATTACCCTCATGTGAGTAGTAGAGACGGTTTGAGAAGCGGTTTGGATTACGTAGAATCTTTGACCGACTGGGGAGAATACAAAGAACTTTGGCGCATGTTCCAGAGCGGGCAATTTATACATCTTTTTGGGTGTCATGAGGATTGGTGGAGCGAAATGGTGACCATCTTTGGGCCTTCAGAATATAGTAAGATCAAGCCTGGGTCGGTGCTAGGAGTTCTTTCAACACTTTACACAATTACTGAGATTTATGAATTTGCATCAAGGCTCGCACAGAAAAATCTGTTCGACAATAGTATCCACCTGTCCATTGGATTGCATGGAATGATCAACCGCAAATTGTTCGTAGAAGAATTCGGAAGGCATCTGTTTCATGAGTATGTCTGTATAATCAACGACCTTCCTTATTCAAGGACTATTGCCGTCAAGGATATCCTCGGGCAAGCGGCTGACCTTGCATTGGACCATGCTTTCTGGATTTTCGAAAGATTCAATTGGCATGATCCTCCCCGGGATGTGTTCAAGGAAGACCAAAAGAAACTTCTTGAACATCGCCTATGAGCTGAAGGGATCAACTATTGGTGGACATAGAAAGATACCGAAAACATCCAGACTGCAAAGTTCTTTTCTGTTTTGTCTATGACCCTGAAGGGAGAATTTCAAACCTGCAAGGTCTTGAAGGAGATCTAAGTAAAGAAACTAGAGAGTTTACAGTCAAAGTTCGAATAGCGCCGCAGTGATAGCAGTCAAAACGCTGAAGAATTCAGTCGAGTGGTCATCTTATGGACAAACACCAGATCGAAATGAGACTAAGAAAACTACTTGAAGAAGCCAGAGTTGATTTCATGGACGTAAGAGTCGGTGAATTTCATGATATTGAACATCGGGGCATTACTAGACTCTTCTTAAGGCCATATTGTTCGGAAAGAATCGTAGAACTTGAATATCAACATGACCCTTCGTACGACTTTCTAGAATACCCTGAACCTTACCAAGACGTTTGTCTCAGACATGAGGTTTGTGAAGTCTTAGTTAACGGTTGCAAGTGGAGAACCATCAAGACTTTTCGGGATGCTGAGGACTATTTCACTTTGGCCTTCATAGAGTTTCTGGTGCATAGGGAGTTCCAGAGCAGGTATGAAGAATATGTTCCTACCTATTGCAGTAAATGGATTTGGGAAATGGAAAGATACTTTAAAGGCAAGTTGAACGTCAAAGCCATCGAATCAGATATTTTCGAAGCGGTCTATAATTTTGTAGCCACGCTAGTCTTCATACCAGATAAACTGAAGAAGAAATTCGAAGAAGCGGATAGTATCGATCTGTATAACGAGATGCATCGAATTATAGAGTCATTTGAAAGGCACTATGGGGGGAACAGAGACAAAACGTATGAGGAAAAACTAAGATTATTACAGCTTCTCAGGTAGGGAAAGACTATGGAATGGCCTGAATTCGTTCTTACTGTAGTTGTTAGTGCAGGTATTGGAAGCCTGTTTGGAGCGTTGACCACATATTTCTTTGAATCAAGAAAGCATCGACAAGAATTAGAAGAAGCTAGAATGGGTCGGATACTTCAGCCTCTACGCGAGATCAGGGTCAAACTGCGGTCTTTAACAGACAGTTATAAAACCGGAGATGACTGGGCGAATTTCTGTTCCAATTTAGGTCAATTGGGCAACATTATAGAAGACGAGATTAAGAGACATAGTTTGGATATTGATTTGTCGAAAGAGTCAAAAAGTCTGCTAGAACGCTTACTGGAACTTCACAAGATATTTGAAGAAGCTAGAAATAAGTTCCTGCAGAAAGATAGACAGATTCATGACACTGAGAGTAAGAATCGCCTTTTCGATGAGTATCGAATGCAACTTTACAAAGATGAACAAATCAAGAAACTTGTCAATTATCTTGCCGATCAAGTCGAAATCTTCTTACAAAAGCACGCCTAACAGGGAACTCTTTCCCTGACTCTTTTCCTTTTGAGTCAATGTTCTGGTAGTTTCCTAAGCACTATTTGTTTAATGCATCGTTACCCACTCTTGCCCCCGAATCTATTTCTGTTTTGCATAAGTTGCTGCAGAGATATATCCCTCTTATTCGCTACTCTATTCGTTAACCAACCCTCTACCATCATGTCTATTACCTCTATTGCCTGATTGATATCATCAAACTCTATTACGGGTAGGCTCCTTTGCAAGAAATATCCTACTATTTGTCTGTGTATCTCTTCGATTCGATTTGCATGTTTAACATATGGTGTAAGATACAAGTTGTTCCTCGTCAACTCACCATACTTGATGTTGCCTGTTTTGAGATCGAGATATTCTACTCTATGCCTTGTTATAGACTTGTATTCTAATCTCTTTTCAAGAGGCAATTTATTATCTATACAGAAAATCAATACGTTGGACTTGCCAGATAAATACTCGATGAACTCTTGCGACAAATGCATTCCTTCAATAATAACATTTTCACCTCTTTTCTCATATATGTTCAATAATTCCCGCAGGACTTTTGAAACCTCGTCCATTTGCCTTTCCAAATTTTTTTGGGACATTAGGTACGTTGATGTGAAAAAGTAAGGTGCTTCTGGCTGCAGAATATGCAAAATACTCCTTACAGAGTCTGTACAAATTACAAGCGGAATTTTGAACCTGTATGCAATATGTAATGCTATTAATGATTTTCCCTGAAATGAGCCTCCGCCCACAACTATAACTTTATTCAATTCTTTATCGTTTTTACCCATCGCCTTACCTTATCCCAATCTAAATATCCGTTCGTTCTCAGGGAACCGCAGGCCATGATAATTATGTTTCTACTAAACAATCGTATTAGATCTGAAAGGATTTCTTGAGAGGTCTTCGTAAATACTGGCACTGCCTTTGCATTAATCTCTTTCACTGCTTGGAAGATGCTTAAACTCTTCCTAATACTATTTTTCACAGAGAAGAATGGAGTACCTATATGAATCATGTTCATGCCAGTGTAGGCAGCTAAGGTGGCTACCGCTTTCATGGAAATCGATTTCTCTATAGCTCTGTAGCCGACTCGATGTCCCCAAAATAGTAAGTCGTTGTTTTCTCTAATTGCTTTGTAAACCGAAGGCAGACCAGCTATCAAGTAGTTCACCATTACTACTCTAATACCATTTTCTGAGAGTTCTCGCAAAACCTCTACGTCTCGGAGATGAGGCGTAGCGTTAGGCACATAAAAACAACTGTCAGAAATCGCATTCATTGCTCTTTGAACGGCCTTCGATTCCTTTAACATCTTCCGTCTATTTGTAAAATAAGTCTCATCTTCCTTTATGAAAACTCCTCCAAGACTAGCAAATTTTCTCGCCATATCCGTCTTCTTATAAAGAGAAAGGCCAAATGATGGTTTGAATACCGTTCCAAAGTAGGGCCCGTCTGCTCTGACCAATTCATTAACAGAGAGTTTGCTGAAGTCCTGAGAAGTTAAAAGATTATGGATGTTGTCTGACAGTCGAAAACCTCTCAGCCGCATCTGGCCAAAATCTAATAAATTTGCCCAAAGTGAAGTTAAGACTTGTTCGAAAATACAATGGCGTAAAAAGAAGTCATCATCAACATAGACATAGATATTGTCGTCACGGATAACGGTTCTAGCCCAGCCGCTCGATTCACCTGATACGCCGACAACTTTCTCACCGACTTGCGATACAATAAAGGTGAGCCCCCTGTTCAATTCCTCTGATATTTTCTTTGCAATTTCCCTCGTAGATTCGGGAACACCTATGATTTCATATTGAAATACGCTTTTCTTTTTCATCATCTAACTCCTTTCAAAATCGAAGACCGCATTCGAAATTATCAAAATTTTGCCGAGGGCTCTTCAATTATTAAGTTCATTGTCCCCATTATCAAAGTTCTGACTTTCGCGAAGATGCGGTTCTTGGGGGTGCCCTGTCTGCTCTAATATACTGCTTGGACATCCATGGCATCATAATATTCTTCTTCGCAGATTCTAGTCCCTTATACTCCACTCCTACAGTTGCCCCTTTCTCATAATAGAGTGTAGCTTTTCGAATGGACCTGGCACCGAGTTTTTGAAAATATTGATAATAAACTTTCATTGTATTTCCACTGTGAACCTCTCCGGACACGAGCAGTACCCTTTCCAAGAAATCTTGAGGGATACTCATGGGAAAAATCATATCCTCAATTCTGTCCCCTTCTATCCACATGTATTTTCTATCTATAACAACTAGGGGGCGGTGACCGAGAGCTCCTGAAATTAACGCACCCATAACTGCTCCACCTCGACCGATTCCCACGATTAAAGTTGGAGAAAAGTCATCCGCTGTCATTTCCTGCCCGATTTTCTTTGCCGTCTTCTCAGCAAAACTCCACCCTATCTTCCTCATTGGGAACAGTTTTTCCCAGAAATACCACACGGCTGAAATTATTCCTACGATGGCGGAAATCGTTCCTAGAATGAGAGTGACGACGTCGAGAGAGAAACTTGTCATTTTTCCAATTTCTTCCGAAATGGGCAGTTACACAATATTACCCAAAACTGGATATTTATTCATTTGATTCTTGGTTTTCTTCGTTTTAGTCGCTTTGGCCTTGAGATAACAACGTCCGATTCTGTTAGTAGCTACCTTCTCTACGTTCTAAAATTCCTATCAATAGAATCATGCGTTAACCTTGGTTTGTCTATTCTCTTGACAGAGCGGTGTCTGATTTTCATCGTTACCTTAAGAAAGTTCAAAATGTGCTGCGCCAGCTGAAAGGGTTACTCGGCCCTATCGGTCTGAGTTCACGAGATTCGGGCGAACGTAATCTGGGTTGGATTCCTAGCGGATACTCTGCTGAAATTAGATCAAGAGAAGGCGATCATGACCTATCTAGAAAGCAGCTTGAAGGCACTGGAATTTCATTCATGCCGACGCTACTTGGAGGATGCAAAGCTTTCATTTCAAGACAAATTGCATCGACCCACAGTTCTATATTGCTTATTGGCTCTTGATGCGTTCATATGGCGGTCACTGTGGGGTCGCAAGGATGTCGACTGGATTGGCCCTGACGGTCACCATTATACACACTCCTCAGTAGATTTCGTTTACTCTTACAGTCGAAAAACACGGGAGATGTTTCCGTATCCTGAGCAATATGATATCCTTAAGAAAAGTAATGAAAAGATCTTCAGGCAACTTAGCGATTCCGATTCGTTTCTTCTACGTCAAGCCGTAAAGGTCGGCATCATCAAACCACACGAAGCAGATCTTGTCAAGAAATTGAGAACGCTGCGAAATTTCTGCTCTCACTTCAATCCATTTGAAAAGACGTTGGAGAAGTTCACGGAAGTTGTAGAATCACTATGGGTACGTAGACCTGGTTATGCAGAAGATCTGGAAGAGTTGGCAAAGCTTGCAATTGAGAGGGCTTCTGAACTTTTGGAGTTGTGGGAAAAACGAGTCATGATCTAGGATCCATGACCTAAGCCTAGCGATAAGCCCTCAGATAGAATTTAAGACACGAGCTGTCTATAATCCATCTTGGATCCTGCTGTTGATTGAAGGCGTGGATTGAGACATGCCAAAGCGTGTCTGCCCAATCAAAGAGATCAACGACCTAATTCAATTGAGATTGAGATTGAAGAAACTCACTCAATGCACATCCATTGATGCAAGCGAATGGCTTGAGGCAGAGGGGCTACTCCGTGCTGATAGGAACAGACCTGGTCGACCATTGCGCGTTCTTCTTAGAAAAGGATTGATCAAAGGAGCAAAGAAGTGTCGGGATGGACGCTGGGTAATTAGCCGAATTCGGCATCAAGTGTGAAATCGTTGGTTCATTCAGTTTTTGCTTCCGATTCAGTCGCGGCTCTAGGAAAACTGATATCCTTGACTCTTGAGGATGGCCAGGTTCTATCAGACAGACTCGAACTCCTTGGCGTGCTCGTGAGTGTTAGTTCGGCTGAAAGAATAGATAGAACGAGAAAGTTTGTCCGGTCCTACAAGAAAATAGTTGGGACGGAGTTTTGGGATCGCGCAGAGACATTGTACTCGAGTTTGAAGTCATTGAGATGGAAGGTCAGCTATCGAGGCCGTTTGATCGGAGATAACAAGCACCCTGAAGAGAACCAAATTCAATCCATAATAGATTCTCTACTCAAGGCGCCTGGAGCAAATACGCTTTCTTTCTGTTTCTACCGACCTAGTGATCACAGACGTGCCCGAGCCATTCCAGCAAGTATGCCATGTCCGATTGCAGGCGATTTCAAGTATCGTCAATCCCGTTTGCACCTTAATGTCTTCTTTCGAACACACGACGCATATCGGCTTGGTTTTCCTGACCTTTTCTTCATGCGCTCGCTTCAACAAGAGGTCTTGGCAATGGTCCAGACTCTTAACCCAAGAAAATTCGATCATGCCAACTTGGGCGAGCTGAATGTTTTCTTCTCACGCGTTTTCATTCTCAAGCGCCATAACTTCCGCGCAAGATTACTGGTCGATGCTGTCAACAGGTTTGAAGAACTCAGACGTTAAGAATCCAAAATCCTGCTGTAGTTAAGGATGAGATTCTCACGCAAGAGTGAAGAACGAAAAGCAACTAGTGAACCTGCTATGTTTAACCGTTGAGAAGTATTCTATTACTGTGACCAGGATTGGACGATTTCAAAGAACGGGCACGAAAAGAGTTTGCATCAGCTCTTGATCAGGCTCTGCAAGAATCGAAGGTAGATCTGAATCTGCTTTCAAGACGACTTCATGACATGATCGACTACGCGATTGGCAGAGTTGACTATTACGAAAGGTATCGCACGACATATCAAACGATCGCGCTGGGGATGGTCAGCGGGGCTCTTGTGATCGCATCATTTTTGATCAAGTCGCCAAGCACAGCCATGGGATTCAGAGAGAGCTTCTATGTCGCATCATCGCTCTCTCTCCTCATAGGTGGGTTGAGCATTCTTTTGAAGTACTACAAAGAGACCGCACCAGATTATCCGTATCGAAAAGTGGCAGATATCCGTAGCTGGTATTATATTTACAACGTACCCGATCGAAAAACAAATCAGTCATATCAAGAAAGAGTGCAAGAGTATTGTGACGGCTTCAAGAGCTACATTGGCTCTTGGATCGAACGTGCCTCGAATGCAAATTCACTTATCCTCGAGGACATCGAACAGGTCTACATTCTCTTCCAACTCCAAGGTTACAAGCGAGAAGCTGCAAAGCGGATGTCCAAGATCGCCCTAATCGCTGCGGTGGCTGCTTCCGTTTTTCTGGCAATCGGATTGTTTTACGATCAAATCAAATGGCTTGCTCAATTGCTTTTCTCAAATCTTGCGCATTGTTGATTCATGGAATGTGCAAAGAAAACCTCAATACGTATGGCGTCCAACGAAATCTCTAGGATACTAAACGCTGAGAAACACTTTGCTAATGATCGACGGCTGTCGAGCGGCGAACCTGAAAATGAGCTGAAACCTCATCTCACAGAATCAAACTTGCAGAAGAATGAGCACACGACGCGCTTGATTGCATCATCTCACAACTTGGCAAGAGTCCGGGATGTCTGGACGAAATATGATAACCTTGATCTATGTGGATCATTCGCGAAACGCGAGGTCTTTTTCAAGTCGTAACCTACATGATTGCAGAGGGGAGACTCCGTTCGACTCGTTCGGTCTGCGCTTACCTGGCCATAACCTTCAGCTTCGATAGCAAAAGCTGCTTGACTTCCGCATCCTGTAGAAGATCATCCATTACATTGTCGATCTTCGACTCTTCTTCGTGTAATTGCATCGCCGTTTTCATGTCTAACGGAGATCCACACCGTGAACAGAAACTGCTGGTAGGCGAATTTGACTCTTGACAACGCAAACATGTCTTGATTCTTAACTTGTGTTCTTCGTTGTTAACTTCATCTTCAGTCTTGATGCCATTGAGCAATGCGTTGTCGATGTTTCTTCCCGATAGGTACACGTAGGTTGAAGCCGTTCTGGAGTCGCCTACCCATCCCAAGTATTCCTTCATCTGCGCTTCCGTCAGGACAGACGCTAGGTTCGAAGCTCTAGCATGCCTGAAAGAATGAGGATTAACCCGCTTATCTATGCCAACCCTCTTGGCTGCGACGGACAACATTTTCCTGAACGCATAGTATTCAAGTGGCTTAGTTGAATTCGTGGATTCAAGGCTTGTCTACAAAGAAGCGTTACGGTCGCGTTTTGCTGGATGATGATTCAACCATTCCGACAACGCCTTAGCGGAAAAAATGATTCGCACTCTTCTAGGGCCGGTCTTGCCTTTTACAACCATGACCGCGCCGTACTGGTCGAATTGGATGTCGCCTACTTTCAGGATTAGTATTTCTCCGACCCTACAGCCCGTTTCATAGGTGACAAGTATGAGTGCTCGATCTCTCTGATTCTGGCATGTTTCGGCGAGTTTCTTCACTTCATCTTCGGTTAGAAGGTGTTCTGGCAGGATTTTGTGGTTATTCTTCCGTGTAGCTTTGATCCATTTGACTTCGATCGGGTAATCGTCCGCAGCGTTCCTCAGCCACTTGTAGAATCTCTTAACGCATTCCTTCTCAGATCGCTTCGTCTCGTAGGATGTATCTTGTTTCTCGAGCTTGGATATCACTTCAACTAAGTCGGTTTTCGTTGTGCGTCCGAACTCTTTTCGCAAAAGCCTCGAGACTTTCCTGAGTACGTATACATACCTGACCCGTCTCGGCGTGCTCAATCCTTCAGCCTGTATGTACTCGAGGAATTCCTTGATCTTCTTACGATTGTTTTCGAGTATTCTCCTGTCACGGTCCAGGATGGAGAGGGCTGCGGTGAGCCTTCGATCATAATGATGAATATCGGAGACCAGTTGCGAGGTCATGGTTAGAGAACTATCAGAACGCGGCATACAAATAGTATGCAAACTTGACCTAAGGTTTGGTGCGGGGGGTGGGATTTGAACCCACGAACCCCTACGGGACAGGGTCCTAAGCCCTGCGCGTTCAATGACCTGCGTTTACGGTCATCTTTGACCTGACTTGGCAACCCCCGCATAAAGGTTCGTAGAATCTGTTGAGATTCTCACTGCTTTAAGGTTTCTCAAGACGATACTGATTATCGAGGCTTGCAACTAAAGGACTTGAGCAGAGTAAGCAACGGCGTTTTGCGAACAGATGGCTAAAGTTGCAGATGAAGAGGGGCATCATGATATTCTTAAGAAATTCTAGATCCGAGAATGCTTGAAACCTTAGCGGTTCAAAGTGTAATTCACTTCTTTCTTAATCTCTCGGTCCAAGCAACCAAGCTTTCAAGTAGTTGCCTGATCTTCTCCCCTGTTTCTCCGTCTATCACTCTACCGTTTTCATCGATCTTCTCATCTGCAAAATTCACAATAACTTCCGGAGCATTGACGGGATGCGTATCAAGGAAAACGAAGGTCTGTCGAAGATGATACTGCGCTCTCGCACCACCAAGCATTCCTATAGATGCGCTCATAATAGCAACAGGTTTGTCATGGAAAGAATTGTCTCCATAAGGCCTTGAAGCCCAATCGATCGCATTCTTCAGAACTCCTGGTATTGAGTAGTTGTATTCTGGTGTCGCTATTAAAATGGCATCTGCCGCCTTTATTCTTGCCTTAAATTCCTTAACTTTTTCTGGCATTTTGGTTTCTAAGTCTTGATTGAAGAGAGGAATTCCTTCGAGATCGAAGATCTCAAGTTTTACGTCTTTTGGTACTAGCTCTTTGGCTGCGCGT
>Ga0315308_1001050_pt1 | contig 15876 bp, 12 predicted proteins | sample TDP3_MG_FD_203078 | JGI IMG/M metagenome (GOLD analysis project Ga0315308, IMG submission 203078) | Freshwater sediment microbial communities from Lake Towuti, South Sulawesi, Indonesia - TDP3 | ecosystem: Environmental > Aquatic > Freshwater > Lake > Sediment | place: Indonesia: South Sulawesi... | reverse complement strand
GTTTGACGAGAACCGCGACGAGTGCTATGTCGATGATCGCTGAGGCTGCGCCGATCTTCGCTAGAACTTTTGTTTCAGCTATGGCTTGGAGGGTTGAGGTGTTTATTGAGACGTATGCTGGGAGTATCGCTGTTGCTGTTAGAACGGCGAAAGGAACTGCACCTTCGATGTAGGCTGGTCCGTACGCGATTCTGATAGCTGTCGGAGAGATAGCTGCTAGGCTTGCTCCTATCGGGAGGATTAGGATGTTGAGAAGGCGGCTTGAAGTATTGTATATGCTTGGTAAGGCTTGCTTGCCTACTCGCGCTTCTTCAGAGGACATAAGCGGCAGTATGACAGTTGAAATAGCAACCCAGAAGATCGCCAGGAGTGTGGCTCCAGCTGAAGCTAGGTAGTATATTCCTGTCAAGGCTGGTTGACCTGTCAACGCGTACAGGATTGTAATGTCGGCCCAGCCTTGAGCGAGCGTGATTATGGCTAAGATCCAGACTGGGTAGCTGTATCTGAAGATTGTCCCGGATAGTTGTCTGATTTGCTTGCTTGGTTTAGGAAGCTTCCTTCGCATTAGATAGATTGAGAGTATAAGGCAGAATAGAGCGCCGATCAGCCAACCTGATGCTAGTCCGTGTAGCCCGTAGCCTACGTAGGCTAACGCTAATCCTGCTGCCTTGCTTATGAGGATGAAGGCTAGATTCTGGATTGCGACTTCTAGATACATTCCTAACCCGAGCATATCGGCTCCGTATAGAGCGGCGAAGTTCAGTATGGCTGAGGTTAAGAGGACTAGGATAAACGGAACTGCGTATCTGTCTCCTCCGAGAACGAGTCTCGAGAGAAATGGTGAGACGAGGAGGACAGCCGTTAGGGCTGGGAGCGTGGATAGCGCTACGACCGTGAAACTGAGGCGCGAGATTGAGGCTGCTGCGCCGAGGTCTCCTCTTCCATAGTTTTCTGAGACATACTTCTGAGTCGCCACTGGGAGTCCTACAAGTGTTAGGGTTGTGAAGACAGCTGTTGAGGCCGTCAGTATAGACCACAAGCCAACCTCCGCTTGTGTGATGAATCTTGCGACCCCAACGTAAAAGATGAAGGCTACGAAGTATTGGATCAACTGCTGGATCGCTAGGTATAAAGTGCCTCTAGCAGCCTTGCTGGATTGCATATATGATCGGGCTTCTTAGCAGTTTCTACTTGGAAACTAGCATATGAGCGTTCGCAGGATATTTGTCGCTTCCTATCAAGCTATCAGGGGCTAGGATCTAGGGCTTGAAATCGACTCCAGCACGAGTCGGTTTTCAACAAACTATTGTGCAGAACGTCTGAATAGAAAAGGAGAACTCTTTAAACGATGAACTTATTTCAAAATCCTCAGATAGATACGAGAATCCAAGAAAGGTTGATGGCAATCTCTGGTACCTGCTCTAACCAGCCGAAGAACGCTTCTCTACGCGGAACTATTCGGTAGCAGACTGGAATCTCGGATATTGTCTAGTGCTTGTTTCTGCTAAGATTCTTTCTGCATCTCTTGATTATTGTTTGAGGTAGGGTCTTAATCTGGTCTTTGCCTAGACACACCATGCATATAGTGAAGGTTGCTATGGATATTGCAGCGCCTATATAGAAGAGTCTTTGAGGCCAGAACTCTAGAGTAACGTTGTACGAGCCCGTCTTGTTAAGATACCATGCATTCGCATAGCCATTGACCGTGAAGTGGTATTCGTTTGGAACTTCTTGTCCGTCAGCATTGGCTATCCAGTCTTCGTGGTAAGATTCGCTGAAGACCAGGAAGAAAGGCTGAGAAGCGTTAACGTGTACGACGTATTTGGTTGGATTGATTTTCTCGTAAGTTATGCCAGCATTTGTCGTTTGGTTTGCTGGCTTCGATTTAATGAGGAAGATGGAGGCTATATTCTGGTATCCCGGAGAGATGTTGAGATCCACGTAGTTCGTCAAAGCCATTATATGCTTTCCCTTTGAAAGAATAGATTCACCGAGCATGAGATTCTTATAATAGAATGGTTGCAGCTGACCTTTTTTTCCATAGAAAGGTGTAGTTGGTGCAGACCAATCACCGTCATCTATTTTGTATCTCAGCATTCCTCTAGCACTATCCCAACGGACAAGTGCGAAGATTCTATAGACACCGTCTTCAGGCGTATAGAAACTATACGAAACGCTCGCATTCGGATGTTTTGCATATACGGTATCTAGAGCGTTGAAACCGCCATCCCGAAGGACTACCCATCCCTCTTTGATATATGTGTCAACTGCATTCTTGTAAATAATTAGGGTCGTGGAATGAGCTAAGATAGAGTTCTTGTTTTCGTCTGGTGTTGAATTCGAAAAGAAATATGCCACTTGAGGGTCGAAAATGTTTGCATCCAACAGCGAGGTGATTGCACTAAGATTGCCTTCGACATAGACGACACCGTTGGGCACGAAAATATGAGGTCGAAAATCTAAGTTTTCCCAAAGAGATACGTATTCATACTCCTTCACCAAACTAATCCGCGTATTCTCCTTGAGAAGCCGATAAATCCGAGAATGGTTCCAGCTATTCGCGAAAGGACTGAAGTGTGGTCGGACATCGCTCCTCAATATGATGTACTTCACGTTCATCTGGCCAAGCAATTCAGAAACACCTTTCGGAACATTGTCTCGACAAAGCGTTTCTTCTAGCAAAAGACCAATTTGCTTTGCGATAGGGGACGGGGCTAGATCAGAGACGATGGTCGAATGTTGTGAATAAATTACGATCGGATCTCCTCCTTGACCTTCTCGTTGATATTCAGTTTCTAGATAATATGGCGATCCGGACATTGGTAGATACAACACTCTGAAATCGCCGGTTTTGCTATCAAGTTGATGTATGATCTCCACATCGCCCGGAGATAACTGAAAGTTTGCTACGAAATTTCCTCCTCCCCGATCTTCCAGGTAATCCATCCCCAAATTGCCTGTGAAAAAAGGAGATATCCAAACTGTAACGATGACAAAAATTATCAGGTAAACCAAAAAACGCTTCTTCGTCGAGCCAGACACAACTTTATGTACAAGACCGAAAACACCAATCCCTAAAAGTATCGCCAGAAACAATGTTGGCAATACAATGAAGTGCTGTGGAGATCTGAAAAAAATCATAACTGAGATATTCTCATACATCCAGATTATTAAACCACCAAGTGGAGACTTACCACCAGTAGCTACGACAAAAGAAAGAAGCAATAAGATGGACCAGAACAAACTTTCCTTATCTCTCTTAATAACAAGAAATACTGATGCAAATAAGAGGCAAATAATACTCAACGAGCAGAATAACCAGATACCAATGACTCTCGGGTCAATGCTCCATATGAAGAATGGTCTAAAGTATCCTGTTCCCACGAATATCTCCACAAGTGAAGGAACAGAAAACTCAATATTCGGCAGAAAGAGTCCTCCTCCTGCAAGGTAAGAATGGAGTTCGACACTAAAGGAAAAAAAGGTAGGCAAGATCCAATACGCGTTGAATGGAAGATACAAAAGGTACGTGGCAACTAGTTTTTCAAAGGATTTTTGCGGATTCGTGCGAGTTAGCGCATACAAAGACAGGATAATTGATATCAGAAGCAAGTTCTGTAGTGAGATGCTAACAACACTCAATAGAATCGCTGCAGATATCATGTGAGTCTTTTTGGAATCTTCAGTTACCTTTCTGAATAGTAGAACTGTAAGCGGCAAGAAAGAGTAGCTGAAAAATTGCGTCGTAGCTCCGCCTATGAACTCGCAAAACAAGAAGGGAGACAAAGCATAAAAATAACCTGCCATCAAAGACGAAAAGAAAATTGTCCCTTCGAGGTTAGTTTTAGCCTTGCTGGTTTTCTTTAATAGAATATCTTCAACAAGATAGAACATACTCGTTCCAGAAAGAACGATCGTAATAAATGGGAGAAACTTCGAAACGAATTCTCCTGGGATACCGGCATAGCCGATGACAGAGAACGTAAAGGTAAAAAAAATTGTACTCAATTCCAAGAACCCGAAATTCCCGAGCGAAAACTCTTTCCAAACATAAAAAACGTTGTCTGCCTTATTCCGCAGCTGACTCGATAATGGTGGTATGGGCCAATCCCAATTATGTCCAAGCGTTCCATTTTGTAGCAAAATGCCTCTGAGGGCGATGAAGGCTAAAACGCAGTAAAAAACAACTATGATTAGTGATTCAAAACTGAACCTATTCTTTTCGAAAGATCGCTTCCTAGGGTATGATATAGAGGTAGGGCTTGTATATGATTTCTTGTTTACCTCATTTTCCAAATCCAACTTTATGACCTCGGCACCTTTTTGCAATGCATCTTCAAACTCAATATCATAACTCATAGGGTTCTCGGTACCAAAGATGTGGAAGCCCCTCTACTTTCCGTATTGTTCTAGACCGATAGATCAGATGCTGTGGGCTCTTGAAGAAAACCATTAGTGGTAAGTTAAGAAACATTCGTTCAACGATCGTTTCGAATAGCGAACAATATCCAGCTTCAACAACTGAAAGCAACTCTTTTGGTACTTCTACTTTATCTTCTGCTCGCTTTGATCGTTTTCCGTAGGCCGGGCTATTTGTTCGCTTCACGTTGCGCCGACTCTTCTTTCTGATACAAGCTAGACATATGATGAATGTTATTAAAGAGATTCCTGAACCTATATAGAAGAGCTTCTGAGGCAGAAACTCAAGAACGACTTGGAATGACCCCGTCTTGCTAATGTACCAACTGTTTGCATAACCATTTGCAATAAAATGTTCTGTAACTATCTTGTCGTCAATATAAGCTGCCCAATTTGGATCGAAGGACTCACCTAAGATCAAGAAGAAATGCCTCGAAGAGTTAACGTCGACTATATACTTGGTAGGATTCACATTTACCAGTTGTATACTGATGTTTTCAGCGGCCCCTGCCTCACTATGTTTATAGATGAACTTGAGATCAGTTATGGTCAACTGGTTCGCATCGAACAACACAGATTTGCCACTGACGAAATCGCTAGAAAAGAGACTGCCAAGCATCGTCAGATTGCCAAAGCTACCATTAAGCAAAACGATGCCTGACGGGCTCAAAACTTTGACATTGCTGAACTCGGCGCTCTGACCAGCATAGATCCCTATTTTACCAGCGGAATAAGCGTTGTCCTTAAAACCGTATTCGGCTGCCCAGTTTACCCCATCCTTGCTTGAGAAAACTTGGCAGTAGCCAGCACTAATAACAACTTTCACATAGACGTCACCGCTGGGCGGGTAGGCATTTGGCCTGCTGTACACTTCATTTCTTAGACCCTCAGTGAATCTTCCGACGGTAAAGTAGGTCCTCCCAGCCATGCCAGCATAGTAGAAGTTGTTTCTGTTCACTACTCCCCATATCAACCAGTCATCTAGTGAAAATCGCCCCAATCGCATCTTTGCAGTCGCGGTGAAATTCAGGTACTCGCGTGCTGTAACTAGCATGCCTGAGTGCCCTGCCACGATGTTTTCGGAGGAAGCTTCCCACGCTCCTGAAACCACATTCCATGGGCTCTTGCTGGTGAGCCTTACATCGGTAGCAGCGCACGCAGCCTGGACGAAATACTTATTTCTGTAGAATTCCAGTTGCCCAAATACTTTTTCGAGATAGATTCCATCCTGACTTCTCACCACTGCCCTCACATATTCGATTGGAACCTGCCCATAGTGTCCGTACTCTGGGTCGGCATCATTATGGAATAGAATATATTTTACGTTAATTAAACCCAGGAGTTTGCCTATTGGCTTGCTTTCGTTTCGTTCGAGTAAAAGTGATACGAAGCCTGTCAGTCGTCTTATATGTTCATCGCCGTAGTAATCATCAACTATAGGTTTATTGAAAAGCGTCGGGACAATATCGCTCCCTCCGTAACCCCATTTGTAGTCGACATATGAACCACTAAGAGGTAACGACAAGATGCGAAAACCTTCAGGCTGGCTGTTGATCCAGTCAGCCGCTTCGTAGTAATACTTCGGAACTTTGACGTAATACGAATGGCCTACTTCGCCTGCAACTTTACCCGAATGAACAACGGCTCCTGTCCAGAAAGGCCATGGATAAGCTAAGAGCAGAAAGACTATTAGGACTGCGAATAACTTTGAACCGAATCTTCTTATGTTTCTGGAACATTTAGTGTGCGACGGATCTTTCTCAGCTCGTTCCCAAGCGTATACCGTGCTGACTAGGACACCTATTAAGAATGAATAGCCTAGGACAACCAAATGAACAAACCATTCTACACTCCTGAAGATCCAAAAACCCGGAACATGAAGATACAACCATCTGTAGATGAAACCCAGAGGAGGGTGAACCCCCTCAGCAAGGAAAACACCGAGCGCAACCAGAGAAAAGAAGAAAAAAGTATATCTGTTTCTCTTAATCAGCATTCCGACCAGAGCCAAGGCCGGAAAAACAAATCCAACAGTCCTGCCAAGGAGGTTGGTTGTATAGAACGATGCGAACCCATATGTCGGCCCTTCCCACCACCCGACAAAGCTAATCATGCGAATAATATTGAAAACCGACGCGCACCGGCTTTTCCATTCAAGCCACTCCAGTGGATTCCAAAAAGCTACGCTAGCTTGTGCATATGGTATCCATCCTATCATAGGAATAATCCAGAAGGAATTAACTCCAACATAGGTTGCCAGTGTAATGGCAGTGAATAAGACGCAGCCGATTGCTGCCGACCGGTCTCGGCGTAAAAGCGACACTAGCATATAAAAGAAAAAAAATGTCAAGATCGGAATGAATATTAGCACTACGAATACGGGGCTAGTTCCTGCGGATGCGAATAACAAAGAACTCGTAGCAAATACTAGTGCATATCTTAATCTTCGTGTCTCCAATCCCTTAATGAATAACGCCAGTAGCAGAGGGGTTAAGGCAAATGAAGAGAGATATAGAAACTCTGGAGCTGCCCACAACTGCAACGTGTATGTGTTGAACATGTAAAACACAGATGCCACAAAACCAGCCAGGTACTTGTTGGATCTTTCTTTAGCAAGATCCAACAAAGTGATTACCAAGTAGTACGCGGAGAGACCAGACATACTAAGAACGTAGCCAAACAGAATTCTTTCTGAAACAGGTAAACCCATAAGGCTATTGAACAAAACCAGCAACGTAAGGTACGGCACAAGATTCGCGCTCGCAGACACATAGATGCCAGTTGCAATCCTACTGTTCCAAACAAATAAGGAATGATAAGCCTCTAGTGCCGGTGATAGTGGTAGGAACATATCGCCGCCGACTATCAGCAAATCGTTCTTAAAAATGCTCAGCTGCACTACTAGTTGGGCTATGGCGACGATACTCAGTATAACGACTAAGCTTTTCCTTCTGCTGTATGAGAAATCGTACAAGAAATCCTTGAGCTTCAGTCTCTCCAACCAGTTTCCAGATTTCCTCAGCATCTTCATTTCAACTCGTTTTGTCTGGTTTATGATGGACATTTTTCAGTCGCCTCGAATTTTCATTCCCTATCAATCCACATTCTCACTTAGCTATTTTGCAGAGATAGGTCACTCCTCTGGCAATTAGGGAAGTTTTCGCAAAAGGAATACGCAGATAGCCCAGAAATCCCAAATTTCCACAGTAGACTTTGAAAAACACCTAATGTTTATGGCACTTAAACCGACATTCGCGATCTTGTTGTTCCAAGTCGGGGGGTCGTAACAATTATAGTGCTTCAATAACTCATTCCTCCTCTTAGCGTACCAGTAAGCAGATTTTCTTAGACCTATTTTTCGGAAAAGACGTGAACAAATAGCTAATCGCCAAACTGTTAACTGGGCACAGTGAATATGAATATTCGATCCTTTTTTAATATCCTCGATACTTCATGAAGCACTCTATCGGTGCCAGCGATGTGCTCATCGACACAATTGCTAAATACAAAATTAAAGTTTTCATCTCGAAAGGGAAGACCTCGGGCATCCCCTAGTATAAGTTCCACGTATGTGCCTAACTTACCGTCGCCACATCCTAGATCCAAGATAGGGGCTTCGAAAATAATATCTGAAAGTATAGCCCGGAGGCGTCTTGCCTCTACGGCTCTCCATAGCGCGGTCGAAGGATGGTCAAATTGCTTAAGCATTTCCAGAAGCCAATTTTTCTCTTCCAATTTATCCATGTAGTCTCCATTCATTTGTCATCCGAAATCTTACTAAATTCTCCATCCTGATGAAGGACGGGAAATTTTCTTATATAAGTAAGTAAAAGCCGCTTCCCTCATAATTCGGGGCATAATATGACTATCAGATACCCTCCTAATTTTATGTTGAACCTTTTGGCGTTTTTTCCAGACAGTCTTAAGCCTCACTAAATTCCAAAGCATTCCTTTCATAATCCATGTTGCTTCCACTATTCTACCCCTTAATATATGCCAAAAAACTATCCCAACCCATAATATCAGATGCACTGGAAGCGTCTTTAACATATTTCGCACGTCAAGATTTTTTATTAATGTTGAAATATAATTTTTAGTTCCATGATACTTGGATAAGAATCTCCTGTGTCCGAACCTGAACTTCGCTGGGTCACCAAATGCATGATAAACAATCGATGTCGGCAAGAAAACCACTCTATAGCCATTTAACCATATCCGCCAGCAGAGATCCGTCTCCTCCATGTATATGAAATAACCCTCATCAAATCCTCCAATCCTATCAAAAACATCTCGCCTAACAATCATACCGGCCGATTTTACACCAAATATCTCCGCAACCTGATCTAACCGGCCATTATCCACTTCTCTAAAGTTTACCCTTTGAACCAGGAAACCGTATCGACTCAGATAATCCCCCGCGTAATCAAATCTGTCTCGCTCATTCATTAATAGTAGCTTGCATTGAATTGCTCCAACTGTGGGATCTACTTCCATCAGCTCAATAGCCTCTTTCAGCCATAGCGAGTCCACTTCCGTATCATTATCTAAGAAAGCGAGATATTCCCCACAACTTTTCTTGGCACCGATGTTCCTAGCGGCGGCAGGTCCGATGTTTTCTTTATTACAAATAATGCTAAGCATCAGATCTCGTTGCTCGTTCATTGCCTTTTTGATTGAATCGACGCTTCCGTCCGTTGAACCATTGTCCACAAGTATAATTTCAAAGGATAGATATTCGGACTTCATTACTGAAGTCAAACAACGATGTAGATGTTCTTTATCGTTAAAGTTCACGACAACAATTGACACCAACGGTAACTCTTTTGCCATTTCCCTATTGCATGGGATAATGTGTTTAGTAAATGATGGAACCTTAAATTCAAGCGACAATTAGCAACGCTCCAGCACTCTCACATTGCTCGTAGTATTTCCTTAATATTTTGGAGTATGTCCTTGCTAGTATTTCATCAGACTTTGCTCAGCACCCGAACTACCAAAGAAAGTCTTGTCCACCCAAGCCCAGTATCTCCAAAGATCATTACAGCCAGAATCAGATAGACAAAACACACGATAAAGTCAATCGCGCGTCCGCGAAGGATTTCCGTTATCTTCAAAGACGACTTCTCCTATCCCTGTTGAATTCTAGCGAGCATTACAATTTTCTAAAGGTGAATCTGGACTACATCCTAAATGTAAAACAGAATTACAATCATTAAGTTCTCTTTTTAAGCAATGAACAGAGGTGTGAAATAAGCAACTGATAAACTTATCATGATAAAATTTCCAGATTATCTGTGCGGCTCTCAGAATTCTACTCCTCCTCTCGCATCTATAGGTTTCACCCTCCTCAAAAATTTAGAAAGAATATTTTCTTTGTAAAAATCTACAAGTGGTATTAGTATGAACCTCGGCACAACCAAAGTGCTAAGGCTAAAAAACCAAAACCGTGGATCAAGAAGATTCCTCTTATTATATTTTATCAGTAGTATTATTTCTCTAACCAACCAGATCATTTTACCGTAATTTTTTATTTGTATGAGGCCTACAAAGTTTTTTGCTACAAAATTTTTAATACAATATTCTCTCTTCTTTTCAAATTTTTTCTCATAAAAAACAGTATTAAACATATCTACCCAACTTTGCATTGGCGATTTACTATAGATAGAAGAGATCTGCCTTGTCTGACTAGTTTCTATCCGGACGGCAACGGTATAGTCTTTAAGATAAACTATATCATGTTTCTTGAATATCGAAGCAAATGGATAAATATGGGCCGTGAAAACATCTTCATGAAATCCTCTATCCATGTACTCGCGTCTGTATGCAAGCCCACTTAATTGATCTAATGTTTGAAAAATTTTAACAATTGATTTTAAATCACTATTAATTGAAATAATAGAGTCCCGTTTATCATTAAATCGTTCTTTAGCCCTAACTGGTTTTTTTATATCTTTGTGAAACCAGTAATAAGGTCTTGTTATAGCGCCCACATTTTCATTTTCAATAAAAATCCTATGAACCTTTTCTAAGGCACCTTGTGCAAGAATATCATCTTGTCCCATCAAGAAAATTATCTCATTAGAACATTTTGTCCTACATCTTTCCAGATTTCTGGGATAACCAACATTTTCTTCATACCTGTAGCATTTAATCCTATTATCTTCGATTTTTTTTATGATTTCTTGAGTATTATCCGTAGAATTATCATCAGCTATGATAAGTTCATAATCCATAAAACTTTGTTCTAAAACGGACTTTATTGTATCCCTTATAACCGCGCCAGCATTATATACTGGCATACAAATACTGATCTTTAATTTTGACATTTTTCCATCTCAAATTATTCAAGGGTTCTTGCTACTTTATAGCGCATATCTTCCGCTGTGATTATCGGATGTCTTGGGAGGCTTGTTGAACCAGCCGCACCCGAACCAGTTTATCCTCCTAATAACTGTACCCTTTTTTACCCAAGCTCTAAGCCTTCCGCGCGCTTATCTTACTTGTAACCCCTTTGTTATGACATGCAACACAGCGTTATTGCCAGACTTACAGCCATATGAAAGAGACTGTAGTACTAGATTCTCGACCCTCGGCCACAACATAGGCTACCTTCGCATCAGTCACCTTTTTTCTAAAACGAAAATTAAATTATAGGATAGATTCAGAGGAATGAAATGCCTAATAAATAGATTGAATATTGCTGCTGTAGCAAATGAGACCTTAGTGGTTGCCCACATGTTGTTATCCCTAAAAGTTTTAACTACTCTTAGTCCACTGCGCTCTATTTTCCTTTGCCATTCTGCCTTAGTGTGAAGCACCTCTGAAAATTCTTGTCCTGCCTGAGCCTGTTCTTCTCCCGTTTTATACACCAAATATATATTCCCAACTGAAAACTTATTGGGTACTAGTACCACCGCCTTACATTGAGTACACAATACTTAGCAAAAACCACAGTATTACTGATTACTGCTTTACCAAAACCACAGTAAAAGCAGATCCCGTTGGAACCTTGCACATGCGTGCATCAAAGTCTTCAAGCATCCACCATACTTTGTCCCCGACGGTTAGCGGAAAATGTTGGAACATACATTGCACGCCTTTAATGAAATGAGCATGATATGCAAGTGATTGCGGAACGAATCCCATGTGCATCAAATTATTTACCAAGTCTTCTGCTTTATAACCTCTAAGATGGCCCACGGCTTTATGAGCTTTCATTAGAGCTAAGGTCAAGATTGGTAAAGATCGACGATAAGAATTTGGCACAGTAATGAGAACCCTTCCTTTGTTTTTGCAAATTCTACTTATCTCAGAAATTACGACTTGGTCATTTGGGATATGTTCTAAAACCGCTATAAGAGTTATCTTCGAAAAAAGAGAATCCAAGAATGGTAGATGCGTTGCCGAACAAACGATAAATCCACAGGTGCAGTAGGGGCTCAAATTTTTCTTGGCAAAGGAGGAGGCTTGCCTTATACCAACTGATGAAATGTCCACTCCAATGGAATAACAGCGTTTTCTCTTTGCCACTTCTATGACAATATAACCCAATCCTCCGCAACCTACGTCCAGAAACATGTCGTCGGGTTTTATATCCAATGCCTTGAAAACTCGTCGTAGATAACCAATTCGCCAATTTTCAAGCGTATACTCGGCATAACTTCGTCCGGTATGTTCTTTATCGAAAAGTGATTTCTGAGCTTTCATGTGAGCGTATGCGCTACTATCTTTATTCGGGTTCTGCAGCTGTTTTGCCCTCTAAACATAGCTTCAAAGCTACGCGTATGTCGTTTCTTAGCTCTTTCAAGGAATGTAAATCTTTGGTCAATCGACTTACCAGGAACTGAGGTCTGAAGTAAAACCTTCTATAAGCTTGTTTTCGTGCATTCTGTAGAATACGTAGAGACAAACCTTCAGGAACATACACAGGTAGAGAGCCTTTAAGTTCACCCTTCGCATATTGATCGTAAACATCTAGTGCAATTTTGCCTTCTTTCACCGCTAGTGCAAGGAGGTCGGAACCGGGCAGTATTTGAGTTATGTGAACACCGATAATGTCAGCACCTAATTCCGCGGGAAAATTTGCAGTATAGTAGAGGTCCTCCATAGTTTCTGTCGGGAAGCCTAACATAAGATACGCCTCAGTGAGGATGTCAAGCTTTTTGCAGAGACGAAAAGCACGGATAGCTTGATCGTTTGTGAAATTCTTACGTATTATATTAATTCTAATTCTTTCGCTTCCAGACTCTATACCAAACGAAATTTGTATGCAACCGGCCTTACGCATAACTTTCAGTATGGTTTCATCAACGCTTTCAGTCCTTGTCTCGCACCACCACTCAATATCAAGCTTCCGATTGATTATCTCTTCGCAAAGTTTAAGCACATATTTCCTATTTACCGTGAAGGTATCGTCAACAAACCAGAAACGTCTAGTACCCTGATCTCTAATCCCTTCCATTTCATCAACAACGTTTCTTGGTGATCTAAACCTAACCCTTTGACCTCTTAGACCTTTAATGGAACAAAATATGCAGTTATAAGGACAACCTCGCGTAGCGAGTATTGTAGCGCATTCTTTTTCAGAAAAATATCTCTTTGCGTCAATAAGCTGTCGATCGGGAAATGGTAGTTCATCGAGACTTTCCGGCTGTTTCCCATAAAAAGTTCCTCTAACCTTTTCACCCTTTAGAATTCTTGTCACAAGCGAAGGAAACGTTATCTCTCCTTCTCCAACCAATCCGAAGTCAAATATTGGAAAGCGATTTATGAAATCTGGATCGACACTTATGTGAGCACCACCTAATCCAATAACTACTTCATTTTCAAATTCTTCCTTTAGCCTTTCTGCAAGCTGAACTGCTCCACGAAGTTGAAACGAAGTGGCCGATATCCCAATAACGTGAGGTTTACTCTTTCCAATTAAGTTTACACTTTCTTTCAGTCCAACTTTAAGGGCATTGAGATCGACAACACCGACTTTCACACCACTTTCTAATAGTGATGAAGCTAGGTAAAGTATGCCAAGCGGAGGCGCTTTCCCCCAACGCTCCTCGAGCCCCCCATAAGGTTCCTTCCGAAGCTTTTCCTCTCTAAAAAAGTTAGGGGGATATACCAAAACCACGCTCATAGCATGCCACAACCGACCGATTTTGACACCCGTGGACCAGTCACGCACGTATGTCTAAACGAAACATTTCTTGATAGGCACGAAAGATGCATTACTTAGCTCGCCTGCATCACACTTCATCCTTAGCGTAATTGTAGAGAAGAACGCTGACAAGGTATAAATTACCAGAGTTGTCCAGCACGCCAGCAAGTGGAAGGCCCACGCTTTATCAGGCATCTTCCTGTATCCTTTAACGGAGTCTTTCACTATAGGGATTGTAAGCAATGTATTCAACACAAATGTTAATAATCTTAGACGACCTTGGCGCCTCCAAGGATACTTTCTCATCTTTTGCTTCTCGTAGAACAAGTAATCCCTTATCCTGCGATACGTCTTCCTCATAAACATCCCGAAATTATCGGCAAACAAATGAACTATCCCAATTTTAACCTTAGCAAAGCGATTCTGCCCCATTCCAATAAGCTGATAAACGACATCTATATCGAAGAGGTAAGGCTCATAATCCACTTTTTTCAGCGCTCTCGCACGAACTAAAAATCCATTCGCTCCAATAGTTGGAATATTCCTTTCGTCCAATTCTAACAGCAAATAATCTCCATTATCCCTCGTTTTAACCAGCAGTTCAGTCCATTTCCCGGTTACATAACTATACCTATCATAATTGCCCAAATACAAACAAATTGCATCATTCATACCAAGCAACGCACAATACCTCGTTATGAAAGAATCTTCTTTCCTGTAGGTATAACATAATGGCTCAGCCCCGATGATGCTTGCATCATCAAACGGCTCAACCATTCTCCTAAGCCAATCCCGCTCGTTCAGAATATTGTCAGAATCTTGAAGGAGTATGATCTCGTTCTTTGCAGCTTCCACACCAACAGCCTTTCCAGCCTCACCAGTCCTCAAGCGATTATGAAGTATTCTATCCACACCGAACTTTTTCGCTATTTCCAATGTCTTGTCCCTTGAGCCTCCATCAGCTATTATAATTTCGATCTTCTCTCTGGGATAGTCTTGCCTTGCTATGCTTTCTAAGCACTGAGCTAACGTTCGCTCCGAATTATATGTCGGGATAACAATGCTTATAGAAGGCAACTCCTCACTTGCAACTCTATTCACTTCTTGCAAAACCCTTCACATGCCCTAAAACTTTCATAGCACTTCTGACAGAGAACTTCACGTCTCTCCAAGACCTCGAGATAGACTTGATTAGGTAAGCCTTCCTCAAGCCAGGCGCCAAAAGATATCAATAAAATTTTTTGTGATTAATATCAATTCAAAACCGCGGGAGGCTTTCTCTGTGCATCTCTGTAATTCGCAACCTTTCTTCATCAACATCCTCGCGGGCTTCAATGTCCTCAACGAATCCTCAAGTCTCATGCACATTCTTATCAATCAGATTCTATAATTGATCGTGTCTCCGAATTTCTTTTAAGGCTTGAGCGGATTTCTTTAAATGCTCAATAACGTGAAAGCATAAGATAGCTTCAAAGCAGTTATCCCTGAATGGAAGGTGGACAGCGTCGGCAAGCGTGACTTCTATGCCTCTCTTGCGTGCTTCGCCCAATTTTTCAAGGGACATGTCTAAACCGATTATCTCAGAAGCTAATTTTAAAGATCGAAGTTTTTCTCCCGTCTCCGCAGCCTATGTCTATGGTTAATAATTTGTTATGTTTCGAGAAATCAAGAAATGCTCGGTAGGCGCGCTCAACATCACAGTGCCTAATGAACTGTTGAGCGCGCCAAATAATTTCATGGAAAATCTCATCTTGAACCCGCAAAGTCTCTAATATGACCTATGACCTTGCGAACTCCCCGAAAGCTGAACTTCAGGTCTTCAAACGATCGTATAGACATTAGCCTTCTCAAGGCGTACGTCGGCGACAGAAACAGCTTGTAAGTCTCGTCGCACAACTCCTTGACCTCTTTAGACGACATATCGAGGCTCTTCATAACAGGCTCAGACATATCCCAGTGCTCCCACTCGCCAGGCGAATAGCGCAGCCAACCCTTCTCCAAAGCCATCTCATACAACCTGCTTCCAGGATAGGACATCAGAAGCGTACTCTGCAACGTATCAGCCCATCCTTCCTCCATCAACTTTCTAGCCAATCGATAGGTCTGAAGCTCCTCCTCCCTAGACGCCGTTGGATAACCAAACATAATTGTGATGTGAACATCCAAACCAGCCTTCTTCGCCTTCCTACAAGATTCAACCATCTCCTCGACAGTCAAACCCTTGTTGATCTCATCCAAAATCCTCTGACTTGCAGACTCTAAGCCGAACAAGAGCATCCTGAAGCCAGCCCTCTTCATCAGTCTGT
>Ga0315308_1001049_pt1 | contig 15883 bp, 15 predicted proteins | sample TDP3_MG_FD_203078 | JGI IMG/M metagenome (GOLD analysis project Ga0315308, IMG submission 203078) | Freshwater sediment microbial communities from Lake Towuti, South Sulawesi, Indonesia - TDP3 | ecosystem: Environmental > Aquatic > Freshwater > Lake > Sediment | place: Indonesia: South Sulawesi... | reverse complement strand
AGATCCAGAAGATCTCGATCGGACAGATCCCTCTACAGTCCGATCTAGGGTTACGAAATCGAGGATCTGTCTCGTGAAAAGGCAGATGCAGAAACCTGACATCACAACCTGAGACTACTCGTGGACTCGTCATATAGATGATTCCTTCATCCAGCTTTTATTCAGGCAATGCTACTTTCCGTCGTTGCGTTTGGAGGAGGTGAACACATGGCATTGGCGCAGAGAGCCGTCGGAGGATCAGCTGTCCTAGGTTTGATCATAGCTGTCGGAGGGCTTCTTGTGACAGTCGCGTCCTTCTACTTGATACTCAAAATCGCTGCACTAGTCGACGCGCTGAAGGACAAGGTCAAAGAAATGAAGGTATAGATGAGATCGTACCCTCCATTTCTTGATTTTTCTTCTTCCGGAAAGAAGAGTTCTGGTAGTTCACTGTAACAGCCTGATTGATATTCCAAATGAACTTGACGACGTTTCCTTATCCTAGGGAGAGAGGGCTTTGGATAGAGATGTCGTCACGGGGAATGTGGACTGACGGTCGTGATTGAGAAGTATTTACCGAGGGGTCGATGGCTAGTCCTTGATTGCTTCGATGACGCTGACGACGTTCCATAGTTTCACTCTTGTGTATGCAGGCATGTTGGGGTCTTGGGATATCTCGTCTAGGATCGCGATGGCATTTGATGCTCTCACACCTAGGCTATGCTCTGTCGCCTGCAAGGCGTCCGCAGCATCCTTCGCCGCTCGGCGAATGTTCCGAGGAGTCGTATTGTCCTGAGCTACCTCGTTCAGCACGGCTAAGGCCTGATTGATACGCGACTTATACTCTTCCTTTCTCTTCGAAACCTTCTGCACTGGCAAAGTCTATCCCCACCATTAATAAGGGAATTAAGCATGAATCTAAGGGACTGACTAAAATTCTTTCCTTGGAGCCACTCAGATTGAAGGACGACGCCTCCTATCTGGCAAGAGCGGCAGAACTTCTCAGATCAGGGGCAACCATGCTTGCCCAAGCTTGCCCAGCTTGTAGCACCCCTCTCTTCAAGCTGAGCGAACAAGTTGTGTGTGCGAGATGCAATAAACCAGTAGTCATTCTGAAGACGGCGGAGGATGAGAGCAAAATCCTCAGAGACAGAACACTAGCGAGCACTGAGCAAACTCTACTCGAAAAGATCAAAGAAGTACAGTCCACAATTGAGAAGGAGCGGGATCCGACCAAGATAGCGCAGCTGACAGAGAATCTGTCAAACCTACTAACTGTGCTAGAGAAGCTCAGGAAGGCAGGTAGTACGTCCTAGTAACGTTGTCTGCTACGCTGCTTCTTTTCTATACTTCGCCGTCAGGATCTCTCGGATTCGCTCTGAGATTTTCTCGCCTATCCCTTCGACTTCGCTGAGTTCTTCTCTGCTCACCGTGAACACTCTCTCAACAGTCTCGAATTTCTCTAGAAGTTTCTTTGATCGTACTGCATCAATGCTTGGAAGGCTGGCGACGATGAATTCCTGCATTTCATCGACAGTAGCGGGCTTGCGTTCAGCCCTGACTCTAGGCTCGCGTTTTTCTTTGATCTGTTCGCGCCTAGCGAGCGAGAATAGAAGTAACGCTGTTTCCTCTGGACTTTTTGTCCACACCAGTGGTATTAAGTAGTCTATCAGGACGCTAGCAACTGCTCCCATGAGTGATTCAGGGCTAATCTGCCTTGCAGATGCAGTCCTTTCTCCTTCTACGAGCAGGATGGGAAGGTCGTAGGATCTCTTCATCGCTATAAGTTGACTGAAGAGACGGCCATCCATTATCGAATCTGCCAGATCGTCAGCGGTTTTCCGTTCTACTGCTACTCTATCTGATAGGATAAAGTCTGAGGTTACTAGGTTCTCAATCTTTATCGACGGATTGAGCTTAGCCAGTTCTCTTATGACTGGAGAAGCGCTCTCTCTTGAGTCAACAATGATGGTCACGAACTGTTGTTCTGGCTCTGTGGTTTCTTGCTCAAACTCTTCTAATCTTGGTTGGTCTCTTGTTACCTTCGTGGAGGTCTCAATTTCGCGCAGGGCATCGGCCATCGCTCTTTCCTTTCTTCTAGCAATCCAATAATACGCCTCATCTCTTGTCCCAACAGCTATCAGAACCGTTACTTTGCCAGGGCCTCTCCTGCCTGTTCTTCCTCTTCGCTGAATGAATCTGATTGCGCTGGGGACACTGTCATAGAAGATGACTTCATCGCACTCCGCGATGTCCAAGCCCTCTTCGCCGATCTGCGTGGCTATTAGGACATTGTAGGTACCTTGCTTGAAATGTTCAAGAGCTGCCGCTTGTTCTCTTTGGGAAAGTCCCTTGTCTTCACCCTTGGTGACTTGACCAACGAGGCGCGCCGCTGATACGCCTTGACGCGAGTTAAGCAACTCAAGAAGCCTGGCAGCAGTAGCGCGATAATTTGTGAAGACCATGATTCGTCGTGCACCTTTTCTGAATGCCTCATCGATCTCATTCACCAATTCTGCGATCTTTGGATGATCTATCCCTTCCTTCGTTGCGGCGTCTACGAGAAGAAGAGACCTCTGAATTCCCCCATGTTCCATCATTATTCTCAGTGCTGACGACGGCCTGACACGCAACTTCATTTTCAGCGATTCAACATGCTTCTTCAACGAAGAGAATCCTTGCGTTTCCAGTAATTCTATCGCCTTGACCGCGTGGATGCATGTGTAGAGCCCTGCGGAGAGTACTCGTGAATTATCCCTTGATATCGCGTCTGACATTCGTAGCTTCTGGAGGTTATCTCTCGCCTCCAAGATTTCTCTTAGTCTGACTCTGTCGGGGACTGTTTGCGTGAGTATGCCAATCTTTTGGGCGGCCTTAATCTGATCTCTCAGGAACTCTTGAAAGCCGTGGCGGGTGTCGTGAAAGATCTGGGGAAGAACCACACTTTTCCATTCCACCTGAAGCCCGGATACATACGGCTTCACGTCGGGACTGGAGAGAGTTCTAGTCTCGACGTGTCTGATGCGGAGGTTTCGACAGACTTCTGCTATGGCTTCCCGGGTGGATCCAGGCGAGGCCGTTAATCCCAAGATCAGGGAGTTCTTTTCCTGCGCATACCTTGGTCCTATGAAGGTGTAGGAGTAATCTCCTACGGCCCTGTGTGCCTCATCAAACACCAATAGTACAGCATCCTGCAATTGCAGACGTCCAGTAATCAGATCGTTCATGAAGACTTGAGGCGTGGAGAAGACCACCTTCTTGCTCCACAACTGGGCCCTCTGATCAGGGTGCGTTTCACCGGTTATCGCAACCATTGAGTCTGATTCAACTGCCAATATCCTGCTGAAAGTCTTGTGATGCTGAATGGTGAGGGGTCTAGTGGGGGCCATAACTACAACTTTTCCTTGCGGAAATTGCCTTAGCCTCTCAGCGATAACCAGCGCGGCCACTATCGTCTTTCCCAATCCGGTCGGGAGAGAAACGAGCGTGTTTTGTTTGAGACATTCGTCTGCTATCCGTTGTTGGTAGCTTCGGCTCTCAACTTTGCCTTCTTGTATCAACGGATGCTCCACGAATTTCTGGGCCATCGGCTTCGCCTATACGTTCAAGTAGGCATCAGTACCATTCCGTCGAAAATGGTTGTGTCGCTTCTCGCTGATTGACGGGCATCACTGAAAGTGTCTACGATTTTCTGAGCTTGGGTCGCATACAATGAGATCCCGTCTTATCTTGGGTCTTCGATGTTCTGTTTGGGGAAATTAGCTTTCTCCAAAGCTTGGAGGGCCAATGTCAGAATTTCTTCTTTTACCATGTTGAGGCTTCTGTTCGAATCTACCTTTATCATCTCCCCTGAGTGCACGAGACCAATGTAGACTTGTCGGACCTTGGTCTCCAACTGCAAATTCTCCAAAACACTTCTGCCCCTCTTCCTCGCAAGCCCTACCTCGGGTGGAACATCCAAGTATAAGGCCAGATTCGGCTTGATGGCGAAATAGTTGACTTGGCGTAGCCAATCAAGTCTCAGACCTTGCGCTCCTTGATATGCTATTGAAGAGTAGACGTACCTGTCTGAAACGACGATCTTGTTCGCGTTTAGCATGGGAAGGACATCAAACTTCAGGTGTTCAAACCTGTCTGCGGCGAAGAGTAGCGCCTCGACCTCTGGAGCGACTTTGGCTTCTCGGAGGAGCTTCTGCTCTATGAAACTTCCTATCATGGATTCACTTGGCTCTGTCGTGTAGGCAACATCATATCTGAGCTTCCGTAACGCTTCGCAGAGGATCTTGGAATGAACAGTCTTCCCGCATCCGTCGATTCCATCGAGAACTATGAAGAACCCCATTTCGGCGGCTGGCAAGGCTACCATATCCAACGGTCACAGACGTAACAGATGTCTAATGTTGGACCGTATAAAAACGGTGTCGCTTCAAAACAAGCATATACGGAACCAAACACGGCATAAGAAAAGTGACGATTTGCGATTCGCATCAGGCTCCCAACCAGAAGCAATATTATTGTGATGTAGCAAGGCTAAATTTGAGAAGCCCCTCCGGAAAGCGTTCGGCCTCTGCTTGCGCTTTGCGAGGCATCAGGAGAGTAAGCTTGGCTGAGTATGGGAAGTCATCTGAATTCTGGGGATTCATAAAAGATCCTCTCTACGGTTACATACGTTTGAAGGAATCCGAGAAGAACATACTTGACACGACGGCCGTTCAGAGACTTCGAAGAATAAAGCAACTTAGCGGAGCTGAATACGTCTATCCCGCTGCCAATCATACTCGGTTTGAACACTCCCTAGGTGCCTCTCATCTTGCTAGCATGCTTGCAACATGTCTGCCCGTGGAGCTGAGAACTGAAGCCGTAACGAAGCTGAAGATGGCTGCCCTGCTTCATGATGTCGGCCATGCGCCCTTCTCCCACCTGCTCGAACCGACAATGAAGCAGGTCCTAGGAAAGACGCATGAGGATCTTGGATCATGGATAATCACGAAGTCTGCTCTGGCTGACGCATTGAGAAGGGAGGGAATAGACCCTAATGAGATAGGCAAGCTAGCCGTTGGCAGACTTACTGACAAGGAGAGGCCCTTCATGAATCAGATCATACGGAGCTCAGTTGACGTAGACAAAATGGACTTCGTTCTACGAGATTCATACCACACTGGTGCGGGATATGGGACAGTCGACGTCTTCCGACTAATCTACACGATGGACGTGTTGGATGGGGACTTGGCAGTAAACTCGACTGCGATTCCAACACTGGAAACGTTCCTACTGGCTCGTCTCGAATCTTTCAGAACAATCTACTTCCATCGAGCCTCAAGAGCAGCGCAGATAATGGTGCAGGAAGCGTTGGAACAGGCTGAACCGGAGCTGAAACTCCTCTCCTTCAAGACTCCAGAAGACTATCTCGCCCTAGACGACTATTCAGTGTGGTCCCGACTAAAGACTTGCAAAAAATCAAAGTCAATCATCGAAGATGTTGAGAACCGAAGACTAATCAAATGTTCATATGAGAAGACCTTCTTCGTGAAAGACGAACTCCTCTCAAGCGTTTTCACGAATGAAGCCGTGAGGAAGCAGATGGAGCAAGAGATAGCACATAAGGCAAAGATCGATCCCGACCAAGTGTGGATCGATGTTCCATCTCTTCCTTCGGTACCCTACCACTACGCCATGGAGATCGAGCCGATGGATATTCCTGTGTTCCACGAAACTAGGGACGGGAAGAAGATACGGGTCAAGGTGACTGAACTCTCCCAGATAATCGGGGTCATGCGGGTCTTCATGAACATAATGAGAGTGTACACGATTCTGAAGCACAGAGAGGCAGTGATGAAAGCTTCAGAAGAAATCCTAGGGAAACCCACGATTTCTTCGCAGGTATCCTACTGACTTCGCCCTTTCCCAACAAGATTATCCAGAAGAGCAGCGGCTGTTTTTACACCTTCAGGTTCAGGGATCTCCACGTGCACTGAGGCCAGACTCATCTTCTTGAAGAAACCTGCAACCCTCTCAGCTAAGGCTCTAGCAGATAGGATGTACTTTCCACCCACCAGCACCGAGGAGATAGTTGCTTGACCTTCTGTGGAACTGGGTAGAGCGATAGCGAGAGTTCCAAGCTTCATGCTTCCTTCATAGAAGAAGACTAGAATGGCGTTGCTGAGCTCCAGTAGGCTCAGATGGAGAACCTTTCCGCCTTTCTCCATGCTGACCTCCCTAAACGACATGGCAACCCCCGTAGAGCTTCCCCCAGTCAGTATATGAAGGCTAGAGGAACTCTTTCCCAGACTCATCCAATTTGACAGCACCAAATTCAACAGCACTTACTGGCTTTTTGAAAGGAGTGTAGATCCTCAGGATTCCATTTCCTTGTTCCACGCCTTTCAAGATTCCTATGTCTAGGAGAAAGTCATCATCGTTTAGGAAGCCTACAATCGAGCGAAGCTTTTGAGTAGCTCCAATGAGCCTGCCATTTCTAACCTCTGCCCCCCTCAACCTTGTCCTGTTGAACTCAACGTGTCGCGTGACGCTTCCCTCCAGATGTTTCCTATACGAAAACTCTCTAAGTTTTCGTCTCTCCTCCCTGTTTCTCTTCCTTATGACTGATGGAGATCGGACTTTGATTGTTGTAGCTCTTACGACATCAACTATTGGATTCACATAGTCAGATCCAATCGCCGCCACAAGATCGGGATGGATCTCGTCTATCATTCTGGCCTTGAAGGCGCAGGCTTCATCGCCTGCGACCCACCCGTCAGTGTTTATGATGAGGGGATCACGACCAGCTGGAGGAAGTTGAGTAAGCTTCCTTATTCCCGAGATGATCTTATCCGTTACAGCAGCTGGGCTCGTGTGACCCACGAAGAACATCGAGATCAAGTTGAGGTCTGCTAGCGAGAGCAGACATCCATCAGTGACACCGAGTCCAATGGTAGCGGGCGGGCCGATATCGGACTGTCCGACGTCAGCGTCGATCACTGAAACGCTTGGATACTTGTCCAGTAACATGTTGGCGAGGTAGGTGCACAGGGTGCTCTTTCCAGAGTCCACATCTCCCACTGTGAGAATCTTCGGACAAGGTGTTTCTAGAACAGCATCAGCCAGGTTCTTCCACGAGGTAGGTATAGTTGTCCCTTCAATATCCGTGCAGGTGGCGTTCTCTCCTAGAGACGTTTCGAAGACGCTATCTGTCGCTGCTTCGACCGCTATCTGCTTCTCCTCTCTAACGAGTAGCCTCTCTTCCCTCTCGACAGGTGCACCTAGAACGGTGGCCTCCCCCTCGATTAGTGTAAGTGATGCTGGGCCGGAAACCAGCAAGGTTCTTCCGGCGGACAAAGCTGTCCTTGCCATGGTGGGCTTCGTCGATGAATGCCCTACACACATTTAAGCTAATCTCAGCGGCTGCATATTGATAGGGCAAAGCTGGAAAGCTGTTGAGATCCGGATCAGGCATAGTTTCAACAGGGTGTTCATCCCTTGACATCATGCTTCGAGGGGGCTTTCCATTCTCCAGTGTAAGCCTTGTCTACGGGGAGGCTTCGACTGGGAAAACAACATTGTCAATTCAATGTGCCGTGGAATGTGCGAAGAGAGACCTCAAGACAATATACATCGATGCCGACAGATCGTTTTCACACAATCGGCTTGCTCAGATCGCCAGTGGCCACCTAGAGAAGGTCGCTGCTGGCATTGTTGTGTTTGCCCCCGATACTTTCTCAGAACAGACATCTTTGGTTGAGAGCATGGAGAGCTATGTTACTGCGAACACTGGGTTAATTGTAGTCGATACGATAACATCACTATACCGTTCCTCTCTGGGGTCGACAGAGAGAGTCTTTGCACAGAATCGACAACTGAATAGACAGTTGGCATACCTTGCGGAGCTAGCCTCCCTGAGGCGCCTAGCGGTTCTCGTCACGAGCCAAGTACACAGTCTTCCCTTTCGGGGAGAGGATCAAACGGAACCTGTCGCGAGGCGCATTCTCACATACTGGTCCAGCGTTATACTCAGGCTTTCCCTCACAGCGAACCCAAGTGTCAAGACAGCTGCCCTTGAGCGGTTCTCATCACACAATGTTCCTCTATCGTCCCGTCTATTGAGAATGACAGAGAGAGGACTGGAAGAAGTATGCTCAGCAGCCTAGGAGATCTTCAGCAGAGCTGAACCCTTTGGAGCTAATCATAAGCCTAGGCGATATGGTCTCAGCTCTGATGTTCATTCTTCCTTCTTACGCCGCCAATTCTGTTCCTGCAATCTTCGGTGGGGGGACTCCAATAGATCTTGGGCAATGTTTCTTAGATGGTGAGAGAATTCTTGGTGCCCACAAGACGGTCAAGGGATTCGTAAGCGGTCTCCTTGCTGGAATCCTAGTATCCATTCTCATGGCGGTCTTATTTTCCGTTGAACTCTTGTTCTTTGGCACTCTGATCTCTGCGGGCGCTTTGGCAGGCGACCTGGTGGGGGCGTTCATCAAGAGGCGGATGAGGCTTCCGCCCGGATACCCACTGCCCCTGTTGGACCAGCTCGACTTTGTGTTCGGCGGAATTTTAGTCCTATATCCCTTCTACAGACTTAGCCAAGGAGCGATCTTTCTCGTACTGCTGGTTACTCCCGCCATTCACTTAGTCGCCAATATGATAGCGTACCTTCTGGAACTCAAGAAGACCTTCTGGTAAGGATTTTGCTAGAAGCCTATCTTCGATGCTAGGAACGATGTACAATAGTAGACCGCGATAAGTGTAACCATGAGGCCAAGAATAAGCATGAGGTAGGCCTGCCTGGGATTGTAGACTAGACGTGTGCTTCTGAATAGCAAGTAAAGGCCCAAGATCGCAAGAAAATACAACAGGCCTGCCAATATACTCTCGTTCAGAGTTTGCATATGAATGCTTCCTCTATAGACGAAGGTCCAGCCTGAACCTTTTGGCAGCAACGCCAGAGGCTTCTCTAAGATGTCGAAGATTCCACCCGCCAAGATGAAAATCCCAAAAACCATCGTCGCAACCACAAGCAGAGTTGTGGATGGCTTCATTGCTCTAGCACGCAGAATTCCGACTCCCCGAAACCTGTAGCCGAGATTCACAAAGAATCTCTTGACTCTCCAAGAGGCCTTGCCTATCCTGACCTTCAACATCTGCCATCCGCAGCGAAATGCCCGAAACACTAAGGACAGCACAAACTTAAGCATATCTCGCAATACCGGAGGAACATTGTGGGTCGCGATCTGCGTACGCGAGAGTTGTGAGTTCACAGGCGATCAAAAGAAAGTTAAAATACGCTGTCGCTTTCGGTATGGCCTTCAGGAATGTGAACAGAGTATGCCCCAGAAGATTCTCTGCAACGGATGCAATACAACCCTCTACGATGGTTTTGAACTCGAATCGCCTCTTGAGATTGTTCAGAGGAACAACGGGACGTGTCCCAAATGTGGGCGGAAGCTCGGATTCGACCCGGACACTATCAAGATTGTTCCGATGGACCAAGCGAGAAATCAGAAAAGGTAGAGTTGGCACAGGATCTCCAGGTTCTGCCTGAGTTCTCGGATGCGATTGTGAATGGCCAAGCGAACTCAACTACATGACTTTCACGTTCGGAACGGTCGCATGACCGAATTCGCCGGGTTCGAGATGCCCGTCTGGTATGATAGCATCGTTTCAGAGTGCAGAGTGGTTCGGAATAGTGTTGGGATCTTTGATGTGTCTCACATGGGAAGGGCTGTGATCTCGGGTGAAGGCTCGACATCGTTTCTGGATTATGTTACAACCAATGATGTCGCGGCTTTGACAGTGGATCGTGCACACTACTCGTTGATCTGTAATGAGGATGGAGGCATTGTCGACGATGTAGTCGTCGACAAACTGGCAGAGAATCAGTACCTCATGGTCTTCAATGCGGGAAATCGTGATAAGGATCTGGGTTGGCTGAAGAAGAAGGCAGAACCTTTCAGCGTCAACATAGAGCATGTATCTGACCAGGTTTCCATGTTCGCAGTTCAGGGGCCAAACGCTCAAGAAGTTTTGCAACAAGTCTGTGGCGAAGATCTCTCGTTGATCCCTAGATTTGGTGGGAGATCCCTGGATCTTGAGGGTATGAAGCTGACTGTTACCAGAACTGGTTATACTGGCGAGGATGGTTTTGAGGTGTTTACATGGGGCGCTCCGCTTGAGGATCCGTCAAGAGCTGTGGCAGTCTGGAACGAAATACTTGATCATGGCAAAGCTTTCCATATACAACCATGTGGGCTGGGTGCGCGTGATATTCTGCGACTGGAAGCGGGGATGTGTCTTTACGGCAATGACATAACAGAATCCACCAGTCCGCTCCAGGCCAGGCTGAGCTTTGTTGTGAAGCTCGCCAAGAGTGAATTCATAGGGCGCGACGCCTTGGTTCGGGAGAAGGCACAGGGCCTGAAGAAAGTCAGGGTTGGGCTTAAGGTTCTTGACGCGGGAATACCTAGGGCCGAATGCCCCCTCCTGAAGGATTCCCAAGTTGTAGGGAAGGTGACGAGTGGGACCTTCTCGCCTACCATGAACCAAGGGATAGCGATGGGGTATATTCCGAAAGAATATTCGAAGGTCGGGGATAACCTGCTCGTTGAGGTGCGTGGCAAGAACCTGCGTGCAGCAGTTGTAGGCTTCCCTTTCTATGACACTTCGAAGTATGGGTGGCAGAGAACTAACAGGTGATCCTCTAGGATACGCGACAGGACCGGATCACGCCTTCGAATCAGTAATATAATGCGTAACGACTTCATACATACCGGAAAGGGACCGATCCGTGAAGATAGGCGATTATGAAGTTCCTGAAGATCTGTACTACACGAAAGAACACGAGTGGGTAAGGCTGGAAGGAAACACGTGTCGAATCGGAATTAGTGACTACGCCCAGAAATCTCTTCACGAAGTTGTGTTCGTGGATCTTCCGAAAGTAGGAGCACAGATGGCCCAGTCGCAGTCTTTGGGCTCAGTTGAATCTGTAAAGGCGGTTGCCGATGTCTACGCTCCAGTTTCGGGCGAGATAGCTGAGGTCAATTTGAAACTGACGGATACTCCTGAGCTTGTGAATCAACACCCGTACGGCGATGGGTGGATAGCAGTCGTCAAGCCGTCCAAGCTTGAAGTTGAAATAAAGAGCCTGCTACACGCTGAGGGTTATGCGGATTTTCTGAGGACACAGATGAAATAGCCTACTCCACTTTCACCACTGTTTCTTCTCGGTAATCCGTAACTACTCTGATGTAGCCACGCAATGTCTCATCCAAATCTCTGTCGCCTGTATCTACTAGCAACCGTCTGTGAGGCAGGCTCAGCAATTTGCCTCTTGTGGCAACTACGATTATGTTGTCTCGCCCCACTTTCCTTACGACCGCAGGGCTGATCTGCTGGTTTCCCCTGCCGAGAATGTACGCTTGTCCTCCTATTGGCGTAACCACGATCTTGACAGGTCGGCTCTTAATCAGTTCCAGTAGTCTTCCTTCATCGACATCTTTTGCAATCAACCGCTTCTCGCATACGACATCGACTCCGAGCAGTGTCTTCTCGACCCCAAGCATGTCGGCGATGGCTTTCACAGTTGTTCCCGGACCAAGGATATACAGCTCGTCGCGCATTTCTTCCGCGACATGTTTTGCGATGGCGTGTTGCTGCTCAACTTCGTCCTCAGTCTGGGCTGTGGCAGTCTTGATCCCTTGCATGAGAAGGGGCTCACATGGAACATTCATATATCCATAGAGTTTCGCAGACAGACGTCCGGCTCTGAACTCATCCTCATCTACATCCATCACTTCTGCCTGCCCAACCTGTAGCTCTCCCATGAGATATCGGATCGTGACATTGGCTGCGTGAGACGGGCCTATCGCGAAGACCGAGCTATGTACCTTCACTCCAGCAGGTATTCCAAGGACGACGACCTTGCCGTCGATCGAATCTAGGATATCCCTAGCGGTTCCGTCTCCCCCTGTGAAAAGGATCAGGTCAACAGTTTCCTCTGCAAGAATCTTCGCTGTCCGTCTAGTGTCATCTGGAGTGGTTCTCTTTTGGAGCACATTGTTGACTATTTTCGGACTAAAGCCGGCGTCTTTAGTTTCCTCCTCTCCCATCTCTCCTGAACATGTGAGGATGTCGAAAAGGCCTCTGTGGGCCCAAAGACCCCTCAGTGCCTCAACTGTTCTCTTTGGAGCGATTGGAGTTGCTCCTCTTCTTAGAGCCTCCTCTAACGTTTCGCTGCCATCGGTACCTTTCAACCCGACTCGGCCGCTTGACTGGCTAGTTCAATGTCTCTAGTCCGGCTATCGGGTTGACGATGAGGCCCAGCTTCTTTTGCGACATCGCCTTCCTCCGTTGGAGACTGCTGGGTTGGTTGGTCCTAATTCTCTGAGGATTTTGTCGCTTTGACTATGCCAACCTTGAGGTTCTCTCCGGCAAGTCTGTATTCTGCTACGTGAGCGTCTGCAGGTGGAGGCTGACGCTTCAAGTCATCCGCTAACGTTTCAATTGAAATATACTTAATGAACGCTGAAAATGCATGGAGATTATTTGGGCCGCCATCGTAGTAGATGAGGATCCTATCATCAATATTGAATCCGGCTTTTTTCCGTTGATCTTGTATCCGACGGACTATGTCTCTAGCAAGCCCCTCCAAGACCAGATCGGCAGGAATTGCTTTCTGAACGCCGACGAGAATGCCCTCCTCCTCTACGACAGACCAGCCTTCTCTAGGTCTTGTCGATACGTGAATCTCCTCGGGAGAAACGATCACCGGGCGTCCATCTATTGTCACTTCGACCGCGGTTTTCTTCCCTTGAGCTGAAATAAGCGTATTGGGATCCATCTTTGATATCGCATCGCGCACTTTCGACAGGAGCTTCCCATGTATCCGTCCTGAAATTTCAGGAATCAGTTCTACTTTGTACTCAATCAGTTCCTCTCGGTCGGTCTTAAGGTCCAGTTTCTTGACGTTCAGCTCTTCGCTGATTAACTCAGAGAGATTTCGAATATTCTCGATTACATCCTTGCTCGCTACGATGCTCGCCGTCGGCAGCGGTTGCCTCAGCTTTACTCCACATCTACTGCGTGCTGATCGTCCTAGGGCGCATGTCTTGATGATAAGGTCCATATCTCTCATCAGTTTCTCATCTATTAGCGATCTATTAGCGACAGGCCACTCACAAAGATGAACGCTTTCAGGCGCTGCCTTGTCAATGCTACGGGCGAGGTTCTGGTAGATCTCCTCGGTTACGAACGGAATGAAGGGTGCTAAGAGCCTCGCGAGGGTCGTAAGGCATGTGTACAGCGTATGATATCCGGCCTCCTTGTCAGTGTCGGAGGTACTTTTCCAGAATCTTCTTCGGGACCGTCTAACGTACCATGTTGACAACTCCTCAACGAAGTTGCTGATTTCTGAGGAGCCGCCAGCGGGATCATAGTTGTCTAGGCAGCTAGTGACATCTAGGATAAGCGTGTGCAGTCTTGAGAGGATCCAGCGGTCAATTAGTGTAAGTCTGCTCTGTTGCCTTCGAGGAATCCAGCGGTCTAGTCTAGCATAGGTCGTAAAGAAGCTGTAAATGTTCCACAGAGGAATAAGGAAGCTCCTCTTGATCTCTTCTCCTTTCCTGTATCCGAACAACAGGTTTCCGTCTGGACGAGTCGAGCAATATATCCAACGCATCACGTCCGCTCCGAGGATCTCGACGGCGTCGTCGAACCAGATAGCAGTTCCCCAAGACTTGTGCATCTCTCTTCCGTCTTCAGCCAGTACAGTGCCGTGTCCGAAACACGTCAGGAATGGAGGCTTTCCCTCCATTATTGTGCTCATGGCCAACATTGAGTAGAACCAATTTCTGAACTGGCCGGGCAGAGACTCGCAGATAAGGTGTGCGGGAAACCACTTCTGCCAGTGCTCTCGATTGCAACGGTACCCAAGGGTTGAGTAAGCTACTATTCCTGCGTCAAGCCAAGGGTTACCTACGTCAGATATCCTAGACATCAGAGTATTGCATTTGGGACATGCTATCCTGACGTGGTCGATCCAAGGTCTGTGCGGCGAATGTCCCTCAAATTCCCTCCATCCCTCGACGGCCCGCTCTCTCAGTTCCTCTTCGCTACCGATGACATCGAATGTTCCACATCGACCGCAGCTCCATATTGGGAGAGTCAGGCCCCAATATCTCTTCTTCGAGATCATCCAGTCGTCCATGTTACTGAGCCAGTCAAGCTCCTGCTGTAGTCCGTACTCTGGAATCCAACGAGCCTGCTTTGCGACATCGGTGATCTGATACCGCAGATTCTCTCGTTTCTCATTATCAGCCAGGTCTTCCAAGGGTTTGGCTATCTTCTTCCCCATTGAGATGAACCACTCGTCAACAAGTCTGAAGACGAGTTCGCTCTCACATCTCCAGCATACCGGATAACGATGCGCATACTTCTCAGTTTTGAAGAGTAGCCCCTTCTTCTCGAGGTCGCTGATGACTGGCTCGGCAGTATCGTAGACGTGCATTCCCGTCAACCATCCGAATCCCTCCATGAAGACCCCGTACTCGTCAAGGGGGGCCGGGCTTGGGAGACCGTATTTACGACCGAGTTCTAGATCCTCTTTGCCGCACCCAGGAGCAATGTGAACTATGCCAGTCCCTTCAGCTTCGCTGACTTCCTCCCATAGGATCACTTTGTGAGCGTCGACAGCGCCGGACCGCTTTTCCGCTTCGAGTTCGTCAAAGGGTCCTTCGTACGCCCAGCCTTCAAGATCCCGTCCCACGAACTCAGCTAGGATTTCTTGTTTTTCTGGAACAACTCTGTCAACAGTGGCTTTTGCAAGATAGAAGATCTCGTTGTCTCTCAAGATCTTCACGTAGACTAGATCTGGGTGAACTGCGGCCGCAACATTCGAGGAAAGGGTCCACGGCGTCGTTGTCCACACAAGGAGAAATTCATTCATTCTTCCTCTGAGTGGAAACTTGGTTGTTAGGGCATCATGGGTAAGCTGTCGATATCCTTCAGTAGCGATTTCGTGTTCCGAGATCGCGGTAGAACATCTGGGGCACCAAGGCATCACATCGGTGCCTTTGTACATCCACCTGCTTTTATGGCACTTCTTCAAGGCGCTCCATATGGTGTAGTTGTTCTCGTCAGAAAGTGTGAAGTACGACCCTCCAACTTCGGGGGTCCCCAAGCGCCCAATCAGTTGCTCGGCTGTCCCTGTCACTGGGCCTGCCTTTCCCTTGATCGACATCGTTTTGTCAGGTTGATCTAGGAGGTCGGCGAGCCTTCGTAAGAGGTCCGGGTTGTCCCAATCCATCCAGTACCCTAGTCTGATCGACTGTTCAACTTGGATTGCCGCGAACTTCAATGCACGTTGTTTACAACGCTTCACGAACTCCGCGATGCCGTATGCCTCAATTTCTCTCTTCGTTCTGAATCCGAGTTCTTTCTCTACCTCTACCTCAATCCACAACCCTTGACAGTCAAAACCGTTCTGATAGCGAAGATCACGACCCTTCATGGCGTAGTAGCGTTGGAAGAGGTCCTTGTAGGTGCGTCCCCACGCATGGTGGACGCCCATTGGATTGTTTGACGTTATCGGTCCGTCTATGAAAGACCACCTCTCCTTCCCGCTGTTGAGGGCGACACGTTTCTCGAAGGCTTTGTTTTCCTTCCAGAACTCTAAGATTCGGTGCTCCATCTTCGGTAGGTCGATATTGCTGACTACTTCCTTGAACGTTGATTCTCACCAACCTTTCTGCTATGAGCACAGGAACTTGATTGGGCTGTTCGTATTCTAGAAACCCTCGTAGAAGGACGTGCTCTTGGCGAGCGTGATTTTTCGATCCCTCATGTCCTTCCACGCGACGCTTTCACTTTTGCATCCGAATATATTAGGTTTGTTTGCATAATCCGTTCGGAGCTGAAT
>Ga0315308_1001047_pt1 | contig 15886 bp, 16 predicted proteins | sample TDP3_MG_FD_203078 | JGI IMG/M metagenome (GOLD analysis project Ga0315308, IMG submission 203078) | Freshwater sediment microbial communities from Lake Towuti, South Sulawesi, Indonesia - TDP3 | ecosystem: Environmental > Aquatic > Freshwater > Lake > Sediment | place: Indonesia: South Sulawesi... | reverse complement strand
TTTGACTGTAGGAACCACTTGGAATGCGCCTGCAGCGTCAGCAACAACCTCTGAAACCACTTCGTCAGCGTTAATTGGAGGCTTCTGCAAAACAGCGTTTCTACCCATGCCGGTGGCCAAAACTCTCTGAATGTCGCCTCTCGAGAACCCAGCGTCTTTGAGCGCCTTTTCAAACACTTCGCTGGCTGACTTCAAAATGTCGAATCCGACGAGTGCCTTTGCTCTGGCTAGCACTTGTCCGTCTTTGAGAATGACAACCTTGGCAAATTTGGCCCCCACATCCACTCCAGCAGTTATCATTTCTTCCATCACTCCTTCAGTTTTTTCAGACCCATGCTCTCAAAGAAAGCGCTTAAGCGCGCCATAGTGCCTGCGAGGTCGAAGTCTCGTTCGTCGCCCATGTTTCCCTCAAACGGAAACACTGGAATGCCTGCTTGAATCAAGCCGTGGCGGTTCTCGGCTATGTGGACGCTCAGACCCTCACAGCCACGATTGTAGTGAAGCAGCACGGCGTTGACTTTCCACTGTTTGACGATGCTCTCCATCATCTTGGTCTTTAGCTCCGGCTCGTAGAAATGCGCCCATTCAGGCTTGTGCAGTGTCCATCTGACTATGGCTTGCAGGGCTTCGTCTCTCGTCTGCGGCTTTTTAGGCGGCATCGGTTTAGGTGTCCATGTGCCGTCGGGTTGATATTGCCACATGCCTATCAGGCCGAAGGTGTAGAGAGAACCAACTGACACGGCGCCGTATTTTTCCATTTCCCTAAAGATTTTTAAGAAACCCCATGGAGGCTGCGTGTCGGTTATGACGCGGAATCTTTCATAAGGAACGGCGGCGATGCCTCGTTTAACTCGGTCTTTAACCTCATCTCTTAATGTCTCATAGAAGGCTACGCATTCTGGTTGGTGCTTCATCAACGTGCCCATAACATACAGGGAATACATGGTTTTCTCGTCTAAGGGCGCTGGAACAGCCTGATTTAGGGCGCAGACTTCAGCCCACAACGACGTTGCCTTTATCTCGTTCCAAACAGCGTCACATAATAAGGCGTCATTGTATTTTCGTCCAGTCACTTTTTCAAGCCAGTTGATGCCGTCGTGGAGTTGTTCCACTATGTAATTCACTTTGTAGTCTTCTTCAGATGAAAAATCTGAGGGATAGCCTACTGAGACGTCTACGCAGTACATTGGCACTTCTTTGTCCCGTTTTTTCTCCAGCCACTTAACAAGTTGATACCACTTGCCGTGGCTGCAGCAGATGTGGTCCTGCCAAATGAAGTCAGGCGCGGGATAGCCGTCCACTATTGTGCCATCTGTGAGAATGTACTTATCGAGAAGGATTGAGCCCCAATAATTGCGCATGTAGGCACATAAGGTGCGGGGAAAGCCCGCTGCCTCGGTGGCGTCGTGGCACTTTGCAGCGAAGTCCTTGAAGAAGGCTACAGTTGCGCCGTACGGCTCGCCTGTGATGCAGTAGACGTCTTCACCCAAGCCCGCGGGTATGGCGCTGAACGACCATGCGCCGCCTGCCCAGCGCAAGCCACCCTTCTCGTGTGCGCGCAAGTAGCCCTCGTAGAAGTTCTTGCGCAGGTTTTTGGCTTGTTCCCAGCATTTTAATGGTTCGGTTGGATATTCTTTAACTTCAATTGTTGTTGTCATTTTTAGAAAAGCTCCTCTAAGCCTGTCAGCTGTTCTAGAAAGGCTTCGACTCGAGTCCTGAACTGCCCCCATGGAACGGTTACGTCGAATTCTAGGGGGTAAGTTTGGACGCCCACAGCGGCTAAAGCGTCTCTTAATGGTGGAATTTCAATTCCATGCGGATCGCAGAACTTGTTCTGAATGATTAACGCACCTTTAGCGCCGAATTCCTGTGCCAACTGAACAGCGTGCTTGAGTCGGGTGAACTCAGGCCAGTCTTTGCTTGGACAGGGCACGCGCATAATGTAACGGGACGCTATGGAGGCGAGTCTGTCTTCTTGTCCCTCTTTGACGTTGTCCCAGAAGTAGCGTGTTCCTGTGCAGTGCTCGTCGATGACGAAGGTGGCGCCCAAGTCTTCAACGTTTTTCATGAAGACTCTGTCGTCGTCTTCGCTGCCGATTATCATGAGGCGAATGTCTCCACGACGCTCCAGTTTGCGGTTTGGAAGTTCCTGAAGCAACTGCTCCAAGAGTTTGCTGTGTTCCTCTTTGTCCACCATTTGGCTGGAGAGAGCCATCTCCATGGCTTCGAGACCCGTTAGTTTCGGTGGATTCGTTTTTCTGAATTCTGAAACCTTGCGCATCAGTTCTCGGTTACGGTTTAGGACTTGTATTCCTCTGTCTAGGTCTTGGTTTGTGATGGTTTTGCCTGTCCATTTTTCAAGGCTCTGTTTGAATTTGGTGAATTCTTTAGTTAAGTATGGTGTGGCTCGTGTGGTTTGTACGCCGTGGGGCACGTAAATGTAATACGTGTAATCTATGGGTATGTGGAGCCGCCACGCGTTGAACGCCTGCCGCAGGTGCAGACAAGACTGGCCTTCAACGATGCCATCTAAATAATTGAATTTTCCCGTGAGACCCTGAGCCAAGCAGTCGCGGCAGAAGTGGCAATACATGGCAAATATGTAGGGTTCAGTTACCGTTGGTGGTTCGTGGCAGCCGAGAATCCTAACGGGCAGAATGTCGGAGGCGTACAGGATTTCCTCTGGCACATAAGTGCAGAAGTAGCCAATCACTCGGTTTCCAGTTCTTTCTTTCCAAGCCTTCGCATACTCATGCCGATTGTCTATCCATTCGCGAAATTGTGCAAAGACTTCTTTAATCAAGGGTCCACCTTCTCAATAGTCCATATATAAATTTGGACTTTTAAATATAAAAAATTTTGCATTTATATTTTTCTAAAACATCATCTTGATCAAAGCCTGCATCCAGAATAGAACAATCCTCTAGAGTTTTCTATCTCAAAAATGTTAAAAGCTGAACGATGTTAATTTGGTAACGTCGAAAAAGTTAAAGAGAGAGTGAAACAATGTTGAAAATAGTGCCGAGAGTTGTCGCTGTCGTTCTAGTTTTATCAGTACTTTTAGCGTTCACGGTTTTCATCTCTGAACCAAGACCTACCTCAGCGATGTCTACATCGTCTTGGACGATAAAGCAAATGACAAAAAATGATGTCGAAGATACGCTTGGAAATTGGCAGTCAATCAGTCTAGATGGTTGCAGAATTGTTTTTGACAGACGTCCACCTCCGATCTGGGGTCCTGAAGGCTATGGAGTCTTTTGGGATATCTTCACGATGAATATTGCAGACGAGCCCGGGCAAGAGACAGATGACAACTGCATACGGCGAAGACGTCGGAGCGGGAATAAGCTGTGATGGAAATAAGATAGCTTACGCTTCTGGAAGATTTCATGTCGGTGAGCCATGGGATCTTGAGATCTTTGCTATGAACTTTACTGACAGCCCGGGACAAGAAGTTCAGATCAGTAATAACAGCACCTATTTAGATAGCGGCGTTGCAATAAGTCGTGAAGGAAAAATCATTGCATGGCATACGGGACCGAATACACCATACAAGCACGGTGAATACATTACAATTGCAAACATCAGTGACATTAACCACATTACATACACGATCATTGACACTCCAGAGTGGGATCAGTACCCAACCTTAAGCTACGACGGTAAAAAAGTGTGTTTCTCTCAACACACTGGAGGAGGGAACCTCGGAGTTCTTGTGGCAAACACGGACGGCACAGGACTAACACAAATCCCGGGTGCGTATGGGCAAGGGGTAATCTCAGGAGATGGCAGCAAAGTAGCAGTATTATGGAATGAAGGAGACTGGGAGTTCTCCATATATGAAGTAGCAACTGGAAACTTGGTCTTTAGGACAGACAATAATGTTGATGACTGGTTCGGGTCGATCAATTATTATGCCAACATCATCGCATATACGCGTGGAGGAGAAATCTATACTTACGACTTGCAAACAATGCAAGAAGCTAAGCTTACGGACGATGTATATGAAGACTGGTATCCTAGACTTGACGAAGATGGAGACACTATAGTGTTCGTCTCTATAGGAAGAGACGGCCCTGATTCAGAAATATTTGTAATGACTCTAACTGGAACCGCAGCCACAATTGATGTCGACCCTGACACTTTGAATTTGAGGGGTCAAGGGCAATGGATTACTGCTTACATTGAGTTGCCTAAAGGCTACAATGCAGGCGATATCAATGCTTCCACTATAATGCTTAATGACACTGTTCCAGTAGGACCTACACCTATTGCAATTGGTGATTACGACAACGATACCATTCCAGATTTAATGGTTAAATTTGACAGAGCCGAGGTCATATCCTACATCCGAAGCAATGTCAACATGACAGAACTCATCGAAAAAAGATTCATGACCATAACATTGACCATCAATGGTAAGCTTAATGATGAAACGCCATTCCAAGGAAACGACACAATCAAAATAATTCTTCCCAAAGAGTCAATGCCCCACGGCAGACAATTCCCAACCTAAAAAAGAGACAAACGAATCCATTTCCCTCTTTATTTTTGCTACCATTCATTAAAAGATGTGTTAGAAGAGTTCTCTTGCAGGCATGTTGCTAGCTCGTTGTGAGTAGCTTTTTCAGCGCTGTTTCTAGGGCTGGGACTATTTCGTATAGGTCTCCGACGACTATGTAGTCTGCGATTTCGAATATGGGTGCCTCTGGGTCTTTGTTTATGGCTACTATAATCTGCGAGTCTCTTATGCCCGCCACGTGCTGAATCACGCCTGAGACCCCACAGCTTATGTAAAGCACTGGCTTAATCTTGTGCCCCGACAGCCCAATCCAGTCTCCTTTGAACCATTTTCTGTCCTCAGCCAAGGGTCTCGTATAGCCGACTTGCCCACCCAGCACATGGCATAAGCCTTCTATAATGGCGAAGTCTTCTTTCTTTTCAACACCACGCCCCCCAACAACAACCACTCTAGCCTCTTCAATCTTGACCGCAGCCGCCTCGATTGGTTTGACCTCAACCGTCTCGGTCTTAGGAGCCTCAAACTGCGGGATGTTGGCGTCGATTATCTCGCCCTTCCTCTCTGCAAACGCTGGTTTCTCGAAGGTCCGTGGCGGCACACAGGCTATTTGTGGTTTTTTTTGGAACACCTGGGTCACAGAGGCGTTTCCGCCGTAAACTATACGTTCGGTCACCAAACGACCTTGGTCATCCAGGCTGAGATTTGTGCAATCGGGAACACAACCCGTTTCTAACCGAGTGGCTAGTCTCGCCGCTAGTTCCCGACCCTTTCTGGTTGAGCCGACCAGGAAAATTTCAGGTTTGTGCTCTTTTACCAATATGGTTAAGGCGCTCAGATACCTTTCAGATTGAAAGCCCTTGAGCGCTGGATTGTCAACCACATAGACTTTTTTAGCCCCGTAACCTGCGAGTTCATTAGCCCGACTCTTAACCTCATGACCAATGAGCAAGGCTGCAACCTCTGTTTGCAGTTTCCCAGCTAGCTCAACTGCCTTACTCAACATTTCCAGCATCAGATCCACATTTTCAGAATAGACCCAAACACCGTGATGTTCGTTCATGTTGCTTTCACCTCTTGAGCACTCCTTCCTGAATCAGCACCTTAGCCAACTTCTCAGCGGTTTCGGCTGGAGTTTCTCCTTTAATAATTATTTTTTTGCGCTCCACCTTAGGCGCCAAAACCGACATTACCTTAATTGCCGATCCATTTTCACCTACCTTCTCGCTTGAAACGCCCAAATCTGCTGCCTTCCACAAGATCACTTCTTTTTTAGAAGCTTTCATAATCGCCATCAACGATGGAATGCGAGGCTCGTTGAGCTCCTTGGTCACAGTCAGCAGGGCTGGTGTCTTCACCCTCACCGTCTCGTGACTGTCTTCCCATGTTCTTTCAACCGTAACCACATCGCCTTCCAAACTCAGTTTCCTGGCATATGTAACTAGAGGAATGTTTAGTCTTTCGGCGAGTCTAGGCCCGACCTGCGCCGAGAAACTGTCTATGGATGCTTCACCGCAGAGAATGAGGTCAAATTGACCGAGTTTTTTCAAGGCTTCCGCAAGAATGTAAGACGTAGCTAGCGTGTCTGAGTCTTCGAAAATGGGGTCACTCACGATGTAAGCTTTGTCAGCGCCTATGGCTAATGCCTCTCTGATGGTTGTCTTAGCGTCTTCGGGTCCAACAGTCAACGTGACTACTTCACCGCCCAGCTTCTCTTTTAATCGTATGGCTTCTTCCAAAGCGTTTTTGTCAAAGTCACTGATCTTCTTGGGCGCGTCAACAGTTATCAAACGCCGCGTCGCAGTGTCAACCTTCAATTGAGACACGTCTATGGCTTGCTTCACACAAACAAGAATTCTGACCATGCTTTAGACCTCTCAAAGTATCTCTACCATTCACTCAACCGTTTCATAAACCTTTTCCAAAAATCATTCTCCCAACCGTTTCTCTAACAGCCCACACCTTTCAAATGATCCATTTCATATTTGGAGGCTAATAGAGAGGCTAGGTCAGCAGTGCGCACACACACAACAAAAAAACGGTGAAACATATAAGCCAAATGGAACTAAACTATTTTCTGTAATCTCAAATGTTTCCAGAAGAAGGCAATCTGGGCGTCTTTCAACCCATAATAGGCTCATGGTATGAGTCTCTAAAGAACCCCGACGAGGCTCAAAGACGAGTCCTCTCAGACTTGGTCAAGGAGTACCAAAAAACTCACTACGGAAAGAGCCACCAAGCGTCTGAAATCAAAGAAATCGCGGATTTCAGAGCAAATTTCCCGACCAAAAGTTACAGAGGGCTCAATCCTTACTTGGCCGAGGTGAAAAAGGGCAACTATACTGTGATTCTTCCCGAACCGCTTGTGTGTTGGGTCATGACAAGAGGCTCAACAGGCCCCGCCAAAGTGTTGCCTGCAACAAAGACGCATCTTGAACAGATTTTTACGTGTGGAGCAAGGGTGCTGATAAACTACGCGTTGAGAAAGAGAGACTTTGAAGTTCTCACCGGCAAGATTCTTAATCTCAATTTTCCATCAAACGTTCACACCATGCATTTGGGTGGACAAACGATGACCTACGGATACAGTTCTGGAACCTACGCGAGGCTCAATCCCATGTTTAACAGGGTTAGTCTTTTGCCACGCCAAGAGGAAATAGACGCGTTGGGTTCAGGAATCAACAAGCAAGACTGGGAAAGAAGATTTGAACTTGCATACAATGAGGCGCTCAACGAAAACGTGACCGCGGCAATGGGGGTCACACCAGTTATCCTATCCTTTGCAAGATACGTCAAGCGTAAACAGGGAAAAAAGCCCAAGGAACTGTGGAAACTTCGCGCCGTGTTCTGCACAAGCGTGCGAAAGATACAATTCAAGTACGCACCCCTGCTCAGAAAATATTTTGGACAGGTTCCAGTGGTTGAAATGTACAGCGCGACCGAAGGTGTTTTCGCCCAGCAACTCGACGACTTACCATACGTGACGCCTAACTACGACAAGTACTTCTTCGAGGTTGAGACCAGCAAGGGAACAAGGATGCTTCACGAACTCAAACGTGGCGAGTGGGGCAAACTGATAATCTCTTCTTGTATGTTCCCAAGATACGACATCGGAGACATGATAGAAGCGGCTGGAAAAAACTATTTCAGAGTGTTTGGAAGACACAAGGCTCTAACGCTTTTGGAACACAGACTCTATAGGCTATTTTTCAGATGGGTCCTCTAGGTCTGAGGATGTCTTCTCGATGCCATCATCGCTGCATAGATTACTCCAACTATGATTATTACTCCAATTATGACGATGAAGAAAGCCGCAGCAGCTTCCCATGCAACAGAACGGGTCAGCGCTAGATAGAACATTAAGCCTAGGAATATTAAGACTAAACCGCCGATGAGCGGGCCGATGAACCCGTACTCTCGCTTCTCGTGTTTTTCTCCCTTCTCCCTCTTCTCAGGCCTTTCCTCCTTCTCTTGTTTTTCCCGCTTCTCGTGTTTCTCGGCTTTCTCACCTCTGTAGGGGGCTGGAGGTGCTGCTGCAGCAGGAGGCTGTTCGACTTTCAGGGCTGCGCCACAATTTGGGCAAAAGCTCATGTCTTCGCGAACTTTAGTGCCGCATTTTGGACAATATGCCATGTCTTTCACCTTGATTCATTTCAGTTTCTTTATTTGAACACTAAGTATTTAAAACATGCACTCAGGGCTATTAAAAAACAAACGTTATATGCTCATATCACAAAAATACTTGAGCTGAGGCTGGAATAGATTGAATGAGAGTTTGGAAGGGTATTCGCACAGACATCGAGAGGGTCTTATCAGCGCTGTTTCTGCGGGGTTCTTCTTCGTGGTGGTTGGCGCGATTTTCATTACCAAGCCTAATATTTTCAACCTGATTGTTGATTTCTTTCGTGACTTTGATCTCGTGGCTGTCCCTAACCTAGGAAATGTGTTCCTTCCTGCACCTGTACATCCTAGGGTTCATTCAGTGGTTTATTTAGCCGTGGAGCAATTCAGTTTCGTTTGGGGCTTTTTCCAGATGGTTGTTTTAGCGCTCAGATTTGTTGTCGGTTCAATGTGGAGTAAAAAAGCAGAAACTGTAGGAAACCTTGTTTTTTCGTTTGGGACGGGTTTTCTCATTCGCACGTTTCTTATTGATACGACAAGATGGTTTGTGTTCTGGGCTGCAATAATAATGCTTATCGGTGTGACTTTGATCATTAGAGCCATTATTCTAGCTGCGGTGTCCACAAGATATGTAACTTAAAAGTTTTGTAGGCTTCCATTCTTTTCCTAAGAAGCTTTAGAAAAACTTATATCATAATGCTGTTTTCTAACTGTAGAAAATTTGAGGAGGATGTTTGAGTTTGTCATCGGAATTAGCTGGAACCCCTGTTCTCATATTGAAGGAGGGTGCGAGTCGTTCGCGCGGAAGAGACGCTCAACACGCCAACATCATGGCTGCTCAAATCGTGGCTGAATCAGTGAAGAGCGCGCTTGGACCAAAAGGCATGGACAAAATGCTTGTGGACAGCTTCGGCGACGTCACAATAACCAGCGATGGGCGCACTGTTCTCGACGAAATGGACATTCAGCACCCAGCCGCCAAAATGATGGTTGAGGTGGCGAAGACCCAGGACGACGAGGTGGGTGACGGAACAACAACAGCCGTAATAATTGCTGGCGAATTGTTGGGAAAAGCAGAAGACCTCATAGAAAAAAATGTTCACCCAACAGTAATAATAGACGGCTACAGAAAGGCGGCAGACAAGGCTTTAGAAACCCTAGAAAAAATCGCCATACCAGTACGTTCGACAGAAAAGGCTTGGATAAAGAGGGTAGCTGTGACTTCGATGGCTAGCAAACTGGTGGCTGAGTATAAAGAGCAGTTAGCAGACATCGCCGCAGATGCCATTCTTCATGTGGCTGAGAAAGGCGAAGAAGAGTACAAGGCAGACCTTGACGACATCATGGTTGAAAAGAAACCTGGCGAATCGATGACAGAGACCAAGCTCATCAACGGCATAGTCGTAGACAAAGAAGTCGTGCACCCTGGCATGCCGAAACGTGTTGAGAAAGCCAAGATCATCTTGCTCGACACTGCATTGGAGATAGAGAAGACCGAATTTGACGCCAAAATAAACATTGAAAGCCCTGAACAAATGGAGGCTTTTCTACAACAGGAAGAAAGCATGTTAAAAGACATGGTTGAAAAAGTGACTGCCAAGGGCGCAAACGTTGTCATTGCCCAGAAAGGCATAGATGACTTAGCCCAGCACTTCTTAGCCAGAAAAGGAATTCTTGCGGTGAGGCGAGTCAAGAAATCAGACATGGAGAAGCTTGCGAAGGCTACCGGTGGAAAAATAATCACAAACCTAGACGACATCACCGCGTCTGACTTGGGCTACGCCGAAATCGTTGAAGAACGCAAAATTGGCGACGACAAGATGACCTTCATCGAGGGATGCAAAAATCCCAAGGCTGTAGCCATCCTCATACGCGGCGGAACCGAGAGAATAGTGGCTGAAGCCGAAAGGTCAATACACGACGCCCTGTGCGTTGGACGAGACGTGGTTCGAGAGCCAAAAATAGTTGCAGGCGGAGGCGCACCCGAACTGGAAATGGCTAAAGTGTTGAAGGAATACGCTGAGTCGCTTCCTGGGAGAGAGCAATTAGCCGTTATGGCATACGCAGAAGCCCTCGAATCCGTGCCCACAACCCTCTCTGAAAACGCAGGACTAGACCCCATAGACATCATTTCAGAGTTGCGCGCTCGCCACGAAAAAGGCGAGGTCTGGGCTGGAATCGAGGTGCACGATGGAAAGGTCAAGAACATGGAGAAGGCAGGCGTTTTTGAACCGTTGGCAGTCAAGAAACAGATAATAAAGTCGGCCACCGAAGCAGCGACCATGATATTGAAGATTGACGATATTATCGCCTCTGGGAAGATGAAAGCCCCGCCGATGCCACCAAGGGGTCCTCCGGGAATGGGCGGAATGGGTCCTGAAGGCATGGGAGCCGGGGAGTACTAGCACATATCAACTGAAGGGAAAAAAATAATCTGGGTCGGTCCGCCTAAGCTGACCCGTTTCGAGAAGGCTCGCATAGTGGGTGCTAGAGCACTTCAAATATCCATGGGCGCACCCATCCTTGTTGAGCCTTCGCACATGTCAAATCCCATAGACATAGCCATCAAAGAACTGGACAGCGGCATACTGCCCATAACCATTCGCAGAACTCTGCCAGACGGAACCTATCAAGACATCCCCTTGAAGTGGCTGCTGCAAGGCTAAGCAAACGCTCAAAATTTACTTCTTCGCTCTCATTTTTGGAGGAATTTCTGTGGTTAAAAACCAAGAGGAGCTTAGAACATGGCGCATAGCCACGCTTGTCTTGGTCACACTTGCTGTTGCGGTTTTTCTTGTTCAACGTTTTGTCATTCAGTTTTTCGATGTAATTTTTGAGGTTTGCATCTTTTACATTCCAGCATTCACAATTGTCGGTCTTTTGCTCTTCTTCAGAACCAAATCTAACATGTCTAACTGATTTGATTTGGGCTTTCAAGCTTTTCTTTAGCTTCTATCAAAGTTTTTTCTATCTTCTTCCAGTGTGCTCCATGCCAGTATATTTGTTGACAACCCGGGCACTCCCAGAACTCGTTGTAGAAGGCTGAGGTTGTCTGTGGAATTTTTTTGATGATGTCGGTTTTTGAAATAGGCTTGATTCTCGTGTTGCATTTGGGACAGCGTGAGACTTTCACGTCGATTTCTAGTTTAAACCCGAATCGTTTGGCTAGTTTTGCGAGTTTTTCTGCTTCCGTTTTGCTTTCAACCAAGAAGGCTTCGGCGCCTCTTCCAATGGCTTGTTGATATAATTCGAGGTCGCGGGTGAGCAGAATTCGGTGTTCCTTCTTTGCCTTCTGAATGAGTTCCTTGTCCTCCATGGAACCCGTGTAGACTACGTCTTGTCCTAGCATGCGAAGCCATCGAGTCAGCTTGCCCAACATACCGTCAGTTACGAACTTCAATTAATCTCCACACAGAATCTTTGGTTGTGGAGATTAATAAGACTGAGACTCTTACACATTTTTCGCTTTAAAAATAAAAAAGGGCGCTAAGGGAATATTTTCTTCCACATTCGTTCCTTTTCTTCTAAGGCTATTTCTCTAAATCTCTTTGTTTTAGTGTCAATTACCGCCAACAGAACGTTTTCTGGTTTTTTTGCTTCTCTTAAGGCGGCTCTAACTGCCAACGCGACTGCATCTTCTAGCTTAAGTCTCTGTTTATATCCTGCCTTCAAGATTTCTTTCGTCTCATCACTCCCGACTCCTACGTGACATGCCTTGTATTCATGGGCTAGTCCTGCGCTATTCAGCAGAAACAACCTCGGCCTGTTTTCTGAATCCAAACCGCCGATAATCAAGGCGGCTGCAAATGGGCGGATGTCTTTTCTCTGAGCATATGGTTGCATGAAAAGAGCAAGTTTTTTAACCAAGGCTTCAATGTTCCTCGCTTCTTCTTTTTCAAGAGCTTCCAATATTTTTCGAGCTTCTTCTACAAGGAAGTAGCCGTCGGTGAGTATGCCACAGTAGACTATTCCAATGTTTTCTCCTACCTTGAAGGTTTGGACAAAGGGATTTGGCAACACCAAGAAGGCGTCGTCTTTGGGCAACTCCTTAGTCAACACAACTCCATCGTCACAGCACACTCCAACAATTGTTCCGCCTCTCTTCATAGACTCCATAGCGTATTCAAGCTGAAAGATGCGCCCATCCGGGGAAAACGCAGTTTCGAGGTCGTATCCTTTAGGCAGCTGTGTTGGAATTGTCGAGAGGAAATGAGTGATTGCTGTTCTCGCCAACTCGGATTTGTTTCCAGCGAAACCAGCTTTAATCAACGCGTCTAGCGCTCTGTCCAAGTCTTCGGGAATTATTGTTCTTACTTCAGGCATACATCAAACCTCCATATATATGGACAAAATGTTTATTTGGAAATATAGCACATAAACATTTTTGGGAAAACACCCGTTCAGCGGGAAAAATGAATTGGCAGACATCTTGGAAACACTGGAAACGCTCTGCAAGGCTCGATTGGATGAAAGAGGAAGAATCTACATACCTAAGGTTGTGAGAGAAAGGCTTCAAATAAAATTGGGCGACAGAATCTATATCAAAATAGAAAATGACCAGTTCACAGTATATACAACACGGTCCATCAAAAAACGATTAGTGCAAATCTAATTTTAACCCAATCATTTTCTATATCACTCTCTCATCTAATAATTTGACCACTGCTAGGTTTTGCCACTATTTCGCCATCATCCATCACTAATTGTCCGTTTACGAAGGTTTCCATGAGTTTGCCCCTGACTTTCCAACCGTCAAACGGGGAAAACTTGGCTTTTGAATGAAAGCTTGACGCGTTGATTTTGTGTTCTCGATTGATGTCGACCACTACAATGTCAGCCATGTTTCCTTCGCTGAGGCTTCCTCGGTCTCTGAGGTGAAATATCTCCGCTGGCTTTTCAGACATTAGTCGAACCAGCTCATTGACAGTCAAGCGTCCACGGTTAACTTCGTTGAGCATCAAAGGAAGCATGGTTTCGAGTCCAGCTATGCCGGGTTTAACATCCCAAATCAATTGAGCACTCTTTTCTTCAAGCGAGTGCGGTGCGTGGTCGGAAGCAACCGTGTCGATTAAGCCTTTCTTGAGGGCTTTCCAGAGGGCTTCAGAATCCGCCTGAGTTCTCAACGGAGGGAGCATCAGTGCCATGTTCCCATGCTTCTTCATATATCGGGATGTCAAGAGCAGGTGATGCGGCGTGACCTCACAAGTGATGTTCAAATTCACTTTTTTTGCTTTCAAAGCTGTGTCCAACCCAATCGCAGAACTAACGTGACAGATGTGCGAGTGTGCACTCGAACTTTTTGCCAGTTCAGCAACACGTTGTATAGCTTTGACTTCGGCTTTGGCTGGGTGCGCCTCCAGAAAAGCCTCGGCGTCGTTTCGCCCAGCGTCTCGCATGCTTTTCTCAGCCGCTTCTAATGTTGCCCTGTCTTCGGCGTGGACAGCAACCGGAACTTTTGTCTCCGCAACTGCGAAAAAGGCGTCTTGGAGAGCGTTGTCGTCGTCGATGTTCATTCCTCCGATTTGTTGGAGAAGATACAACTTGAAACCGACGGCGCCTTCTCGGACTATGCGATGGATTTCCTCTTTTCGATTAGGAAAGGCTGAGTTAAACGCCACATTGACCAATATTCGTTTTTCAGCCAACTGCATGCGCTCTCGCAACGCCTCAAAACTCATAGTCACTGGTCGATTATTGGGCATGTCGATAACCGTGGTTACACCGCCTACGGCGGCTGCCGCCGTTCCAGTAGTGAAGTCTTCTCTGTAAGCCAGCTGCTGGTCTCGAAGATGCACGTGCGAGTCTATCAAGCCGGGGAGCACGAGGCAACCGTTCATGTTGAGCCTAGCCGAGGCTGGCGGAAGATTCGTCTCTTTAGCGACTCTGACTATTCGCCCTTGGTCTATGGCTACGCCTGCCTCAACAATTCCCTTAGAAGTGTACACCTTGGCGTTGAAGAGAACCGTGTCAACTGGCAAGCGCTTGTCCTCTTTTGGTCAAACCTACTGAAAGGCTTAATGGCTGTTCTCCACTTAAACGTGATTATAGATAAGGAAGTAGATTTAGCGGCTTTCAATTGTGGTGCCACATAGAAATTCTGTTGTGCCACAACTAACAGAGGCGCAGATTGTTGAATCAACTTCTCAAGCGATGAGTTTGAAAAAGTCTCGTTCTGTGATTATTCCAATCAATAGTTCGTTTTCCACAACCAACAAGGACCCAACATCTTTCTCTGTCATGATTCTCGCGGCTTCGCCCACGTCAACGTTTGGACTCACCGTCCCCACCTCACTAATCGACGCCTCCAACACCGAGGTCTGCAGCACCTGCGCCATGGTTCCAGACTGCAGATGCTTAAAAACTTGGCCCGAACCGAAAAAGCGCAAAATACTTCTTGCGGTGATCATGCCTAAGACTTTCTTATCTGACACGATGGGCAGTCGCCTAAAACCTCGCTCGATCATTGTCCTCTCAGCTTCGAAAATGGACATACCCGGCGTTGCGGTCACAACCCTCCGAGTCATGAGCCCAGACACTTTGAGTCCGCTTATTGTTCCCCTAAAGAGGGAAATCAGGTCTTTTTCAGTGAGTATAGCCCAAACATGTTTATCGTCGTCCACAACGGGCAAGCCTCCAATCTTGTGCCTTTTCATGAGGTCTAATGCTTCACTGATTTTCCCAGAAGTGTGAATCGAGATCACATCCTGAGTCATGATGGACCTTATGGGCTCGTTTATCGCCTTGTAGAAGCTGCCGCCATATTTGCGTTGAATCAACTGGTGCTTTTCGCCTCCGCCAAGAAAATTCACAATATCAGAGGCAGTGAGCATACCCAGCAGCCGCTTCGTTCCAGGGTCGACGACCGGCATACGACGGAATCCTTCTTTCGACATCATCCGCACGGCATCGTATATCGGAGTTGTGGGCGCCATGGTGACAACGGGACTCTTGGCTATGCTCATTATTTCTCCTTCACGCCTTTTGGCGGGATGCGTCTTCAAACTGAGCGGTCCCTGATCTCTCAATCGACGCCGAAAGGTTTCTCGTCTAGCTGCCATTTTAAACCATTATCTCCATTTGTTTCATCTATTTTATGAGCGTTTTCACGATGTCTTCTCGGTCGACTATGCCCAACAATTTACCTTTATCGTCAACTATGGGCACACGACCAATATTCTTTTCTAGCATAAGCACCGCCGCGTCTCTAACCGTGTTTGTGGGCTTGAGCAAAACAACAGGGGTTTTCATAACTGAGGAGATCTTCGTGGCAGTGTTGAAACGTCCCTTCTTGGCTTCAAATTCTGGAAGTAATGCGCCGCTTTCTAACAGGTTTTGCTGGGTAACTATGCCAACTGGTTTGCCCTTCTTAACTACTGGGCAAGCTGCAAACGAGCGCTCTTTCATCTGTTGCCAAACTTTGTCAGTCTCTTCGTCTGGAGAACATGTCAAGAGTCGAGTCGACATAATGGTTGAGAGTGGCTTGGACAGTCTGGCAACGTCTCTCTCCAAAGCCTTTAGGATGAAGTGCTCCAAGCCCAGCAATCCAACGTAACTTAAATCCTGCGACGACTTAACAACCGGAACGTACCATTCGTCTACGCGAATCATTTCCCGCAGGGCTTGAACGATATCCATGTCTGGAGTGGCAGCATGGGGATGAGCTGACATGATTCCTTGAACCCTTATGGCTGATACCGACGATGTGATACTCATCACGTCACTGCGAGAAATCATGCCCACAAGACG
>Ga0315308_1001045_pt1 | contig 15906 bp, 15 predicted proteins | sample TDP3_MG_FD_203078 | JGI IMG/M metagenome (GOLD analysis project Ga0315308, IMG submission 203078) | Freshwater sediment microbial communities from Lake Towuti, South Sulawesi, Indonesia - TDP3 | ecosystem: Environmental > Aquatic > Freshwater > Lake > Sediment | place: Indonesia: South Sulawesi... | reverse complement strand
CGTCAGATAGACCTCCATCTGGTTAATGCACAACAGGCAAGGCGTATTCTCGACCGGCTGGTGGGATATAAGCTGAGCCCACTTTTGAGTCGAAAGGTCAGAAGGGGTCTTTCCGCAGGACGGGTTCAATCGGTAGCTCTTAAATTAATTGTGGAGAGAGAAAAGCAAATTGAGGAATTCGTTCCTAAAGAGTATTGGAGTATAGTTGCCCATTTGCTAAGAAGAGAAGGGGAAGAAGCCTTCACGGCAAATCTTGTTGCCAAGGGCAAGAAGAAATTCAAAAAGTTTGAAATTGCAACTGAGTCAGAGGCAAAGACCATTTGTCGAGATTTGAGTGGTAAGGCGTTTAGAGTTTATAAGGTAACTGCAAAACCGAAGAAACGTAATCCGCTTCCTCCATTTAATACGAGCGGTCTTCAGCAGGAATCTTCGAAAAGGCTGGGTTTCTCGGCAACTAAAACAATGGTGCTAGCGCAACAGCTATATGAAGGCATCGACCTGGGAAAGAAAGAGAGAGTGGGATTGATTACATATATGCGCACGGATTCCTTTGCCATCTCTTCCTCGGCTCAGGCTGAGGCGCTCGGTTTTATCAGGAAGAGTTTTGGCGCTGAGTATGCGCCCAAGAAACCGAGAATTTACAAGAGTAAGAGCAAGGTCGCCCAGGAAGCTCACGAGGCAATCCGGCCCACTTCCTGCCTGCGTACTCCTGATGCCATATCTCAGTATCTGGATGCTTCACAATCTAAACTTTATGGTCTCATCTGGGAAAGGTTCGTATCCAGCCAGATGGCTTCGACAATTTTTGATACAGTAACTGCGGACATTATGGCAGATGATTACATTTTTCGCGCTACGGGGCAGAAGGTCAAGTTTCCCGGTTTCCTGAAGGTCTATCTCGAAGAGAAGGAAGAGGGAGAAAAGTTTCTCCCTCCCGTTAAGGAGGGCGATATTTTAAGTCTAAAAGAGCTTGTTCCGGAACAGCACTTCACCGAACCCCCTCCACGCTATACAGAAGCGAGCCTGATTAAAACTCTTGAGGAACACGGAATAGGTCGGCCTTCAACTTACGCTCCGATAATAGGCACGCTTTTGGAAAGAAATTATGTGACGCTGAGGAAGAAACAGTTCTATACAGAAGAGATAGGGATTATAGTTAACCGCTTGTTAGTCGAATACTTCCCGGAAATTATGGATGTGAATTTTACCGCACGTATGGAAGAGAACCTGGATGAGATTGCTTTAGGGAAGAGAAATTGGGATGAGGTGCTTGACAATTTTTATCGCCCTTTTGAGAAAACTCTGAACATTGCCTATGAGAAGATGGGGAAGATTAAGCCCGAGGTGACTCAGGAAACCTGTCCAAAATGTGGAAGCACCATGGTAATCAGGATTGGGCGGTTTGGAAAATTCCTTGCCTGCTCTTCATTTCCTCGTTGCCGTTATACTGTTCCTCTGGATGAAGAAGGGAAAAAGGTAACTCCTCAAATTACAGAAGAAAAGTGTCCGAAATGTGGAAGCCCTATGGTGGTTAAATGGGGGAGGAGAGGTAAATTTCTTGCTTGTAGCGCCTATCCCAAGTGCAAAAGCACTAAGCCAATCAAAAAGTATAGATAGAGATAATGGAGACCTATCTGGATAGGTTTATTACCCACGCAAAAGTAGAAAGGAATTTTTCTCGGCATACTTTGGTAAATTACAGTTCTGATTTGAAAAGTTTTATCAATTTCTTGAAAAGAGACGGGATATATAGTCTGGACAAGGTTGATCGCCTGGAGGTAAGAAGGTTTCTGGCCTATCTCGCGCGCAAGAATTTTGAAAAGAGCACCATTGCGCGAAAACTGTCAAGCCTGCGCTCCTTTTTTAAGTTTTTGACGCAAGAAAAAATCATAGCTCAGAATCCGACAATCTATATTCCCACGCCAAGAAGAATGAAGAAAGTCCCCTCATTTCTGGATCTGGATGAGGTGGGTCTTCTTTTAGAATTGCCCGACAGTCGAACTCTTCTGGGATTGAGAGATAGGGCGGTCTTGGAAATACTATATGGTTCGGGTCTCAGAGTGAGCGAGCTGGTTAACCTCAATATAAGAGATGTTGACTTCTTGGGAGGAATGATTAAAGTAAAGGGTAAGGGGGCAAAGGAAAGGTTGGTGCCCATCGGACAGATTGGGCTCAGTTCTATTGAGCGGTATTTGGGGATGCGGCGAGTGTTAGAGAAAGAGGATTCTTCCAAAATTAGAAGTTTAGAAAATTTGTATTATAGTAACGAGCCACTATTCTTGAATCGCCAGGGCGCACGGTTAGGAGGCCAGAGCGTAAACCGTCTTCTTAACAAGTACATACGCCGCGCCAGTATCAAAAAGGGGGTAAGCCCTCACACCTTGAGACATACATTTGCTACACATTTATTAGATGCTGGCTGTGACTTGAGAGCCGTACAGGAAATGCTGGGGCATGCCGCTCTTTCCACCACTCAAATATATACACACGTGACTACAGAAAGATTAAAGAAAGTATATAAAAGGTACCATCCTCGCGCTTGAATTCTACGGGAAACTATCCTCTAATTCCAGATAAAATTGGAGTACAAGGAGGAAAGTAAAGTATGAGGGAAGACGTAAAGATTCTTATGGAGGAGACAGGCTGTGATGAGGGTCAAGCAGAGCTGGCCCTCCAATCTACGGGCAACAACCTGGAGAGAGCTATAAAGTCAATTAATCTGCTTCTTAAATACATCGTGGTATCTAAAGGAAAGTTCTTATCTAACCGCACTAATGTCTATGGTCAATTCACAATCATAAGCAATCTTAATGAGAAGAGGATTGTTCGCTTGGGCGCAATAGCCACATACAACCCCTCGATTTATGAGGAAGACCTGGACTGCAAATGGCGTGATTTCGAAAAGAGGCTTTACGCCCATCGGTTGGAGGAGGGTTGTCCACACGAATTGATTCAGAAATTGGAACAGAATTTGAACTGGAAAATCGCGAGCGATTACAGGAAGTCTTTCTTCCAGGGTCTGAAAGATAGAAATTATGAAGAAATAACGAGTGTTCTTCATACAATCATCAGTGAATCTTTGGAGGACCCTCAGCTCAAAGTAGAAATGGGTGTAGAGGAGCTTAGTTTAAGCCAATTTAAATTTCCTCAAGAGACAAGCATCACCAGCGAAGGTGGAACCCAACCTTTCCTGGAACAGGTTGAAGAGTCTGTTGACAGAAAAGAGGGTACAATCGTTCTAAGAACGGAGTTAGTTACTGATACCTCTCCCGGTTCAGTGGATATCGAGAGACTCAGAAAAAATGACGTTATTCTGGTTAAGATATTAGATTCTCGGGACATTGCCAAGTATCTTTCCCACCTTCTCGGCGGATGCAAGGGAGAAGAGATAATTCCTCTTTCCACAATATTGGAAGAGGTGAAGGAAGAAGGGAATTACTGGGCGGTAAAAACGAGGTTTAGCCCGGGAATAGTCGGTGAAGCCATTGTGGAAAAGAGGGCAAAAGTAAAAAGACTAAAGGCTCAAAGTTTCCTGGTAGAGAAAAAGAAATTGCGCCTGGTAAAATTACCTCTGGTAATTCTCGTACTCGCCTTGATCATAGCGCTAATCACCTATATTTTAGTACGCCGGTAAATTGAAAAAGGGTGATTCACATAAAGGAGGACAGATGGCTGTCGTAACTATGAAGCAACTATTGGAAGCGGGAGTCCACTTCGGACATCAAACAAAGAGGTGGAATCCCAACATGGCTCCGTATATTTTCGGTGCCCGGAACAACATTCACATCATTGATTTGCAAAAGACATTGGCGAAAATAAAGGAAGGCTATAAGTTTATTCGAGACATTGTAGCCAATAACCAGACCGTGCTTTTTGTAGGAACCAAACGCCAGGCTCAAGAAATCATAAAAGAAGAAGCAGAGAGATGCGGAATGTTCTATGTTAATTTGCGATGGTGGGGAGGAATGTTGACCAATTTCTCTACCATTCGTCGGAGTGTGGAGCGGCTGAAGAAACTGGAGGAGCTTCAGCAAGGCTCGAGTTCTACCACTCTCACAAAAAAAGAATTAATTAGGGTTGAGAAAGAAAGTGCAAAACTGAAGAAGGGATTGTCCGGGATTAGAGATATGGAGCAGTTGCCGGGAACAGTGTTTGTTATTGACCCGCCTCAAGAGGCCATCGCTGTCTCTGAAGCAAACAGATTGGGGATTCCGGTTGTTGCCCTGGTAGATACGAATTGTGACCCTAAAGGTATAAATTATGTAATTCCTGGAAATGATGACGCTATCAGGTCTATCAAGTTAATTACGCATATAATTGCTGAAGCAGTGATTGAAGGTAAAGAGTTGAGAGAGAAAGAAAAAGAAGAGGTCACTGTAGAAGGAGGTGAAGTTCCTCGGGGAGAACTAAAGGAAGAGAAAAAGGAGGAGGCAAAGAAGGAGGAAACGAGAGAAGAAAAAGAGGAAAAGACTGAAGAAGAGGGAGAGACAAATGAAGAAGATAAGTATGGACTTAATCCGGGAGCTTCGGAATAAAACAGGGGCGGGAATAATGGACTGTAAGCAGGCTTTATTAGAGGCCGGAGGAGACATTCAAGGCGCCCAGGACATTTTGAGGAAGAAGGGTAGTGTGGAAGCAATTAAACGCTCGACGAGAGAAACACAAGAAGGGTTGATATCTTCCTATGTCCATAGTGGGAACAAGTTAGGCGTTATTTTAGAGGTGAACTGCGAGACTGATTTCGTTGCCCGGACAAAAGAGTTTTCTGAACTGGCAAAGGAACTGGCGATGCAAATAGCAGCCATGGACCCTCGCTGGATTAAGTCCGAAGATGTACCTGAGGAGGTTATCGAAAAGGAAAAAGAAATCTATAAAAACCAAGCTCAGAAATCGGGAAAACCGGAAAAGGTCCTAGAAAATATTGTGCAGGGTAAACTACAAAAATATTTTGCTCAAGTCTGCCTTCTGGAACAGCCGTACATAAAGGACCTTAAGCTTAAGGTGAAGGACCTGGTGGCGCAGTCAATTGCCAAACTGGGAGAGAATATCAGAGTCCAGCGTTTCGCCCGTTTCAAAGTTGGGGAAGAATAGGAAGCTGGGTTGTTCGGTAAGGTTGGGGCAAAGGCTCCCAATAGGTCTAGGGAAGAAAAATTTTGTAGTGATTAGAAAAGTAAAGGAGATAAAATGGGAAAGGTCAAATATAGACGGGTCATTTTGAAAATGAGCGGCGAGGTCCTCACCGGTACCCATAGATATGGTATTGACCCCAAAGTAATGAAATACTTCGCTCGTGAAATACGAGATGCTTATTCATTGGGGGTGCAAATTGCCATAGTGGTGGGTGGCGGAAATATATGGAGAGGGATTTCTCCTTTCGCCCAAGAGGTAGACAGGGTCACAGCCGATTATATGGGAATGCTGGCAACGATAATTAATGGATTGGCCCTTCAAGACTCATTAGAAGAGATAGGGATTCCTACTAGGGTTCAGACCGCAATCGAGATAGCCAAGCTTGCCGAACCTTTCATTCGCCGGAGAGCAATCCGTCACCTGGAGAAGAAGAGGATAGTGATCTTTGCCGGAGGAACAGGGAATCCTTACTTTACCACTGATACGGCTTCAGCGCTAAGAGCAGTAGAAATTGGTGCTGAAATAATCTTGAAAGGGACAAAGGTTGATGGCGTTTACGATAAGGATCCTATTAAGTACAAGAATGCTAAGAAGTTCGACAGTCTTACTTTTATGGAGGCAATAAATCGTCAATTGAAAGTTGTGGATGCAACGGCACTTTCCCTTTGCTGGGAGAACAAGATACCTATATTGGTGTTCAATATGAATAAACCCGGACAGATTAGAAGAATAATTCGTGGAGAACAGATAGGCACAATAATCAAGTAAGGGGAGAAAATAAGTTATGATAAATGAACTCTATGAAAGAGGCAGAGTTCAAATGGAGAAGGCACTTGAGGATTTAAAACATGAATTTACGATTATTCGCAGTGGTCGAGCTTCAATTAGTCTTCTGGAGGGCATTCGAGTAACGTATTATGGAGCTCAGGTCCCGATTAATCAAGTGGCGAATGTAGTTGTTCCGGAGTTGAGATTAATTGAGATAAGGCCCTGGGATAGGAGCGTCCTTCCGGAGATAGAGAAAGCAATTTTGAAGTCGGATTTGGGATTATCTCCAGTCAATGACGGAAAAATTATCCGGCTCAAGGTGCCGGCTTTGACTGAGGAGCGTCGTAAAGAGCTGGTAAAGAGAATTGGAAAGATTGCTGAGGACCACCGAGTGGAGCTACGAAATATTAGAAGGCAGGCAAAGGAAGAATTAGAGGAACTGGAAATAAAAAAGACAATTTCCGAAGATGACAAGTTCAAGACGGTAGAAAAAATCAATAAGTTGACAAACGAATATATTGAGAAGGTCGATGAAGCTCTTAGAAATAAAGAAAAAGAGATAATGGAAGTTTAAGGACAAGAACAAAGATATCTGAGCGAGGGAGAATTTGGCCGGTTACGGAGATCTTCTTAAGCTACTCGATAAAAAAAGACTTCCCGGGCATATAGCAATTATTATGGATGGTAACGGTCGTTGGGCAAAGAAACATAATCGCCGACGCATCGAGGGTCATCGGGAGGGCGCGAAGGCGATAAGGAAGGTCGTGAAATTCTGCGGAGAACTTGGAATTAAGGTCGTGACACTTTTTGCTTTTTCCACAGAGAATTGGGACAGACCTAAGAGAGAAGTCCAGGCCTTGATGAATCTACTGCTGAAATTCTTAAGACGGGAAACAGATAATCTAAGAAAGAATAACATTAGGCTGCTTGTCTCGGGAGAGGTGGAGAGGTTGCCCGGCGGGGTGGTAAGTGAATTATCTAAGTCTATGAATGCCACAAAAGGAAATAACGGGCTGATTCTAAATTTGGCTCTGAGTTATGGTGGCCGGCAAGAAATAGTCCACGCTTGTCGGCAAATTGCCAGGGAAGTTTCTGAGAAACAGAAGAAAATAGAAGACATTGACGAAGAATTTTTTAAGGGCTATCTTTATACTGCCGGCCTGCCCGACCCGGACCTCTTAATCCGTACTAGTGGTGAATTCAGGGTAAGCAACTTTCTTCTCTGGCAAATTGCTTATTCTGAAATTTATGTTACCCCGGTTCTCTGGCCGGACTTCGGTCGCCGGGAGCTACTCTTAGGGTTAATAGATTATCAGAAAAGAGAGCGCCGTTTCGGCAGGCTCACAAACGTTTAAAGGAACTAATGAATAGAGTAAAAATGCCATTGGTTGTCATTCCCATAATGCTTTTGATTATTCATTGGGGGGTTATCCCCTTTTTTCTTTTGGTCGTTGCTGGAATTGTGGTAAGTCTTCTCGAGTTCTACCGTTTGGCAGAAAAGAGAGAATACCATCCGCAGAAGTTTATCGGCGTGATGGGAGGATTTTTTCTTTGCCTCAGTTTTTTCCTCTATCCGGGAAGGGTATTCAGTTTGGGCGGAAGTTTTATAATCACCTTATTTTTGTTTCTTGTCCTCATCGAAGCAGTCTTGAAGAAAGATGTGAAGTTCGGTATGGCTTCCAGCGCAATGACCTTATTGGGAATTTTTTATATTTCCTGGCTTCTAAGTCATTTAATCTTGCTTCGCAACCTTAGCCCTTATGGGGAAGCACTATTATATCTTGTATTCATCACTACCTGGTGCGTAGACACTGGAGCGTTTTGGGCAGGATTAAAGTTCGGTCGACATAAATTGAATATTCTCGTGAGTCCTAACAAGTCCTGGGAAGGGGCAATTTTTGGCTTGTTGACAGGGATTGGTGTGGTTTTTGGCTGCCGAGCACTATTTCGATTGCAATTCCTCACTCGCCTCAACCTGGACCTTGACTTTATTTCCCCTGTGGAGTGTTTGGTCATCGGGCTTCTCTTGGGAATTGGCGGACAGATGGGAGACCTGGCTGAGTCACTGATTAAGAGAAATGCAGGGGTTAAAGATTCAGGGAACCTGTTTCCTGGCGGACACGGTGGAATGTTAGACAAAGCAGACAGTATAATGTTTAATGCACCCCTACTCTACTATTATGTTAAGCTATTTTTAGAACATTGAAAAAAATAGTACCCTGTAGTTCCAGGCTGAAAAAAATTTTTCATCAAGAGGAGGAAAAAACTTGAAAAGGATTGCAGTTCTGGGCTCTACTGGTTCTATCGGGGTTAATACATTGAATGTCGTGAGAAAACTGGGCAAAGGATATAAGATTACGGGGATTTCTGCCCAGAAGAATGTGAACTCGATAATAGAACAGATAATTGAATTCAGGCCAGCCATTGTAGCCCTGAGTGACGAAGCAGCAGCCCAGGAATTGAAAAAAAGAATTCAGCATTTCCAGCCTCTTCCCAAGATATACACGGGCCATTCCGGGTTGATTGACTTTGCTCGCAATCCTGTTTCAAATTTTGTGGTCTCCGCTCTGGTTGGTGCAGTGGGTCTAGTACCCACCTTAGCGGCGATTGAAGCCGGGAAGGATATCGCCTTAGCCAATAAGGAGATACTGGTGATGGCGGGGGAACTAATCATTAATACGGCTAGGAAGAAGGGAGTCAAGATCTTGCCTATGGATAGCGAACACAGCGCCATATTTCAGTGTCTCAGGGCAGAAAAGATAGACTGTGTACGGCGTCTAATACTGACTGCTTCAGGCGGGCCTTTTTATAAATATAGAAGAAGCCAGCTAGAAAAAGTGACAGTAAGGGAGACATTACGCCATCCGACCTGGCAAATGGGTAAGAAAATCACAGTAGACTCAGCGACCCTGATGAACAAAGGTTTGGAAGCGATTGAAGCTAGCCATCTCTTCGGGATTGACATAAATCGGATTGATGTCTTGATTCACCCGCAGGCAACTGTCCATTCATTGGTGGAGCTAATCGATGGTACGATTCTGGCGCAACTGGGAATTACTGATATGCGAATTCCCATTCAATTTGCTCTTACTTATCCCGAGCGCTATTTGAGTAGATTGCAAGGATTGAAGTTGGAGAAGGTAGCGCGCCTTACTTTCCAGAAGCCAAACCTGAAGAATTTTCCCTGTCTTGAATTGGCACTGAGGGCTGGTAGGATCGGAGGAACGATGCCAGTCGTTCTGAACGCAGCTGACGAAATTGCTGTAGAGGCCTTCCTTGAGGGGAAAATAAAATTTACCGATATTCCGAGAGTTATCGAAGCAGTAATGTCAAAACATAGGCTGGAAAAGAAACTGAGCCTGGAAGGGATTTTGGAAATTGATGGCTGGGCGAGAGACAGAGCGAGGGAGAGAATAGAGTGCTTCTGACAATTTTTTCTATAATCTTTACTTTTGGGATGGTCATCTTTTTTCATGAATTGGGCCACCTTATTTCTGCCAAACGTATGGGGGTTAGGGTGGAGAAGTTTTCTTTAGGATTTGGACCGGAATGGTTCGGTTTTACCTCTAAGGCAGGCACGCGATATATAATTTCTTTGATTCCTGTAGGTGGATACGTGAAGATGGCTGGGGAATATCCGGGAGAAAACAGGAAGGGAGCGGCTGATGAGTTTCTCTCGCAAAAGTGGTGGCGGAGGATACTTATTGTCGCTTCGGGCCCGGCAATGAATTTTGTTCTGGCAATTGTTATTTTCTCGTTGATGGCATTTTTTGTTGGAGTTGCGATTCCTCACTATGAGTCTACAGAGATTGGCAGCGTGCTCGAAGGGGCGCCGGCAGAGGTCGCCGGTATATTAAAGGGCGATAGGGTCATTTCCCTGGATGAGAAAGTGGTCAGTAACTGGAAGGAAATGGCAGAAATGATTCATTCCAAGCCCCGCCAGGAGATAAGCATAAAAATTTTGCGAGGGAAAGAAGAAATCATTCTAAAGGTTACACCCGAGTACGATGAAGCGAGACGAGTGGGCCTGATTGGGATTAGTCCTGCCTGGCATACTAGAAAGTATAGCTTCGTATCTTCTCTATTCGCTGGATTTCAACAAACAGCTTTCTTGATTGTCGTTACACTTAAATATTTATGGCTGATGCTTCTCGGAGCAGTGAAGCCCGCTGTTGCCGGGCCGGTCGGGATTGCCCAGATGGTGGCTCAAGTGGCGAAGACAGGAATCTATCAATTGCTCTCATTGATTGCTATAATCAGTGCGGAAATCGGCCTATTTAATCTTTTTCCTATTCCACTTTTCGACGGCGGCCATGCTATGTTTTATCTGGTTGAAGGAATCAGCGGTAAGCCTATGGACGAGAACAAGATGAGGATTGCTCAGGCGATTGGAGCAGCAATAATCGTTTTTCTTTTGGTTCTGGTTACCTACCAGGATATTTTGCGGCTCGGAAAGTAAAAAAGTACCTGTCACCTTTTTGTTCTGTTGTTGGGAAAGACCCAATGAAAAAAGTAGCCTGTCCCCTTTTTCTGAGGAGAAAGACACGCAAGATAAAAGTGGGGAATCTTTTTATCGGCGGCAACTCTCCGATTTCTGTGCAATCAATGACCAGCACGGATACACGCAATGTTAGAAGTACTGTCAATCAGATTAAACGATTGGAAAGAGTGGGATGCGAGATAGTCCGTTTAGCTGTTCCGGATATGGAGGCAGCCAGAGCCTTAGGAGAGATAAAGAGGAAGGTTAATGTTCCCTTGGTTGCTGACATTCATTTTGATTACCGTCTGGCAATTGAGGCTATAGCCAGGGGCATAGACAAAATAAGGATAAATCCAGGGAATATTGGTAGCCGGGAGAAAGTAGAAGCTATCGCTCAGGCTGCCAAAAAAGCAAGAATCCCAATAAGGGTAGGCGTTAACGCGGGTTCCCTGAAACTCCCGTCGACGGATAGAATAGTTGAGGACATTTTCGATAAGGGTGATATTCGGCCACTACGGAGACTGGACAAAGCTGAGAAAATGGTTGCTTCGGCACTCCAGTGTGTAAAGATTCTGGAAGAACAGGACTTTCACCAAATTATTATTTCCCTTAAAGCCTCAGATGTTCCCACTACGCTTCAGGCCTACCGGCTGATATCCCGGAAAACGGATTATCCTTTCCATTTAGGAATTACCGAAGCGGGAACTGAATTCTCGGGCACAATAAAGTCAACTCTGGGTATTGGATTGCTTTTATCCGAGGGTATTGGCGATACAATAAGGGTATCACTGACTGCTTCCCCGGAAGAAGAGGTTAGAGTTGGTTACGAGATATTGAGAGCATTGAGGCTGAGAAATTTGGTGCCGGAAATCATTTCTTGTCCTACTTGCAGCCGGTGTCAGATTGACCTGATAAGAATTACTAACGAGGTAGAAAGAAGATTGAAATCTTTTTTTCGACAAAAAAAGCTTGCAGCGGAAGGAAGGGCTTTTGGGCCTCATCCATTGAAAGTAGCCATTATGGGCTGTGCGGTCAACGGCCCAGGAGAGGCCAGGGATGCGGACTTAGGAATAGCTGGTGGGAGAGGTGTGGGCCTCCTCTTCAGGCAAGGCAGAGTAATCAAGAAAGTCAAGGAAAAGGAAATGGTAAGAGTTCTCTTGGAAGAGATAGAAGGAGAATTGAGAAGGAGAGAATATATTTATGGCTAGAGATGAAATTGGCCGAAGTTACGGCATAAAGGTGAAAGAATTACCGGAAGAGAAAAAGCCTCGCGAGAAATTGATAAGATACGGTCCCGACGTGCTTAGAATTCCCGAATTGGTCTCGATTATTCTGAATACAGGATACCGGGATGAAAATGTTTTAGAATTATCCCAAAGGATAATAAAGGAGTACGGCTCCAAGGCAATTGCTTCGGAAAAGAATGTTGGAAGAATTATGGAGACCCTGGGAATTCCAATAGTTAAAGCTTGCCAGATAGTTGCCTGTTTTGAACTGGGAAGGAGGTTCTTCCAGGAGCAACCGGGTAAGATGCCAGCGATTAGAGGGCCGGAAGACGTGTTCGTCTATTTGGAAGATATGAAAAAGTTAAAGAAAGAGCAGTTCCGGGGACTATATTTGAATGCGAGAAATAAAGTCATTCACGATGAAGTAATCTCTATCGGGACTTTAACCGCTAATCTCGTTCATCCCCGAGAAGTATTTCAACCAGCAATAGAATATCTTGCCTGTGGAGTGATTGTTGCGCATAATCATCCTTCCGGTGACCCTGATCCTTCCGAGGACGACCTGGAAATTACGAGAAAGCTCGCCTCGGTAGGAAAGACAATGGATATAGAGCTATTGGACCACATCATTATTGGCAGTAAAAGATATGTAAGCCTTAAAGAAAAAGGGATTGTGTAGAGGTGTTATGCTTCTTTCAAAATATTTCTTGCCTACGTTGAAGGAAATTCCCAGAGAGGCCGACACGCCTTCCCACCAGCTAATGATTCGTTCAGGACTGTTAAGACAATTAGCCAGCGGTATTTACGAATGGTTGCCCTTAGGTTTGAGAGTTCTACATAAGGTGGAAAAGATTGTCCGGGAGGAAATGGACTCGATTGGAGGCCAAGAAGTCTTTCTTCCTGCAATGCAGCCACGGGAGCTATGGGAAGAGAGCGGAAGGTGGGACTTCTACGGGAAAGAGTTGATAAGGCTAAAAGACAGAAGTGGCAGAGACTTCTGTCTTGGACCCACTCATGAAGAAGTGATTACTAATATGGTTGCGAAGGAAGTGAGGTCCTATAAAGAATTGCCCCTTTTGCTCTACCAATTCCAGACCAAGTTTCGAGATGAAATCAGGCCAAGGTTTGGAGTAATCAGGGCTCGAGAATTCTATATGAAAGATGCCTATAGTTTTGATGCTACTGATAAGGATGCAGAAACAAGCTATAAGAATGTTTTCGAAGCTTACTCCAGAATTTTCCATAGATGTGGTCTGAAGTTCCGGCCTGTGGAAGCACAGACTGGTGCCATTGGTGGGACATTTTCTCATGAGTTTATGGTTATTGCTGATACCGGAGAGGAGATAATCGTTTCCTGTAAGTGTGGCTATGCAGCGAATTTGGAAAAAGCAGAATGTCTTCCCCCACAGCGAAAAACTGTAAAGAGAACCGAGCTCAAAGAAGTGCAGGAAGTTAAGACTGAAGGGATGAAAACAGTAGAAGAAGTGGGAAAGTTTCTGAAAGAGAAACGAGACAAATTCATAAAGACATTGGTTTATAAAACTAATGGTAAATCTGTAATAGTTTTAATTAGAGGAGACCATGAGGTTAACGAAAGCAAGTTGAAAAGTCATCTAGGTGTTAATGAAGTTTTTCTTGCAGATGAAAAAACAATTGAGCAAGTTACCGGTGCTCCTCTCGGCTTTGCCGGCCCGGTAAGATTGAAGGTAAAGTCCAAGATACTTGCCGACTATTCTGTGCAAGGAATTGTTAATGGGGTAACGGGGGCAAATAAAAAGGATTACCATTTGAAAAATGTCAACATAAATAGAGACTATGCTGTAGATGAAATTCTTGATTTGAGAAATGCAAAGGAAGGAGATGCTTGTCCGAGGTGTATGAAGATTTTGGAATTCTCGCGTGGCATTGAGGTCGGCCATACCTTCAAGCTCGGCACTAAATATTCTAAATCGATGGGAGCGACTTTTGTTGATAAAGATGGAGGAGAAAAATATATTGTAATGGGATGCTACGGTATCGGGGTTTCTCGAATCGTAGCTGCGGCTATCGAGCAGAGTCGTGATGAAGATGGCATCATCTGGCCACTGCCCATAGCTCCTTTTCAAGTTCTAATTCTGCCTGTGAACTATGAACAGGAAAAGACGAGAGCTATTTCTGATAAAATTTATAAAGAGCTGGAAAATGGCGGCTACGAAGTCTTAATGGATGACCGCGACGAGAGAGCGGGAGTAAAGTTCAAAGACGCAGACCTGATAGGAACTCCTATCAGGGTAACCGTAGGAGAGAAAGCTCTAGCCAGAAATGTAGTAGAGGTAAAACTTCGAAAAGAAAAGAAAGTAAGAGAAGTGCGGCCTGAAGAGGTTAAAGAACTGATTAAGGAACTCTGCACTTGGCGGGAGAGTTATTCTTCCATGGGGAATTCTAAATATCGCTCTTGAATATTTTTTTCTTGCATTATTTGATTGGACGTGCTATATTAATTAAAGGTGGCTCCAAAAAGCCACTTTTTGTTTTTACTGATATTAAATTTTCTATGGAATAAGGAAACCTTGATGCGCAGGGGGTGCCGCTCCGGATGAAATTGGGACGACCGGGTGTGAGCGAGGGAGAGCAGCGGCTGGAGGATATTTTGAGCACCCGGAGAGAAAGTTTGGGAAAAATGGTCGCTGTCCCTATTTTTGGGAGGAAAAATGGCGGAGGAGTTGATAGGGGTTTTTGAACAGATACAGAGAGAGAAAGGTATTCCTAAAGAAGAGCTGCTGGGAATGATTGAGTCAGCTTTGACTTCGGCCTTTCGGAAACATTCTGGCAAAAAACAGAAATTCGAAGCACATATTGACCCAGAATCCGGGGAAATTACTGCCTATGTGAAGAAGAAGGTTGTGATGAAACTTGAGAACCCTTACACCCAAATAGTGAAGAAGGAAGCGCTGAAACTCGACCCTGCGGTTAAAGTAGGCGATGAAGTGAAAATTAAAGTGGAAACCAAGGAGTTTGGGCGGATTGCGGCTCAAACTGCAAAACAGGTAATTATCCAGCGTATCCGCGAAACCGAAAGGGAAAATCTATTCAAGGAGTTTAAAGAGAAAGAAGGCACTATTATGAATGGAATGGTAAAGAGGTCTGTGCGGAAGAATATAATTGTTGAGCTGGACTTGAGGAAGACGGAGGCTATAGAAGCTATACTGCCGGAGTGGGAGCAGATGCCCGGGCACAACTATGAGCTTTTCGAAAGGCTCAAATTCTATATATTAAAAGTGGAACAATCGTCGCGTGGTCCCCAGATTGTGGTTTCGCGAACACATCCGGGCCTGGCAAAAAAACTTTTTGAATTGGAAGTACCGGAAGTAAGAGATGGCACTGTAGAGATAAAACAGATAATCAGAGAGCCAGGGTATCGGTGTAAAGTCGCTGTAGTTTCCAATAATGAAAGAGTCGACCCTGTAGGTGCATGTGTAGGGGTAAAAGGCTCGCGCGTCCAGGCAATAATTAATGAATTGAATGGAGAAAGGATGGATTTAATTCTTTATAGTAGTGACCCTGCTACATATATCGCCAACTCGCTTAGCCCAGCGAAGGTGTTAAGTGTCAATATCGAAAAGGATAAAAAGAACGCTCTGGTAGTTGTGGCTGACGAGCAGCTGTCGCTGGCCATCGGAAAAGCGGGTCAAAATGTTCGGTTGGCGGCGCGCCTGACGGGTTGGCATATTGATATTAAGAGTGAGTCGCAGATGAAGGAATTAAAAGAAGTAAAAGAAAAAGTGGAAGTAAGTGATCTTACGAAACTTCCCGGAGTAGGAAAGGTTACTGCTCGACTTCTCTCTAAGCACGGATTTACGACTTTTGAGAAGATTGCCGCATCTTCTGGTTCGGAACTAGCTAAGATTCCCGGGATTGGTAAGAAATTAGCGGAGAAAATTTTGGATGGTGCTAAGAAAGAAAGTGAGAAAAAATGAAGGTAAAGGATCTAGCCAAACAACTTGATATTTCATCTAAGAAACTCTTGGCGGAAGCTTCTAAGTTGAAAATTGGGGCAAAAAGTCCTGAAGATTCATTAACTGTGCAAGAAGTGAAGAAAGTTAAGAGTGTATTTACTACTGAGAAGAAAAAGAAAGCTCCGGTCAAGAAAAAGGTCTTGCGGGAAAAGACCAGAGCTAAGGTAGTGAAAAAGAAAGCCGTTGAGGTTGAAAAGAAGAAGGCACCGACTAAGCCGCGGAAGAGAGTGACTAAGATTGCCGTTATCGAAGAGAAGATTTCTGCTGCTCCTGCAGCCACTATTCCGGTCAAGGCCGTAAAGCCGTT
>Ga0315308_1001042_pt1 | contig 15937 bp, 20 predicted proteins | sample TDP3_MG_FD_203078 | JGI IMG/M metagenome (GOLD analysis project Ga0315308, IMG submission 203078) | Freshwater sediment microbial communities from Lake Towuti, South Sulawesi, Indonesia - TDP3 | ecosystem: Environmental > Aquatic > Freshwater > Lake > Sediment | place: Indonesia: South Sulawesi... | reverse complement strand
CGCGCGAAGACAACAAGTCTCTCGACTAGCCGACGCAGCCGCAAAACTAACGGCCGGAGAGGTCGCTGCGCTCACGTGGTTCACGCCTCTGCTCCTCTTCGCAGCTCCGCTGGGCGTGTTCTGGGGACTCATCTTAACCGCCCTAAGACCTGGAGCTTCTCCCATCGGCGCGTTTCTACTCTTGGCATCCATCGCGTGCTGCTTCCCCGGCCTCCTCTGCGCCGTGAGGCTCAGAGCAAAGGTGGGAGGAAGCCTATGGGATGCCATCCCAAGCCTCGAGGGATGCGCGCAGCGCCTCGGCGAGGGCAACGCAGGCATAGTGAGCCTCATCGCCGCGCTGGTAAGCCTGAGCGTCATGGACCTGCAGCTAACTGCGATTCTTACAGAGCTGGGCGTCCTGGCCGCCGGCCCGGTGTCCTATGCTCTCCTTCTTATGGGAGGTCTTCTATTCGCCGCCGCCCTACTCGTTACGAGAAAGATGATCATGGCCTGGGAGGCCACGTCGTCGGGAAGACCAGCGGTCGATCTCCGCTCCCTGACTGCGCGAGGACACAGAGTGATCATCACAGGCCTCCTGCTTCTCGGAGGACTGATCGCTGCCTACGCACTGTCTCAAAACACCATCAATTGGAGCGTGAAGGCAGGATACCTCGGCAGCGCAGCCGGCCTCTTCGGCGCCGCGCTCGGTGTCTGGGCAGGCTTCCGATCGATCGATCGTCGACGCGTTTGGGCTCGATGAAATGTGCCTAGGTAGGCGTCTGGATCGAAAAAGCTGGGTCCCTGTGAGCAGTGCCAGCGTGGCGACGATGACCACGGGGACCCAAACCATTCGATCCCCACGTGCGCCTTTCTATGCAAACCTCGGCCGTTCACTCCCGGAGGAGTCCTTCTGAGCCAATTTCAGCCTTTCTTAAGGCAAAGATTCTTAGCAATGGTTGAGGTTAAAACGCGCCGCGATTCATCGACGAATGACCAAGAACCTCCCTGACGAGCCCGTGGGACTCGGGCGAAACCCATTGTTTGGGTCGGAGGTAGATGAGATGAAAAAGAAGACAGCTTGCTTGGCGCTGTATCTAATCGCTAGCGTTTTGACGCTTTCGGTTGCTGCTCAAGAAGAAGACTTGACGGGGACGTGGGTCGGGTCGCTCAAGGGAATATACAACTTGGCATACGCCCACGCGATACCCGATAACGTAACAATCGGGTTTACGATGCAGCTAACAATCAAGGTTACCTACAGGCTCTTCAACAAGGTGTCCTTCGACGGGAAAGAAAAGATAGTGATCGATAGCATTTCATGGACGGAAAGCGAGCCATCTGTCCTCGTGAAAAACTATAGCCTAACCCCTATGCAAGACGAGGTAGCGATCTCTGGTCTCTTCGACGTCGAGAACAAGACCTTCAACTGCATGCCAGAGACGGGGGTCATTCTCTACCACCTTAAGATGGAGTGGTCTCTATTGGACTCAGAAGGAAAGGAACAGCCTATGCCTCCCAACGACTTTACGGACTACGGCTTCGGTAGCGGTCTGTCAGGCCTCTTCCTCGACCCTGCCTCATACGAGAGGCAAGGCAACACTATAACAATCAGGTTTAGCGAATCAACATCCGAACCCGATGGAGGGGTAACCTGCCAAATCTCAGGTACTCTTGTTCTTCAAGCGGCTGAGACCGTGGTGAGCGAAACTCCCACAACGACAACCCTCATGGAAACAAGCACAACTTCCGTGAGTTCCATGGCAACGGTGAAGAGCGAAACATTGAGTTCCACAGTCTTGAGCGTTACCTCGCCGGCTACGCCTCAATCGACCACCGCAACCGCGATTGTCGTTGTCACGACACCACCTGTCACGACGCCAGCCGTCACGACGCCCCTCGGCCCTGCCTTTGAGGTTTCAACCTCAACAATAGCCATCATAATTGTTGTCATCATTGCCGTGGCAGCGTTAGCGGTCGCTGCTCTTCGCCTGTCGAAGAAAAATCAGGTTGAGCGAGGAAAAACGGGTGATTAGTCTCCCCGAAGAGTTCCTGAGACTTGGGACGAAGCCCCGAAAGGGTCGGAGGTGGATGAGAAGAAGAATGGGTGAGTATGAGGGAAGTATGACGATGCCTCCTCCTGAGCAGGGGAGGAACATACGGGTTCTCGCCGGAATTTGCGTCGCCGCGGCCGTGGGGTTCATAGGACTTACTTGGCTGAGTGTTAGGTTCGGCTTGATACAGCTTGGAGGCCCGAGCTTCATGGTCGAGAAGGCTTGGTACTCCGATGGAGATGTCTACGTCGACTTCAAGAACACGGGCTGGGGGACGGCGCACGGGTTCACCTTTAGTGCCGGTCCTGGCCAGTTCTTGGGGGTTCAGCAGCATCCGAATGTCCAGCCAGGCGGAACGTTTCACCTGAGCCTTTATGGCGCTCACAAGAAGGACGTTCACTATGTTATCGCGAAGTACGACGAGGGCAAAGAAACCTTCATAATTCCCTGGTCTAATCCTGATTCTTCAGACTACGAAACAGTCACAAACATCCTTCCAGAAACATCGCCGCTCGTGCTGAGCCTCTGGGAATGGAGTCGGGTGATCCGATGAAAGAATCGACGATAATGGCTCTCGGCATCCTTCTAATCGTCGTAGCGACCTTGATGTCTATCTTCAATTACTACGTCAGCCCCACCCCAAAGGAATGGCGGTTCATCCACCCTCTCATACTTCTCGTTCTCTACATCCTGATTCCTTGGGAGGTCGTGAAAGCCATAAGGCGAAAGAGACGCGGCGAAGTACAGAAACGAGCCCCTCTCCCGCTCAGGCAACGACTAATCGCCGCGATCGTCCTCGTGATACTATTCGCAGCTCTGATCCTGCTCGTGCTGTATTTGGGTACTTTGATCGAAGCTCTCTGACGAGCCCTAAAGAGGGCGAAACAGCGTCGATGGGTCGATCGGAAGGTGGATAGGAGTGAAGCAATGCAAGGGCTGCGGGAAATGGTTTGAGGATGATGAGCTAAACGAGGATGGGCTCTGCGAAGACTGCGAATACTACGAGGAAGAGCAAGACGCAGACGAACTAGACTCAATGCTAGGCGACTACGAAGGCGACTGGTAACCCACGCAATACGGCGGCCGATCGAGGAACTCCTCGAAACACTCTCAGATACCCTTTTCTAGCCACCATTCCCTAGCTCTCAGGGAACCGAAGATGGCGTTGCTCACCGAGAATCAGCTTGACAAGATGATCGCAGACCGCGTCGAGCAAGAGTTGAAAAGGAGGGGAGCAGAAGACGTGGCCACCTGGACGCAGAGCCCCACCTTCCCCACTCCACTCGAGAAAGAAGTGGGCTGCAGGCCAAAGACGAACGTGAAGTTCCAAGGCACAATCCAATCCATCAAGAGGGTAGGATGGGTGGAGGTGGAGCTGAAGCGAGCGGACCCAAGCGCAAACCCCCTCAAGTTCCACATCCTCTACAAGAACAACCCACCCATGGTGCACGAGTACTTCTTCAGCGCCCTAAGCCACCTCCTCGACCCAGGAAGAAGAAACATCACAAAATACTTCACAGAAAACATCCTACGCGAGGTCATGCCCAGAGCGCACACAATCGACATACTCCCCGAGTTCCGAGACAGGAACGAATTCAACCGCCTCCCAAACTATGACACGTTGCCGCTTGGCGACAGCCTTCGTCGAACCGTGGACGCCTCCATGAACGAGTCCGTCAACAAGGTTCTCGGAATAATCCTGGGTGACGCTCAGATTGACCGAACCGGAAGCGAGTGAAGATGAATGATCTGAATGCTAGGGACGTCCTGAAAGTGATTGTCAACATCGCCCAGTCAATAAGACATCGTGGGCTGATGCTCAACGAAAGATACCTACACCATTTCTTCTCACAACAGCTGCAAGACAAGTATGTGTTGCTAGATCTTACCGGAGACGGTGGAGCAATTACTCTTCACGATCGATCCGCTGTCAATCGACAGAACTGAGCACGGTTAAGCTACCGTTACTTCTTTCTTGGCGAGACCCTGAACCATCAGCGGCACTATCTTGCTCGCCTTGAGGATTTCCATGAAGAGCGGTTTTCCATCCTCGTCAAAGTGCACTATTATGTCGCCTACCTCTTCAGCGTGTGAAAGCTTGCCCCTTTCAGCAACGATCACCGTGAGAACGTCAGCCTCCTCGTCGTACCTAATCTTATACGCCATACCGCTGCCGCCTCACAGGATAAAACGTTATGACAACTAGATAGCCTTTTCTCTTCTCGTAGACCACCCTTAAAGCATATTTCGTGTCTATTGTTCTCGTGATGAAATATTGAGCATTCTTCTGCTCCGAAAGTGTAGGATTTTGAATCGCTTCAACGATTTTCTCTTCATCTACGTCGAAGCCGTAACGCCTCATAAGCTCAAGCTTCTCGCGAGCATGCCTCGTAAACCTGATTTTGGGATGTTTAGTCAAGAGGAGTCCACTCGATCACCCTACCAACGGCAGATGATATTTAAGCTTCGCCGATGAAGCAGATTCATCACCACGCTTCGTCGATAGATAGGATCCTGAGCCGGCTGAACGCCGTCGATTTGCGATCGATCAAGCGGTAAACCCCCGCGACTGCGCTGGATTTCTTGATCAAGAAATACGACAATCTTTAACCGCATTTTCAGACACTTTCACCCAGCAAACGCCCTAATTCCAGGCTCATTCCTTCTCCCACAGAACGATTCCCCTTCCTATTCTATCATAAAGCGGCTAGTCTTCCCTCCTCAGCTTGTGGAGGCCAAAACTCTTCTACTCCCGATGATTGAAACAAACGTGGGATGGTGCTCCTGTGCCACAGTTTCTGGATCAATTCATCACCAAAGTGAGAACGAAGAGAGACAGGATGCTTCAGCAGCTCTCCTACGGCAGGAAAAGCCCCCTCGACAACCAGCTAGCCGACCTCATGACCCAAAACTGGAACAAGATCAGCCAGGCACCCCCAGAACCAATGGAAATGATTGCTGTGGACGGAAGTGAAGCCCTCCGCCCCTTCGCCAACGGGTGCTCACTCTACGTCGCAAGGGCCCTCGCCCTACACAAGCAGCAGCGTTTCCGGGAGCTCGAGGTGGACACCTTCTTCTCAGGGGAGAAGATGAGCGACGTCAAGACGTTCGTCACCAGAAAGATGGAGTGGACGGAGATCAGGGCAGCCCACAAGGCACTGGTCGAGGGAAACCTGCGAGAAATCCCCCTCCTCATCGACGGCTCACTCTACGGCAGGACGATGCACCTCCCAAGAGACACCGCCGCAGAGGGACAAAGAGGGTTCATGCTGCGCTACTTCGAGGACCTCGGCGCACTCCTACAGGAATGCCGATCCAGACACATCACGCTCATGGGGGTCAGCAAGGACAGCAGGGTAAGCCACCTCAGAAACCACCTCCTCTCCCACATCCTATCCCGCGAGCTTGAGACGCTGGGTGCTAGCGTCGAGGATGAAGACAAGAAGAGGATAGCTGAGATCTACAACCACATAAGAGACATGCCGGCTCAATCGATGAGAGCACTCCGCGAACTCAGGGAAAAATACGGCGACTTCCTAGACCGCGTCCAAGAAATCATGAACGAAGCCCACGCATGCAGGCCCGACTTCCAGATGATCAAAAACTTCGCCAACAACCCAGGATACTCCAACCCCCTAGAGCTCGGCCCCAACCCGAGATCGATGCGACTGCTGAACGAGATCCGAAAGGACCCCTGGCACTACGCCGAGCGGAACTTCAAAGAGGCAATCACAGAGGCAGAGAACGAAGTCGACTTCCTAAGCCACGCCGTAGACGTCTTGATCGGCATACAGTCACTGCCGACGATGGTCTCCCTCTACGTCCTGCTGGACCCGCGGGACACGCCGCTCCGAGTGGACACACCATCCTGGACCTTCGGCCTGGACCACTCACTCACGGACTTGAAGGGGACCCGACGGCTGGACGCCGACGTGAGCAGAATCGTCACCGTGCTACAGAGCGGGTACGCGGGGCTGACGGACTACAACGTCTTCCTGAAGAAGGTCGACGAAGAGGTAAAGCTCACGAGGCAGACCATGGATGAGCTGTACACCTCAGCCCTTGAGAAAGCGCTAAGCTTAACAGTCATCCATAGCAGAGGTTATAGACGTGTCAGGTACCCGTGAACAACCCAGGGAAGCAGGCATAATCGTGGGCGAAGCAACATCAAGCGAGTTCTACTTCGCCTCCAAGGTCGAGGAATACCCATCAAAATGGGAATACCTAATCGTCCCCTCAAAAGAGATAATCGACGGAGAGCAACGAGAGGTCCCCGTCCTAGCCCAGGTTGAGAAGATTGTAACAGCGAGCCAAGCCCTAACCTCACAAACAGACATAGAAGCACTCATGAGGATCAAAGCCGCAGAACTCCAAGACATAAGAACATGGGGAAAGGCAAGGATCCTAGGCTACCTACACAAAGACCAGAAAGGCTCCTCAACAATACTACTGCCCAGACGCGCCGTCGTCCCCGGAAACCCCATCTACGTCGCCCCAGCAAACATGCTCAAAGAATTCTACTCCTACCCAACAAACGAAGGACTACATATAGGAGCACTAATCACGAGACCAGATGTGCCGGTACACCTCACAGTCTCAGGGTTCAGAAGACACCTCGCCATCATCGCCCAAACAGGAGCAGGAAAAAGCTACTGCGCAGGAATCCTAATAGAAGAACTACTGAAGAAAGGAGCAACAGTAGTAGTCATCGACCCCCACGCAGACTACGCATTCCTATCACTAACACAGGACGGAGGGAGGTACGAGATGTCGGAGAGGATAACGACCTTCCGAAACCCAGCAAGCACGGGAAGATACGGCGACAGAAAAGTGGGAAACGTGAGGCCCTACCAGATAGCGTTCTCAGACCTTGAATACGAGCAGGTGTGCGAGGTAGCCGGCATCAGGAGAGGATGGACAAACATAAGAGAAGCCGTAAGGCTCAGCCTAGAAGCCCTCAAGAACACAGAGAGATACTACTCCCTCAACGACCTCATCACAGCCCTAGACAGACTAAAAGACTCAAAAGAAGAAGAGATCAACCGAACGGTGAAGTCCGGCGCAGCATCCGCGGTCAAATACATACGATCACTCAGATACCTACAGGTCTTCGGCGTCTCCTCAACACCCATATCCGAGATACTGAAACCCGTACACGTCTCCGTGATCGATCTATCCGGCCTGAATGATAGAAGCATGGACTACATATCCTCCAGAATACTCGAAGAGGTGTACGACGCGGCGTCCACAGGCGACTTTCCATACCCCGTATTTATAATTGTGGAAGAAGCACATAGACTCATACCCATAGAGCAAACCACGTTCTCGGCGCCCATCGTCAACAGGATCGCTGCTGAAGGAAGAAAGTTCGGCGTCTTCCTCATCCTCATTAGCCAGAGGCCCTCCAAGATCAACCCAGACAGCCTAAGCCAATGCAACTCACAGGTCATTATGAAGCTCACAAACCCCCACGACCAAGAAGCCGTAGCCGAAAGCTCAGAGCGGATAAGCCAAGACCTCCTCTCAGACCTCCCAGGCCTAAACCCAGGAGAAGCCGTAATCGTCGGAGAGATGACCCGCGCCCCAGTAATGATCAAGGTACGCCAAAGAAAAACCATGGAAGGAGGAGCAGACATAGACGTCGTCAAAAAACTCGCAGAAGGACTACGCGAGCTAACAACAGAGAAGATAACCAAGTCGAACCAAGAGAAGGAGATCCCCTACACAGGCGAATACTCAAAAACGTAACACACGAGCATTCGAATTCTCTTTGGCCGATCGATCTAATTGATCAGGCAGCGAGGTGCCTAGGGTATTCTGAGCTCGTTTCTCAGGTCTCTCAGCTCTATCTTCAGCTCATACATCTTCTTGATCCTCTGCCAGGTTACCACCCTGATGGCTTCCCTTATCTCGTGGAAGGAGCCGCCGAGCAACTCCTCAACTTGACCGAATTGGTCTTGCGTGGTTACGAGGATGGGGATGCTGTTGTACAGGTCCCAGGCATGCTTCAGCTTCGCCAGGGCTTCGACCATGTTCCCACTCAACTGAACCTCGAAGGCCCACGTTGGTACGCTCACCTCTGTTCTTCTCCAGACAACGTCCACCCTTCTCCCGTCCATCCTGTGTTCCTTCGAGGGGAACTTTCCCTGCACCACACCTATCTGGTAGATGATCTCCTTGATCTCATCGTGCGTCGGCTCCTCTAACTTTACCTCGACTAGATTCCTTGCCTCGAACTCGTCGTACATCTTCTTGAAGGTGGCGGCGCTGTATGTTACTCCCCTCTTACTTGTGTCTCCGAAGACAACCAGGGACCATCGGTCGTACTTCTGCCTCGCCACCCCCAAATTGAAAACAGACGCCAGCTCCTCCTTCGATATGCATTGAGCCTCATCGAGGGAGACAGGGTGCTCAAGCTTCACCTTGATCTGAAGAGGATACCCCGTCGGGTCCTGTACCCAGTATTCAACCCGCTCCCTCCTCTCAAAGACCTCAGCCACCTGGCCCCTCAGCCATATTCCTTTCTTTCCCCTGAAATCCCCGTAGAACAGAGCGTTCATTCCGACCTCTATATTCCTCCATCTCTGTCTGTTCAACTTCTTGTCCGGGAAGCCCCATAACCCCTCCCTAACCAGGGATTGGACATGTGGATGAACGAAGCCCAGGACGTTGACGAGGACCCCAGCCATCTCCCAAAACCACCTCTGAATCATCAGACTAGAGATAAAAGAGTTCACCCAGCGATCGATCCAAACGACTTCGTTTTTCTTCACCTGTAACCGTTAGACCATCGCATCGATCGGTTGATCGACAAAGAAGAAAACGCGCGCAGCGATCGATGTTTGTCTTCTCGTTTCAGCTAGGCTATTTTCCCGCCGCAGTGTGGGCAGTAGATAGATTCTCCGACGATCGTCTCGTTGCAATGGGGACATATCAGCGTGATTTCTTGGAACTGATCAGTCTGAATAGCAGGGAGAGATCGATCGATCTCCCGGTGTGCTATGGTTCTTCTCACCAGGATGGCAACGATCAGCGCGGCGAGGCCTGCGATGGCGACGATGCTCAAAACGTCCGGGGGAATGGTGGGTAGGCCAGCTCGCGTTACGGTCGTTGTCTCGATCCTTGTGGTGGCAAAGGCCCTCGTTTCAGTAGTGGTGATGACTTGCGAACCAGTTGTTGAGGGCAGGAGTGTGGTCTGCTCAGAAGCGGTTGTTGACGTGGCGGTTGACGGTTGCGCGGTCATGGTTGTGGAAACTGCTGTGGTGCTAGTGATCGGGGTGGTAGAGGTTGTTTTGAGAGGGGTTGACATGGATGTTGCTGTAGCCTCGGTCTGGGGAGTCGGTGACGTTGATGTCGAGATGGTAATGGAGATGGTGGAGGTCGGAGGTGTTGTTGCTGCGGATGTGGTTGTGCCGGTGGTCTGTGTGGTCGGCTGTGCGAGTGTCCAGGTTGTGTACCATAGGTCCGCTATGGCGTTTACTGCGTGGTTGTAGATCGGTGGAATGATTCCTGTCAGGTCTTCGTATCCGCAGTCCGGTGGTTTACAGACCTTGCAGGGACGGTACCCCCTGCTCTTCGCATCCTTCTCGTCCACGAACCAGATGAGGTTCTCAGGATTGATCTGCTTGACGTAGCTACAGCTGGGATAGTGGTAGACGTCACTCTTGCTGCTGCCACAGTACTTTCCCGCTCCTGCCTGTTGAGTCGTCGTTGTTGTCATAGCCGTGGTGGTAGATGACGTGATAGTGGTTGTTGTTGTGGTCGCGGTCGTCGCGGCGTAGGCCGTGGTGATCGCGTCGTAGTATTGGTAGGCGAATTGGGCGCATCCCTTGAGCCGTGCTTCGGGATCGGAGACGAACTGCAGGCCGTCAAATTCAAACGTGATCTGTGAGAGGTGATCCCCTACGTCAGATTCGAAGGTGCTGTGGTAGGAGTCTTCGTTTGGATCTTTCGAGCTGGTGTGTAGCGGGCAGCTGATGTCGGCGACGTAGTGGCCAAGGATGCCGAACTCGCGGGCGATCTCGGAGGTCGGCGCACCCTGTTGGATGAGAGAAGTGATGGTGTCGATCTCTTTGAGGCAGGCTTGGACGCCTCCGCCATACGGTTCGTCCACATGCCAGACGTGGTTGTAGAAATCGCGGAACTCAACATCAGGGGTGACGCACCCGCCGAGCAATGCGCCTTGGTTGCCCTCCAGGAGGGTTCTCAGGTCGGATGGCATGACTTGTAATGCGTTTTGGACCATCCGGCGGTGTGTGTCATGATCCCAGGCGGCGACAGGTCGGATAGGAACGAGAGCAACCAACCAAGCAAGAAAAAGTGTGAGCGTCCAGGCTCGAAAGCGAAGCACCTAGTCTTCGCCACTGAGATCACAGCTAGGGCAGAGAAAGGATCCGGTAAACCACATGCCCCGTCTTGTGCTATCCTTGTTCAAGCGGAGCAGCAGGGAATGACTGCACCTCGGGCAAACGAGTTTCTCCCGACCTGACACCAGGTTCGCGAGAGACTTATAATCCCTTGATTTCTCGGAAACCGTCACATCATACGACGGTTCGGCGGCTTCTCTTTCCACTCCTAAATCACCGTTGAGCTGCCGGAAAGATTTACTACCCGGCCTGTTTTAACCTTTTCCTCAAAATGGCCTCGTTTTTCTGCATATCAAGATGGGTACCTGGTTAGTACTCCGATCGATCGATCGATCGAGCAAGAGGCCGATCCATGACATAAAACAAGGCACAAGGACCAAAAACTGAATTACTCTTGAGACAAGTTACCAAGTCGGTGAGCCAGGTGAGCGAATGTCCGAATCTGCAAACCAACTTGGAGGACTGCCCTTGTACATACACCTGCGATTTGAAAAGTGGGTGCTGTGAGTGCGTGAGGAGCCACAGGACACATAGTGAGCTTCCAGCCTGCTACTTCCCGCCGGAAATCGAAAAGACCTATGACAATTCCATAAGAAGGTTCATGTCCCTCCACAAACGATAGGAGCCCGGCTAGACGGTTAGGACACCGTCAACGCTCCTCGATCGATCGTGTCTAAGGTCACTTTATCCAGCGAGTCTTGATCTCTTTTATTTGGGTGAGGTGTTTGTCATCCGTAACACAGCCAGCCTTTAGCAGTTCGCTCGTTGCCGCGATCATGCTATCGGCCATCGGTATCTTGTACCTATGCCTGATCTCCGCAGCCTGAACAGCTATCTTCATATCAACATCCACCGTTCCAAAATGAGCCCTTATCACCTCAGTTCTTAGTTTTGCCACACTCCTACCCTCTTTCTCTAGGGAGATCGCGTAAACCTCGTGGAGCACTATGGTCGACACATACTTCTCCTTCTCGGTCTCTAACTCACCTTTTGTCCTCACTAGAATCTGATCGTCGGAGGAGTAGAAGTGCTCGATAAAGAAGCGAGTATCATAAACTAGCCTAGACATCCTCCAGCCTCATCCTATCAAGAAGCCGCTTCATCTGCTTCACCGTAGCGGATCTTGAACCCGAGCCAGCTAGGTCCGACACCGAGACCTTGGGCCTGAGCAGGATTCCCTCGCCAGTATCGACGACCTCAAGGCGCGATCCCCTCCTTATCCTATACTTTTCCCTCAGGCCGGCGGGTATGGTTGTCTGGCCTTTTCTCGTGACTATCACGTCGGTAGTTCTTCTCATAGGTACTACATTCTGGAGGTAGTACTTAAGATTTCTGCGTGGCTCCACTCTGCTTCAAGCGCATAAGGGCTTATGGTCATGGTCGGTCCTCTTCCTATTGCACCGGGGGCGTTGAGCTTCTGAAGCGGTTGTCTAGATGTTCACCTCAAGGCCGCTGAGAGAGGTCTTCCAAGCGTTCGCCGCTGCTCGGAAGCCTTCGAGGGGCTCGAAGAACAACCGGTCTAATCGTGCCACTTCGAGGATACGCATCGACCACGAGAAGATTCAGTAACCGAAGTCTCCGTGCCACCGACTTTCTACCGAGACCCACCATTGAAAGCCTCCAATTCTTGATAGCGTCCCACTAAAAATGTAACGGCCAGGATCGATCGATCGAGGCGAACAACCGAGGAGGAGATCGAAGCCACCAACGACACAACAGCGATCATAGTATCGATCGATTGCTGGAAGAACACCAAGCATCGTCGATAAGGGCGTACGTCTTCATGATGCATCGAGCAAAGGAAAGTCGGCCTCCACATTCTCTCCCACAACCCCATGGGGGAGGCGGCGGAATAGGTCAGCCCATCGATCGGTCGAAGAACGCCCAGCATTTCAACGCAGGATTTGCAGATTCGACCGGAGCGTATAGCTTAGATGTGGCGCCCCACTTAAGAAGAGGAGTGCGAGCCTTGGGAGAAACCTACGTATCGGCAAAGGTACGGGCGATAGCCGGAAAAAGACGTAAAGAAGTACGGCTGCTCGTAGACACAGGAGCAACCTACTCCGGGATCTCAAGAAGAATGCTGGAAAAACTAGGCGTCAAACCGACAAGGAAGATGAGGTTCAAGACGATGAAGGGCGACATAGTGGAAAGAGAGGTCGGACACATCCTCGTGGAGTACAATGGCGAAGAAGCGCCGACAGCAACAGTTTTCGCCGAGGATGAGGACCGAAACGTTTTCGGCCTACACGGCTTGGAAAGCTTGGGACTCGAGGTCGACCCAACGACACAACAAGTTAGGAAAAGCGAAGCCCTGCTCGCACTATGATCAAGAACCACCGCACGTTCAGTCGATCGATCGGATCGACGAGCTCCTGTAAGAACACTTATAAGTCGATGCCGATATCGTTAAACAAGAGATCTAACGATGGGAACAGTCACCGTCTCCTCCAAGTTTCAAGTGGTGATCCCGGAAGCTGTGAGAAGAAAATTGAAGATCAAACCAGGCGAGAAGGTCGTTGTACTAGAAAAGGACGGAATCGTTCACCTGATCCCGGTCAAGCCCATAAAGGAACTCAGGGGGTTCGCCAAGGGCGTATCAACCAAAAGCATAAGGGACGAAGCCGATCGACTATGATCCTGATAGACTCATACGGCTGGATCGAATACTTCGCAGAAGGCCCCTTAGCCAGCAGATACGCGCCCTACGTCGAGAGGTCCAACGAGTCGAACACCGTCACACCCACCATCGTAGTGTTCGAGGTGTACAGAAGACTGAAAAGAGAGAAGGGCGAGGAAAAAGCATTGGAAGCCTACGCACAGATCTCTAGAACCAAAGTCATAGAGCTAGACGCACACCGCGCTCTCACGGCTGGCGACGTCAGCCTGAAGACAGGGCTGGGCATGGCTGATTCAATCGTCTATTCAACAGCCAGAGACTACGGTGCTGAGCTAGTTACAAGCGACCAACACATGAAAGGCCTCGAGGGCGTCAAATTCATACAGTAATGAGACGCTTACGCCTCCACTCGTTCTCCAGTCAAGAGAGCCGGCTAAGCACCCCGTAGTCTTCATGCGACTTAAATTGCTATCGTTTAGAGCCCTCCACTCATCGTTCAAAGAAGATCCAGGCTAGTCGAGGTTAGAGCACAGCCTAGGGAGTCACACGACCGCATAGACGATTCACCTGCTCTTCTCAGCGAATGCTTCAAACCATCCTCGAAGCGCTCAAAGAGCACCACAAGCGAATCGAAGCCATCGAAGGGCTCTAGGTCAAATCTCAGGAAAGGAGATAGTATAGGAGCGCAAGGTTCAAAGGCATGATCAAGAAGATGCGACCCGAAAGGGGCTAGGTAAACTATTTATATTAGTTTACCTGAATTGGTAATATAATCGAACTAGTTTACCGTGACCCCGATGCGTAGAGAGATGCCGGAGTGGCTCAAGAGGAACTACAATACGTTGTGGAATCTGTTCAAGAACGAAGCGTTCACCTTCAGAGAGGTCGAGAAAGGGCTGGGTACAAGCAGGCACATGACGGTGAAAACGCTCTGGGAGCTGGAGCAGAGGGGGTTCGTGAGCAAGGAGCGGAGCGAGGTTGACTACAGGGAAAGGACTTACAGGTTGATCTCACCGGAAGACATCAACTTCGTGGTCGGGCTCTATTCCTTGATGGAAAGGGAGAAGCTTGAAAGGCAGACCTTGATGGAAAAGTTCGTCTTCATCGATGAAAAACTGCCTTACGTGATAACGGGCAGCCACGCTGCCTATCACTACCACCGTTACATGAATCCGCCCAGGGTCCTTGAGGTGAAGACAGAGCCAAGAGACGAGGGAAAGTGGATCGCATTCCTGACAGACGAAAGGACCAGGGTGTTCCTCGGTGACGTGATAGAGACGACAAAGGTAAGCAACTACGTCAAGCTCATGCACTCCAACAGGCCGATCAAGACCATAAGAAGAAGGACGAGGCAAGGATACTACATAGAAAAGCCCGAGTTTCTGCTAACAGAACTTCTGGAAAGGCAGACCCAGACCAGCTTAGCCGAAGCCGTTGCGATCATCGTGAAGAGCAGGACTGACGTGGAGTGGAATGGACCGGAGGGAATTGTAAGTCTCGCAAAAGGCTCTGGGATCTCAAGAATACTTGGATTCTTGCTGGATGCGATGAACCTTGAGGCTGGAAGACCGTTGATCAAGCCAGGGATAATCAAGAACATAAAGAAAGACGTTGCTGGGAAGAGCGACCAAGTGTTTCCAAGGGATGAAATAGTCCTCTCCAGACTCAGGGAATTGAGGAACAAGTTGGCGCACCAGGCTTTGCTGACAGAAAGAGAGAGGGATGAACTACAAAGAGCCATAGAACGATTGGAGGGATACAAAGAACTGGGTGAAAAGTGGGGCATCCGCGCAATTCTGCCCAGGGATGTGATACGAAAGGTGTTGGAGGACCTGGGAGTTGGGCTTAGAAAGGGCTGAGGAAAGCGAGATAGAGGTCGTCAGCCTAAGGATTTTGGAAAGGATAGACCAGGAAGCCAAGAATTTCCAGATAGACCTCATTGTGATCGGCGGGTATGCCGTCAGAGCCTATACCAGCCCGAGAAGCTGGAGGTTCACGAAGGACATAGACTTCATCACCACAAGAAAGGGCCTGGGCGTTCTGCACAGCATCTTTGAGTTGCTGGAATACGATTTTGAGCAAAAGGATTTCGGGATAAAGGGCAGCAAGAAGATAAACACCGATTCCATCGAACTTCACATCTCGGTTGACAAGGTGATCGACTGGAGCACGCGATTGGAGTACAGGCTGCCAGAGGACATCTTTGTAAGCGCAAGGAAGATGAAGGTCAAAGCATCCTTCGAACAAAACAGGGGCCTGGAGGTGGAGGTTAACGTCGCGCCTATCGAGGATGTTGTGGCGATGAAGCTGATGACGGAGAGGGATAGAGATCATTTTGATGCGATGGCGGTGATTCTGGATTCCTTCGATGAATTGGACCTATCGAGGTTCGCAGTGATCTGCCGGCAATCCGATCTAGATGAACACATAAGGGAGAGGTTACGCTCTGTTCTGGCCGATATCAAAAGAGGATTGACGAGAAAACTTTGGAAAGAGTTTACCGGAAGGAAGCTCATAAGGGAGCAAGAAGTCAAGTTGAAAACAAGCATCGACAAACTTCTCGAAGCAATGGCACGGTTTGAAGGCGCATAAAACTCTCAACCTATGCTCAGTTCAAAAGACCTCGTCTCAGGTAAGAAGATGGTACAGGAGCGCAAGGTTCAGCAGCAAAATCAAGAAGATGATTGCCTGAAACTCCGGCTTCGCCGTCTTGTGGCGGAAGAAGAACATCCCCGCCATCGTTCCCCAAACGCCTCCCATCATCGAGAGAAAGAAGATCGATCGCAGCGGTGCAATTCTAGCCTAAGAGGGAGAACAAAGCGAACAGCGGAGCGGGGATCGAAGCCGCCAACGACACAAAAACGATCACCGTATCCAAGCTCGATCCTATCGATCGATCAGAGGCCTTCACCCAATACCCT
>Ga0315308_1001041_pt1 | contig 15943 bp, 16 predicted proteins | sample TDP3_MG_FD_203078 | JGI IMG/M metagenome (GOLD analysis project Ga0315308, IMG submission 203078) | Freshwater sediment microbial communities from Lake Towuti, South Sulawesi, Indonesia - TDP3 | ecosystem: Environmental > Aquatic > Freshwater > Lake > Sediment | place: Indonesia: South Sulawesi... | reverse complement strand
GAATCTAGGCAACGCGCTATAGTGCCGGCCATATTCTTCACCGGTATCAGGTAACTTACCCTAACCAACTTTTCCTCACCAACGACGGTAGCTTCGCTAGCTCATGATGGCCTGCTACCGTGCTCCATTTTCAAGATGTTTCGCGCCTAACTCAGCGCGTGACATAACATTTCTCCTCCGAGGACGGAGAATCGAATACTTGCCCTCAGGGCACACGCATATTTGTAAGAGGAAGAGAAGACTGTCTTGTTACAGCGGAAGATATGAGATTTGAAATTGCAATGAATGTCTCACGGACATCCGCGCTACTTGTGTCGATAGAATGCGCTGATAGCCGTCTAGCAAGCATACTATACCAAGCGATTTGCTGACGAATCTCCGTATGAGTATACTCGATATGGGGGCGCCTATAGAGAACATCTTGAACATCTACGTCCAAATGGATTAGTAACGAACGTCGGGGGATGAGGCTCATGAGAACTTTGCTTAAGAAGCAATCCGGAAAGGATTGGTCTCCAATGCGTATCGCAATTGAGACTATAGTATCCATCAGGAACCTATCTGCAACTATCTCATATCGCAACATCGTAGGCACATAGACCTTTGCAAATAGACTGGGAAGAAGGCCTGCGAACTCGATGAATAACCAAACCTTCTTGGCGCGCCTTGGAATTCTTAACCTCCTGACAGTGTGACCCCTAGGGTTCACAATGGTCTCCCAACTCCCGGCACGCATCAATACAAGAGACATCAAGTACGCGATGGTGTGCACGGACTTGAGCCAAATTATGCGCACTTTCTTTCCTCTACTTCTGAGCTTGGCAGCCACTAGTTTCGCCATTAGTGTTTTCCCGCTTCCGTCCATACCGAACATGACTATTAACACCCTGAAATCGGCCTCATCTAGCAATGGATGAAAGTCTAGATCACGTCTTTGAGTGTCAAGCGGTCGCCTGCCCTCACCGACGACGCGGCTTTGGTTCTAACTAGACTTGGGATGAAACCCAACACAAATCCTAGGTACTTGACTAACAGGTAGAATGGGATTGTTATGAACAATCGCAACGAACGCATTTCAACCAACGACCTGATAGCGAAACATCCTTGGGTGAGTCCTACGGGCGATATGGATCTCGATAGCAAGGTGAAAGAAGCAGAAGCCCTTTGTTTCGCGTACAGCTTGCCGTATCCATAACTTCTTGTCAGTACCTCCGACAGACTCGAACGAGCGAGGAAGTAGTGTGTCAGTCTCGAAGACACAGTGCCTAGAGGGGCCCCCTTTCTGATTAGCGGCGATTGGAAGCACAAGTCCTCTCCAAGAGACAAGTCTTCGGCAAACCGCGTATCCCCGATGGCCCTTCGTGACCAGAACAAGATATCCGATGGGAAGCTCTGGACCCTCAGCTCAACGTTGCGAGCCTCAACAATATCCCAGAGCCTTGACGGTATTGGCTCCAGTACCTTGTGTCGGATTGGAATTCGCAGACCATGATAACCCTTCTCTAAACATGCGCGCACACACTCCTCAACCACCCGACTGTCCAAGACCATATCTGAGTCCAAAAACATCAGGAATTGTCCACTCGCGTTCTCGATTCCTACATTTCGCGCCACCGATCTCCCTCCTCGAGACTTCAGGATTCTAACGGGGTACTGCGTGCATACTTTCAGCGTTGCGTCAATGCTACTCTCATCCACTATAATGACCTCGATGACCCGGTATGTCTGGCCGAATATTGACTTAAGAGTCCGATCCAAACACTTGCCTTTGCTCATTGAATTGTAAGTAGGGATGATTATTGTGACGAGGGGTTCCAAGTTTGGAAACCACATGCAGAACCTGAATTGCGAGTGACTACGACTTGTCCACGGTTGCACAAACGCGATACTCTCAGGTTAGGCCTCTGAAGAACTGGAAGGATACTCTTCTCGCTCCGATCCTTCTCCGTTCTAGACTCATACGCTAGGCACTCGCAATTCAGCTCACAATACTCGCGTTTTTGGTGAGCAGTTTGCTCCTCGACTCCTTCTACTTCCTAACTCCTAAGAGGAGTAGCAGGACTGGAGAAAGTATGGACCACCAGTCTTTGAGCGGCTGAATCTTGGAGTAACCTCCTTTGTTAGCAAACGGATAGGTCTTCGAAACTGCCACTTCCTTCACCGTATACCCCAACGCTAAAGCCTTGTAGTGAAGGTAGTACTCGAGGCTATAGCCATTCAGCCAATACTGATCCAAGTTTATCCTGCGGTCTCTAAGGATATCAAGCCTGTAGCATCGGAAACCGTTCGTCACCTCCGTACATCTCCTTCTAGTAAGCAGGGTCCAAATAAGCGGGAAGAGGCGGTTGAACACAACTCTGACGAAGGGCATTCTACTTCTCTTCCCGCCGGGCAGATACCTTGAGCCTTGTACATAGTCACATTCACCCCTAACAAGAGGGTCGACCATGCGGTCAATCTCAGCCGGATCATCCTTACCATTTCCAGCCATAATTACGGCGATGTCATGGCCCGTTTCCAGAAGATATCTTAACCCTTGCCTCAGCGAGGATCCTATCCCAGTCCTACGCCTATTCTTTATTATGTGGACAGTGATCCCGTTTTGCGTCGCGGCTTCTCTAATCTTCTTCATAGTACGCCTCAAAGGAACATCTACGACCAAACAGATCGTGTTCACTAAGCCCTTTCTGAAACGGCTGAGAACCCAGCAGATAGAATCGCTCTCACCGTAAACAGGTATGACCACACCTATACTCGGTGTCTCCTGTATAAATTGCAGCTCCAAAAGTTGGGTTGTCATTTAACTAGAGGCCTAGCAGGGTTGCCGCAGACGACTGCGCCGTCAAGAACATCCTTAGTCACCAAAGAGCCTGCACCCACCATAGCATTTCTTCCAATCCTCACGCTTGGGAGGATTACCGAATTTGCACCTATTGATGCGCCGCGACCTACAATAGTCCTCAAAAGCTTCCAAGCACCCTTCACATGAGGATACTTATCGTTAGTGAACGTCACATTCGGACCTATGAATACATCGTCTTCAATGATAACTCCAGTTGGTATGTACACATGGGGCTTGATCTTGCAGTTATCCCCTATCGTGACACCTTCTTCGATATAGACGAACGATTCGATCTTGCAGTTCCTCCCAATGTTGCACTTGTATAGGTTAACATGGTCTCTTACAACAGTACCTTCACCTATCTCAGCATCCACGATTACCGAGAACCTGGATTGTCTCAATGCGATACGTTTCTGTTCCTGAGGATTGATCGTCTCGGCTCTTAGATCATCTAACTCAGACGGGCTACTGGCCTCTGGCGGTTGAGGGGCCGTGAACATCGTGTAACCTATCCATGTAAGCGCTCCCGTTACTCCTAGGATAGCTACCAAGGCAGTCAGCTGAAGAACTATGGTTGTGGCATATACTATCCCTAGAATGTAAACCATCATGAATATGGGACCGCAGACCAGAATCAGGAGACCCAATCGCCTGCTATTAAGCATCTTACTCTAATCTACGCAGCCGCCAATTACGTTCACGAACCGTCCATACTTCATCGACTCCCGCATCGAGGAGAGGACACCAACAGTCATCGCTCCAACTAGACCGCTATTCTGAGGCGCCTCATCCTTCACGATGTTGTTAATGAAGTGTGTGATCATCGACTCGATCGTGTTGTTGACTTGCACGTGATGATTCTTTGAAGCCCCTTTGTGGTAGAGCATGATTTGCTGATTCAACGCATCTACCTCGATGGTTCCCGAATCTCCTGTGACTGAGACATGCCTCCTCTTAGGGCCGGCATGCAGCCAGCTCAGGGCAATGTGCGCAAAGACACTGTCCTCAAACTCACCAAAGGCCTCGGCAACTTCTTCTTGACCGGGTTTCTCCCGTAAGAACGACTTGGCAAGCGCCAACACGCGAACCGGCCACTCATTCGAGAGGTAGTTTAGCACATCTGTGGGGTGCGGCCCTAGATCGAAGATTATATCCCTGTTCTTAGGAGGCTTCAGCAGCGCCTCCCAGCGCATGTTGTAGTACAGTGGCTTTCCTATGGCGCCGCTAGTTAGCAGTGATCGCGCCTCCCTAACAGCGTTATTGAACCTAAATATGTGCCCAACATTAAGGATGACAGATTCTTCCTCCGCTTTTCGCGTAACTTTCAAAGCTTCGCGCATAGTCATTGCCATAGGCTTTTCCAGCAGAAGGTGCTTATGGCACTCCAGAACCGCCATTCCAAGCGGGAAATGCGTCTCGTTAGGCGTCGCCAAGTGAACTGCTTGGACCGGCCTTTTTTTCAAAACTTCGAAAATGTCTGTCATCAACATATCTCCCGGTAGATCAAACTCTTTCCCCACCGATGCCAATCGGTCTTTGTCGCAGTCAACGACGTACTTCAGCTGGATGTCATCCCTCTTCTTCGAGAGCGCAAGATATTCCCCGACAAGCTTTCTACCCCAGTAGCCAGCTCCAATGATGGCGACGCCAATCTTACGTGAAGTCACTTAGAAACCCTTCATAGAAAAGAAAGCCCTAATCTCTTCGCAGACAAACTTCACATCCTCATCCTTCATGCTTGGATAGATGGGAAGGCTCAACGCCGTCTGAGAGAGTAATTCACTGTTGGGGAACTCTCCTCCCTTGAAGCCGAAAAGCTCTCTGTAAACTGGCTGAAGATGGATAGGCACAGGATAGTGCACTCCACATTGGATTCCCGTCTTGTCCAACCAGTCTTTCAGCGAATCGCGATACCTCGTCCTAATCACGTACAGGTGGTAGACTGGGCTAACGTGATCGTTAGCTTTGGGAGGAGTCACAACGTCTCCCACCTCATGCAGAAGTTTATCATACAAGGCTGCTCTACTTCGTCTATTCTGATTCCAAGAGTCAAGTCTCCTGAGCTGGACACGTCCGATCGCAGCGTTCACCGTGTTCAGCCTAGCTGTGAAGCCTATTCTATCATGCAAATATTGAGAAGCCCTACCGCAATCCCTCAACTTCGCTATCAAATTGGCAACTTCTTCATCATCGGTTACCACGGCGCCGCCGTCGCCGCAGACCGTCATGCACTTCGAAGGATAGAATGAGAAGCAGCCCACCTTTCCCAACGTGCCGACCTTCTTTCCCATATACTCTGCACCATGAGCCTGACAAGCGTCCTCCACCACGAAGATATCCCGTTCTTGCGCAATCTCGTTTATAGCCTTCATCTCAGCAGGATAGCCGTAAAGATGGACAGGTATCGTCGCCCTAGTCTTATCCGTCAAGCTCTTCTCGAAGCAGTTCGGATCCATATTGTAGGTTCCAAGATCTATGTCCACGAATACTGGAGAACCATTCGCGTGCAAGATTGCATTGGATGTGGCAACAAAAGATGCGGGGGTCGTAACAACCTCGTCGCCGTTCTTCAAGCCTAAAGCTATCAATGAAAGCTGCAACGCCGCAGTTCCTGAGCTAACGGAAACGGCACGCCTAACTCCATGATATCTTGCAAATTCTTCCTCAAACTTGTGGACGCTGTTGCCCGATACGGACCTCTCATTCTGTAGGGCATCAAGAGCGGCTTCCTTCATCTCTTCGTCAAAGACAGGGTTAGCCAGAGGAATCTTCATTGACTTTCCGATTTCTGAAGATACTTCTTCTCTTCTTCCGATCGAACGGTATCATGCTCTTCTGGAAGTAGGCATCTTAGGAGGCTTCAACCTCAAAGTGGGTACAACTACTGTAGCCTTGTCGTTTTCTATCGACAAGTTATTGAAGAGAAGTTTATCCAAGTGATCTTCTAAGATCTTTGGATCCAGCTTCTCGTAACGTTCTATGGAAGCTAAATCGTACCAGAAGGAGTTATGTAGGTAGGCTTGGATCCGTCTCCTTTTCCGGATCAAATACGGGATGAAGTCGCCCATAATGTCCAGCCTATCTCCGCTTCGACCTAGTTTTCTTAGATCCTCTAGGAGCCCACCTTCAACCATGGTTACTCCGATTGAAATGAGCATGGGAATCGTAGGCTTTTCAGTAAGCTTCCTAACCCATCCATACTCAACCTCAGCCACTCCAACAGGCACCTGATACTCGGAGGCTAAAGCTAAAGTAGCATCCGCTTCACCCTTAACGTGGCTCCTATACATTCCAGCTAAATCTATGTCGGATAGTATATCTCCATAATATACTAGTAGAGCCTCTTCGTGGGTCAAGGCGCCCTGCTCGTAAGCATTCAGTAAAGCCCAGCCGCTTCCACACTTATCAGGCCTATCCCGAACATATGTTATTTCAACATCGAACCTAGAGCCGTCCCCGAAGTAATTCATGATCTGCTCAGCCTTATAGCAAACCAGCATCGCCACTTGCTTAACGCCGTGGTAAGCCATGAGCTTCACAATGTACTCCAATAAAGGCTTCTCCGTCGACCCGATGGGAATCATAGTCTTCTGTAAATAGTGGGTTAAGGGCCTAAGCCTAGTGCCCTCTCCGCCGCAGAGGATAACTCCCTTAACCAAGCTTCAACGCCTTATCTGGAATCTTAAAGCGTGGAGTCATGCCAGTAATAAAACCGCCAACTCTTGCAAGTCTGCTACGCCACAAGACTACGTCTCCCAATGAAGTTGACCAACCTCCTCTGCCGAAGCTCCAAACCCTCTTGACCTTAAGATTGCTCATTCGAAGCGCCCTTAACAGTAAGGGCGAGAGCATCATCATCGATACAATCAATCCTTCACCCGTGAAAAGAGGTGTATCTAAACTCTGGAAAGCTTGGAAGGATGTGGGCTTCACAAGTAATTGCCCGCTCAAGTTGAGGCTTGGAGAACTGCCTATATGCGCTGCTAACCCAATTTGAAGCCAAATCGAGTAGCTGCAAAGAGGCCAAAAGATCGGAGTATATCCAGTGAAGAGGTCTACAATCGAATGGGAGGATGCAGTCAACAACGCCAACGCAATGAAATTTCGACTATACACCCTACGTGGCAGTAACAGCAACGTCGCCACTGCTATAGGAATCATGATCGAGTGGGATGTCGACCTGTGAACATGGAACAGAGCGTCCAGATCAGGGATCAGGGCTATGACCGAGATGGGCAACGCCTTCTTGATCTCCACTCCCATAAGCATTAGCAGGACGAAAGGTATGGTAAAATGTAACAGAGGCTCCATTCAGCCTACTCCGCCAACCGCATTGAAACGATAGCCTTCAACTGAACCAGTAGGCGTGGATGAAAAGCAAATTGGAAAGTTTCCTCGGCTTGATCATGTAGACGACTCCGAACTCTGCAGCCAATAGCAAGATTGAGGTGAGTCCAACCATCAAGTACGTAGGATCTTCGCCAAGAACGTTGCTGAGTATGTGAAGACAGCCCATGAGAGCAGGTAGTTCGCAAAGCTCAACATGATCGGAGCGCCACCGGTACAAACTGGATCAGTAGTGAGTTGGCGAACAGCCAGTCTAATGATCCCGGATTCGGAGGAAACACTAGGAGTAAACTCTCTGCGTCAGCTGCTTGACTGCGATTGTCTAGCTCTCTCCGCACGAACCTTTCTCTTGCTGTTTTATTGAAGCCAGCACCAGAGCCATAGGCCCCTGTGGAAGAAATCGTGCTATCATGCTGCCGGGGATTGCCAGAAAAGGGAATGCTTGGCTGCAAGTTGTCTTGCTCTATGCTTTCTATGATTTTCCTTTTCTCTTGAGTCTTAATGTTGCAACGCCAAGTGCGATTCCAACAAACGTAAGGAGCACGACAATCGTGGCACCGAGCATTGCAAAGGCTATGTCAAGATTATTGTCGATTCTACTCCAATGAGAGTGCCATGCACTGAGTGAGAAACTGGGCAAGTAACTTCGCCATGACACGCCGCCGCTTTCTTGAATTACCTCCCAGATCTCCCATGCAAAGGCGCCGGTGAAGACCAGAGCGTATGTCAAGATTGCTCTCCATCCGAGCACGGTGGCGAATGCGGCGATCCCGAAGCCGAAGAAGAGGTGAGCCATCTTCCACATCGCACTCGCTTCCTGTAGTAGCCCCCCATGTCTGATCACACGGTCTCCAACCTGCCACAGTAGCACTGTGACAATCGCTGCTGCGATCCAGAGTGTGAAGACTCGTTTCTTTGTCGCCCATGAGATTCCTTTTGGTAGTGTGAATGTGATTTCGATCTTTTCGGTGTCTAGGCGGCCTTCCTGTTTCAATTTTCGAAGGCGAGTTTCGACCCATTCAGCGACCTTGTCCTCACTCATGCTGAGAGCCTTGTCTTGTATGCTAAGCTTCTCTTCGACGATTCTCCTTAGATCCAGTGGTTTGACAGGTTTCATTACGTAGGCGTCGGCGCCGAGGTTGACTGATGTCACCGCGTTCTCGAGACTTGCGTGACCGGTTACCATGATCTTCATCATTTTGGGCACGCTGCCGTGTATCTTCGTCAGAAGCTCAGTGCCTTCCATGTCTGGCAGTTTGATGTCGAGCAGCGCCAGATTGTAGACGTGCAGGTTCGACTTCTCTATCGCCTCACGACCTGTTTCCGCCGTGTCGACCAAGTAGCCTCCGGGCTCGAGTATGTCCCTGAAGCTCTCCAACATGTCTCTATCATCGTCAACGATCAGAATACGTTTCCTCTTCTCCACAGTCAGACCCGATTCTCCTCCAAGCGGAGGTCTGGAGACAAAGTCTAGGGCTTCAGGTACGCGCATAGGGGCGACGTGAAATCTTCTTCCACATCTGTCACAGTACACTGCCTCGGGCAAGTTCAACGTTGCGCAAAAAGGACATGATTTCATTCTACATCGCACGTCTTTCTTATAGTCGCCCTATCTTGGAGGAAGCACCTGTGCCATCTTTTTGTGTATCGTTCGCCTGATCTAGGATATGAACCTCGCAAAGCCGGTCTAGTTCTTTGTCTTTAGCTTCTCTTCTAGCAGCTTCATGAGGTCTCTTGGCTTTATGGGTTTGAGAATGTATCCATCTGCGCCATGACTCAATGACTCAATCATATCTTTTGTGGATGCGGAGCCTGTAATCATGATCTTAACGGTATTAGAGGAGCTGCTTTGGATCCTCGCAAGCACCTCTGTCCCTTCCATGTCGGGCAACTTCACATCCAGCAATGCAAGGTCGAAGGATGGGGTCCTGAACTTATCCAGTGCTTCCTTGCCAGTCTCTGCGGTCTCGATCTCGTAACCTTTCGCCTTCAGCAACATTTGCAGGCTTTCCAGGATGTCTCTGTCATCGTCAACTATGAGTATGCGTTTCTTCTGCTCCAATTCAGATTACCACACTATATCGGTATGGTGACGGTGAACTTGCTGCCCGCGCCAAGTTTGCTTTGGACGGATATGGTTCCGCCGTGGGCTTCGACTAGTCGCTTGCATTCTGGCAGACCTAGGCCTTGACCCTTCGCTTTCGTCGTAAATAGTGGATGGAATAGCTTGGCCTGGTTCTCTTCTGATATACCTACCCCGGTGTCTTGGATGCCTACAGACACGTTTCTGTTCGAATGAGTGATCTCAATCGATAGGCTGCCCCCGTTCGGCATAGCCTGTATCGCGTTCATGAATAGGTTGCTGAAGACTCGCTTCATAAGTTCGGGATCGATCACGACATTCGGTAACTCTTCCTCAGTCCGCACTGTGATCGTGATGTTCTCCGGTGCCTTGGTCATCTGTACTGTTTCAGCCACCACTTGGCCCAAGTCTGTCTCGACCAAGTTAGGCTTCACCGTTCTCGCAGAGTCCTGTAGGTCAGAGACTATCTTGTTCATGTAGTCCACCTGTTTCTCGATTGTTCCGAGTAGCTTGGTCATGCCCTGCGCTTCGAGCAGTCCCTTGCATTCTGTAGGCAGCGAATCGTAGGCCTCCCGTGCAAGGTAGATCAGGTTGACTATGACTTGGAGGGGATTGCGTAGGTCGTGGCCTACCATCATCGCGGTTTCTCCGATGGCGGCGAACCGCTCAGACTTGAGAAGTGCCTCCTCCACCCGCTTACGTTCAGTGATGTCTACAACGATGCCTCTAAAGCCGACAGCCTTGTTTTCACGCATGATGGCGGCGGAGTGTACGATGACAGGGAAAGTGCTGCCGTCCTTCCTCAGCGCCGTGTACTCGTTATTCTTCGGCGTTTCCCCACTCATTATCCTCCGCATGTCCTCCATAGCCCTGCTCCGGTCTTCTGGAACAAGCATCTGCAAGACATTCAAACCACCACGAACGTCCTCCTCACTATAACCCGCAAATGTATACCCGACACGGTTAAGGAACGTCAAATTGCCCTTTTCATCTGTCTCAAACACGATCTGCGGCAAGAGGTCCGCTAGTTCCCTGAATTTCCTCTCGCTCTCTGCCAGTTTCTGCGCCCTCTCTTCGACGAGCTCCTCAAGGTGCGAGGCGTACTCCTGTAGCTTGGCTTCCATCCGCTTCCGTTCGGTGATGTCTCTAGTGACACCTAACACCGCCACTACTTTTCCTTCATGATCTTTCACAGGGTTTAGACTAGTGCTTATCCAGAACTCCTTTCCCTGTACAATCATTCTTTCCTCAGAGGTCCTGCTGCCAGCCGTCTTGAATGTCTCCTTCAGGTTTTTCGCATAGTCGCTCGCGATCTCTTTCGGAAACAGCTCAAGTATCGATTTACCCTCCAATTCCTCAGGAGTTTTGCCGAAGAGTCCTGCGGCAGATCTATTCAGAGATATGACCTTGTCTCTCTCATCGATCAGATAGATGAAATCATTTGCGTTATCAACAAGAGTTCTATACTTCTCCTCACTCGCACGCAGTGCCTCCTCCGCCCTCTTGCGCTGGGTGATGTCAACGAGAGAAAACTCGTTTGCGGGTTTTCCTTGGTAGAGGATCTTCTGTCCGTAGGCTATTACCGTGATCTCTAAGCCGTCTCGTGTCAGCAAGGTGATCTCGTATGGCGGGATTGTTTCCCCACGTAACCTCTTTTCTATGTTCTTCTTTACAAGATCGCGAGATTGTTTTGGAATTAGTTTTTCAATAAAGTTGAATGAGGGGGAAGTGAGTTCCTCAAGGGTCCAGCCTAACCTTTCACATACAGTTCTATTCACGTATTTTAGATAATCATCTTGGATAATCCCAATGAGGTCCGGAGAATTCTCCACTAGCGCCCGATACTTCTCCTCACTCTCCCGCAGCATCTCCTCCATCCATTTGCGTTCGGTGATATCTTCTGAAATGCCGAGCAAGTAGAGTGGTTTTCCCTTTTCGTCGAGAATAGGTATCTTCTTCGTATGCAATATCCTTGTGCCTTTATGCTTAGTCTCAATGGGCTCCGCGGGAATATCCACAAGTTTTCCGTCTTTCAAGACTTCTCTATCCACGGTCGTGAAGAAATCAGCTTGCTCCTTTTGGAAAAAGTCGTAATCGTCCTTACCGATCAATTCTTTTCTAGGATATCCAAGTAGAACCTCACCTGCTCTGTTGAAACGTATGAACCTAAGTTCATTGGCATCCTTCACGAAAACCATGTCAGGGATGTTTTCCACTATGGAGTTGAGGAACATTTGGTTGAGCTTAACTTCTTCCTCCGCCCGTTTGCGTTCAGTGATGTCGTGGAAGACTGCCATTACGAAGCCGGAGGTCTCGTTCTTTCTGACCAGCGTGGCGGAGAGCACGGCGTCAAATGTTGACCCGTCACTTCGTGTTGCGGTGAGCTCTCCACGCCACCCGCCGCTTCTCTGAAGCTCCTCGAACGCCCTCGCCACGGCTTCCGGCCTTTTCACGAAAGAGGTCAAGGAGCGGCCTAGCACTTCCTCGGCGGAGTATGCCCAGAGCTTGCAGAATGCAGAGTTCACGTAGGTGAGCCTTCCCTCCATGTCGGACATTGCAATGGCATCGATGGACAGTTCCACTGCGGCCCGTTTGGCTATGAGTTCGTCTCGGACGCCAGTTTGCTGGATGATCTTTCCAAGCTTATCAGCGATCTCGTTGAGCAAGCCTCTCTCGGCTTTGAGGAAGGGGCCCTCGCCGCCGTGCTGACTCGGCCTTTCTTGGAGGTAGCAGACGTCAATAGTGCCGATCCGTTTTCCGGCGACCTTCAGGTCTGCGCTCTGCTTCCATTGAGTTTCGTGGAAGTTTTTCGTCTTGAAGGTTTCACCGTTGAAGGTTATCTGCGCACAGGCAACGTCGGGGTGCTGCCACGCGGCTGGAATCAGCTCTACTGCTCCTTGAAGGATTTCATGAAGAGAAGCATCTTCTCCTCCGGCGAGTGAGCATATGCCGTAGAGGCATGTGAGTTGTTTAAGACGCTCGTTCGAGGATACGACGTTAGTGGTAGGGTGGTTCTGAATCCTACTCGATTTGTGAGACGGACTCTTACTCCCGCGCGTATGTTTCATCATTCTCGTCAACCATCATCATGGTCATTCGTAGGGCTGAAACATCGAAACGGCTTACAAGTGAGAGGCCGACACGCCATCTACTGCATGATCTACTGCAGTCGTCTAGCTCTTTCCTTCCGAACCTTTCTCCTGCTGCTCTATTGAAGCCCCAGCAGATGCGGATGTTTGCGCAGCTTCGATCGGCATCGGAGGAGGAGTCGTAGCCATCGTCCACCCGATCCAAGCCAGGATGCTGAGTATCGCCGCGACCGCTATGAAAGCGGTCATCTGCAAGACAACGGTCGTGAAGGCATAGAGCAGCCAGCTATATCCAACTATTCCAAAGGCGCTCCCAAGCAAAATAACGGCTCCAATCAACTGGTCCCTATTCAAAACATTTCATCACCCTTACTGGATAAAGGCTCTCAACGAAAAAAGCTCCGCCACCCCTAAATAGAATACGACCTTCATGTCCCTGAGCCAAGCCTCGACCTCAGGAGCCCAATCGAAGACTCCTTGTTCACCGAACGTCTCCAACATCCCTTGGGCTCTAGCCTTACCAACTTGGAGAATACGCGTTTTAGCTGTGGCTAGAAGCTTCCAAACGATAGCCTTGAGCTGCGCCAACAACTTCGCATTGACAATCCTACCACGCAATCCAGCCAAACTTAAAGCACATCTATACAACGCCTTCTCCAAGCGATTAAGACACCGCCAGTTACCATTTCTCATCCCTCTCAAGCGGAATCTTGACAAACTGGAATAGCTGAGCGAAGAGACCTCTGAGACGCCGGCAAACCCCCTATCTTGAAGCATGTCACTCCACCGGAAGGATAATATATAGCAATATCTTACAATAATATAAACCTTCTATGGGAGGTGGAAAGATGGGCTGTCCATACTGCGGCAATGGAACGTATGTAACGAAGGAACATGAACAAACCGAGATACGATGTATGGTCTGTGGATACGTTGTTTCGAGCATCGATGGTTCGACGACTAATAAACTTTAGACGTTGGCTTCCGCGTTTTCATGTTCTTTACCCGGATGCGTTCCATTCGATCCACGATTCTGTAGGCCTTGGATTTGCGCTAGATTTGCTCTATAGGTGCCCACTGATATTTCTCCAGCTTCCACTTAGTCTTATCTCTCACATATCTGAGTATTTCCTCAAACTCTCTCTTTGCAGACGTAAAGGGGCCATCTGAAACCACTGTGATGTAGCCTACCATGCTCGCTGGAATTGTTCCACAGTCAGGTTCAAGAACCTTGATTTCCTCTAGATGGAAACAAGAATCTCTTAGAAGATCCCGTAGATATTCCGTGACTGTTTGATCTTTCTCTTGCGCCACCTGTGCATCGATTTGGCACGAAAATCTGGCAATCACTTGCACCGTAACTACTTTCATTGTTTGTCATCATGTAATATTGTTCTTATATTGCGCAATATTTCAACCTATTTGAAGAAAAAAGATAGATTCTTTTCAATGTCTTAACGAATCTACTCGTTTGTATTTAGATTTATTTGTTTGTTTCAATCTCTTAACAAACGAGAAGATAGGGGCCGTTGCATTTCGACCCTTTGCAGCGACAAGACTGTTATTTTTGACGCACGCTCTTTCCCTGTGAGGTTATATCCGTCCATCCAAATCTAAGCAGCTATTTCCGAACCGACCTTTTTCTTCCGATCTCGCAGCCTTGGTTCAGTTGAACATGAGACCCAGAACATCCACAAGGCGAACACTCAAACAAGCATAGGCTGAACAGTCATCAGTCCTTGTTTTCTATCTCAAAGATCGCCATATTCACGTTGGAGACGACCACTAGCAATTTCACACTCAGTAACGCTTCTAAACATCCGTGAATAAAGGAGAAGTTGAGACCTCCATCAGTTACGTGAACTTTCTTTTCAATAATGGTGAAGTTTCCCCAGCCGAGATTTCTCAAAAAATCGAAGGCAACCCCCCAATTACTTCTATCCGTAGTATCCGTGCCAAGCTCAACGTAAAAGTGGTTCTTGAATGCGTGTCCGAGCTCGCGACCGGCTTTCCTCAGTCTTTGCTCCGAAAGTGAGGCCATGAGTTTTCTGAAGCTTTGCTCATTGATAAGTACCACTCTCTGGCCGCCGACGTTATAGTATGGCGCGCTCCATCGATGAATTTCCAACTTACGATATGACTCCAAAGCGCCAAGAATAACCTGTTTTCTATAACGGACAATCCCTTTTCTAACCAATTCGTCCATGTATTCTATCATTTTCTCGGGGATGTCCACTGTAGTGACTGGCAACGATCTCACGGCATTGCAATATTCGGCAATAATAATGAATATCAGGGGCGTTCTTAAAGCTTTCTCAAAGACCGGTGTAATATCTGAGCATGCCTCGACCAAAGAGGCTCATCTCTGGTCTTCAGAAATGCTTTAATATAGCATGTACATGTTCTTGTTAGAAGCGATTAAATATTGGCGCATAACATGCAATACTCTATATAGCACAATAAAATGGGGGAAGTCAGACGACACTAACTTCAGTTGATATTCCGGAAGATTTAATGGATTTTATGGACTCCCTTATCCAAAAGGGAATAAAGAAGAATAGAAAAGACGTCTTCGTAGAAGCTTTGAGATATTACTCTAGATTTTCAATGTACGAATGGAATCCACCTCAGTATTATATTCAAGCTCATAGTCGAGTAGCCTGGATAACAGACCAAACCATTCGTGAACTGCTCAACATCATAGAACCTCAAAAACATGTCGAATTCGGGAAAGCAATAGGCCGGAACATCAGGGACATCTTGATGGTTGCTGAAGGAATTGACACGGCGAAGAAAGATAATTGGAAAAGGTCTTTTGAGTTCTTAGAGTTCTTGGGACACGGCCGTTTCAAGATATCAGATGACAAGATAAATGCTACAGACTCGCTTCTCTCAGCCCAGGTCCTCCAAGGATGCCTTGAATCGTTGTTCAATGTAAAACTGAAGTCGGTCACCAGTTCCCCAGGGATGGCGTTGTTTCAGGTCAGCTAAGGCTTTTTTTGTAGGTCGCCCTCTGGATCCATATAACTCCATCAAGCGGTGGTCAGAAGTTATATGGATGCAGATAACTTGAGGAGTCCAAAATAAAATCCGAATTGCACTTAGCTGAAGCCAGACGTATGTCCATCGTACGCCCTGAAAGGTTGCGGTTCCTAGTGTTAGGCTGAGGAAACTGCTATAAGAGATAAGGTTTTCGACGACCTCGTTATCAGTCTAGGAGAGGAGATGTCTCTATCTCCCACAGCTAACGGCTAACTGTAGAATTTCGTGCTCTATCCGCCTTCTCCGCATCCTCATTCCTTTCGCATCGACAAGTTAAAACCAGTATAGCCTCCCGCCTGATAGGAAAAACTTGAAAACTCAACGTCTCGCAAGCTTCATCCTATTCGCAACAGGAGTTCTAGCCCTAATCCACCAATATATATTTACACTCAATCACCTAATCTTTCAATCGAAACAACTCTTACACCACGAAACACTCACCATAACACTATGGGCTCTAGCAGCAGGGATAACAATCGGCAACTTGGAGAGAAACAATGGCGTTTAAAAGTGGAAAAATATGTCTACACCCACGGCAAA
>Ga0315308_1001040_pt1 | contig 15945 bp, 26 predicted proteins | sample TDP3_MG_FD_203078 | JGI IMG/M metagenome (GOLD analysis project Ga0315308, IMG submission 203078) | Freshwater sediment microbial communities from Lake Towuti, South Sulawesi, Indonesia - TDP3 | ecosystem: Environmental > Aquatic > Freshwater > Lake > Sediment | place: Indonesia: South Sulawesi... | reverse complement strand
ACTGAGCGCGTTCAGAGAATTGGACAAACTTGTCTGCATCGAAGATTTCTTCGGGCATGGTTTATTTCAGCCTCGCTTTTCATGAATGTGCGAATCACAGTGCTTTATCTGTTTTGGTTAGAAAAGTTGTGTGAAAAGGATTTTTGATATATTTCGTTGATTGAAGTATCGTACTTATACCAAAATTTCCTATAAGATATTTTTGATGAAGAATGGCTAGGTCTCTTGAGTTCATTTTTCAGTTTCCGCCGATTAATGGGGTTTTTGATACGGGTTACGGATTGGTCTATGTCTTCGGTGAACTACACGAAAACGAGATTGAAGACGTTATAGTTCATGAGACCCTGCATTATGTTTTGTTCAGGGTGGCTGGAAAAAGGGCAAGCCTAAAGCTAGACAGAGTTTACGCTGAAATAGTTCCTCAATAAAGCTGTCGAAGATACGTTGAGACTTAGCCAGCTCTCGGTTTTACCTTGCTGACTTTCTTCAGTGTTTTCGCTGGCTTGTTTTCCACTGGTTTTGGGTGTGGTTTTCCTTTTTTGGCAAATAATGCTTCCTTGATTGAGTTGGCTAGTTGAAGGGCGAATGTACGTTCAACAAAGTAGTGGTCGGCGTGGTTGCATGTTTTCATTGTCAAGACTATTCCGTCGGGATACTTGTAATTGTCTGGGGCTGCAGGTGTCATTGTGGCGTAGGATGAGTCCCAACCGTAGAGGTGTCTCAATCTTTCTGTTCTCGCATGCATCAGTTTTTCACCTAAACTGAAACAAAAAATATGAGAAAGCTACTCATTTCAACCTTATGAATTCCAAATAATTATCTTAACTGCAACAATAACTACATGAAAGATGATTAGTGGGCCGGGCCGGACTTGAACCGACGACCCTCTGCACGTCAAGCAGATGTCCTACCAAACTAGACGACCGGCCCATTTTTTACGGTTGAAATTCTACAGATGTTTTCTGCTTATTAAGTTTCCAGTTTGTGCCTCTAGCACAAGTTCTTTAAATCAGACAACAATACAGCATATTTGCGAGGTTTGTTTCCTATGTCAATTGAGAGCTTAACCCTAAAGAAGGGAGAAGTTGCTTTTCTATGGTTTAATAACTATTCTGGCGTGGTCATTAGGACGCCTACCAAGACATTAGTTGTCGATCCCGCTGACGTTGACCCAACGATTTTCAAGAAGGTTGACGCCCTTCTAATCACTCATGAGCACCACGACCATTTTGATGAGTTATTTGCAAGAGAAATTTACAGGCGGACCCACTGTCCTGTGGTCACGGATTCAACGTCGGCGATGAGACTGAGGGACGCGTTGCCATCTTCAAAGTTGCATGAGATGAAGGTGGGCAAAGAAATCAAAATCGACAACATAACAATTAGAGCCGAGGGTTTTAGACACCCCGCAACTGCGCCGGTCTCCTACATGATAACAACAGAAGACGGTGTCAAAATCTACCACAGTGGCGACAGTCTGCCTTATCCTGAGATGAAAAAGATTGGAGAACAGAGTCCACCAGACTTAGTATTCTGTACAGTTGGCATCCCAGCTCCAGGAGCCTCTCCAGAGACTGGTTTAGAAATCGTCAAGTTGGTCAAGCCCAAAGTGGCTATTCCTTATCATGCACCAGCTCCAGACCGCAAAAAATTCGTTGAGCTGGTTGCGAAAGAGGCGCCAAATGTAAAGTGCTTGCTCATTGAACGTAACAAGCCGTATAAGTATCCGTGAAAAGGAGAAGCCTATTGTTGTCGTTTGAAAAGGAGAAGGCGGAGTTAAGCCGCATACTTAACAAAATCGGCGCCATGAAGTTCGGCGCCTTCAAGTTGACGAGTGGGCGAACCAGCCCATATTACATTGACTTGCGCATTGTTCCCAGTTTTCCAGATGCCTTTCAACGAGTTTGCGACCTCTACATCAAGTTGATAGAGAAGAAATTGGGCGCAGACAGTTTTGACAGAATCGCAGGCATACCAACCGCTGGCATGCCCTTCGCTTCAGTCATAGCCTACCACTTAAAGAAGCCGTTTCTCTACATACGTCAGAAAGTTAAGTTGCACGGAAGAGAACGCCGAATCGAAGGAGTAATCATGCCTGGCAACCGTGTCTTATTAGTCGACGATTTGATTACAACTGGGCTGTCTTTGAGAAAGGCTGCTAAGGCTATTAGGGCTGAGGGCGGATTAGTCACAGATGCCTTGGTCTTGCTCGACAGAGAGGAAGGCGGAAAGGAAAGGCTAACGAAAGACAACATTAAACTGCACTATTTGTTGACAGCAAGCGAGGCGGCAAAAGAACTCTACGAATTAGGCGCCATAGAAGAGGACCAACTAAAAACCATACTAAAACAAACAAAAAAGAAGCTGCCTCGTTAAAATCAAAACTGCCCAGCATCCACTTTTTTGTGCATGATGCATATGAACGTCGTAAGAAAATACTACGATGAAACAGCTGAGATAGAATGGACAAGACTTCGCAGCAACGCCTATCGCCGCCTTGAACACATAATTACCTCGCATTTTCTTGAGAAATACCTTCCAGAAACAGGGCTTATTCTTGACGCTGGCGGCGGACCAGGCAGATACACTATCCAGTTAGCCAAGAAAGGTTACGACGTCATTCTGTTAGACTTGTCGCCTAAATGCCTTGAACTAGCTCGCAAGCAAATCAAAAGAGCAGGAGTAAGAAGCAGAGTCAAACAAATTGTTGAAGGCTCCATTCTTGACCTGAAAATGTTTAGCGATGAGCAGTTTGACGCTGTTCTCTGTTTGGGTCCATTCTCCCACTTGACAGAAAAAGAGCATAAAGAGAAAGCTGCAAGCGAGATAATTCGAGTCGCAAAGAAAGGAGCACCTATTTTCGTTTCAGTTATTAGTTTGTATGGTGTCTTCAGAACAATATTACAGAGACTTCAAGATGAGCTGCTTGACCCCGCTCACGAAGAGCTTTACAAATTCGGAATACATCGAGCCCATCCCACTCCTCACAAAGGCGGACGAGGATTCGCAAGAGTCAACGCCTGTTTCTACCACCCAACCGAAGTGAAAACACTGTTTAAAAATAGGGGAGTTGAGACTTTGGAAATGGCAACATGCGAAGGTTTATCATCACATCTTATGGGACCAACTAACAAACTGTTCAAAGACAAAAGAAAATGGACGAAATGGATAGACATTGTTCTGAAAACGTGCACCGACCCTATATTGCTCGGCATGGGAGAACACTTCCTCTACATAGGACGAAAGAAAGAATAACCAAACATCCAAAGGTTCCACTGAAAACGTTCGGAAGACTCAACGCCTCTTTCAAACAGTAGAAAACATATTAGAAGCATATCAAAGGGGCTAGGTCAATCTTGTGCATCAGCAACCTGGCAATCCATTAAAAGAGGAGTTTGCGATAAATGCCTCATGCATTACGGAGCGACTTTCTAGTTTAACTGGTACTCTTCACCTTCTTGCAGTAGTACTACTTTAGTTTTTGAGTTGGCTTCCACCTTTCGTTTGAATTCTTCGCGATCTGTGTCCCAAGCATGCATAGCCATTGCAGTTTTTGGGTTAATTGCTATTGCAGCTTGGGCAGCTTCAGCGTTGTCCATGGTGTATTTGTCTCCTGTTGGGAGCAGAGCCAAGTCTACGTTCTTAAGCTGACGCATTTTCGGAATGAAATCAGTGTCTCCAGCATGATAAATCGTCTTGCCTTCGATCTTTATCAAATATCCCACTCCATATCCTTTAGGGTGCCAGAGCTTTCCAGAAGGCTTGAACCGCTTGATGTTGTAGGCTTCAACCGCTTTTATCCTTACGCTATCTACATTGATTTCTTCTCCAGGTTTGATGGATTTGACGCTTCCACCGATTCTTGAAGCACAGTTTTTGGGAGCAATTACGGCAGTGTCTTTCTTGCGAAGACTTTGAATTTTAGGCGGACTGCAATGGTCACCATGATTATGAGTAATTAAAATAATATCTGCCTTCTCGGAGGTTTCAACCACATTCCCATATTTCTTCAAGTCAACATAGATGATTTTGTCCACAGTTCTGATTTGAAAACTAGAATGACCAAGCCACTTAACGTAGATTACCATCCTAACACCCATTTCATATGGACTAACGAGCACATATAAGACTTAAAACAACCAAAAAAAGAACACAACTACAACTGCCAAAACCATCACTCAATCCAAATCATTTTTGGAGCCTATTTGGATCCAAATAGAGGGGCTAGATAAGCCTTGCACACACAAACCAAAGCTAGACAATCCCTTTTGTTCCCTCACCCTATTCCAAATTCAGCGCCCTTCTACGGGTCATCATGACCCCCCTCCCTCTTCCCTGCGCACATCCACATACAAAAAACATTCAGCAGCCATTAAACCCAGCGATTCAAACGCAAAAGACATATATGTTACCATTCAGCAGTTTGTTTGCACAGTTGGAGAAAAACAATCCTATGCCAAAATGGGGATACACAATAACCGACCTCGACCCAGAAACAACAGTCAAATCCAGCGGACGAGAACTCAGCATATCCCATAAAGCAGCCAGAGAAGTCTGCAAAACAATAAAAGGAATGACCCTAGACCAAGCCAAACAACACCTCAACAAAGTCATCCTAAAAAAACAACCAATCCCCTTCCGAAGATACAAAAAGAAAGCAGGGCATAGACACGGCTTAGAAAAAGCCTACGCAGGCAAATACCCCGTCAAAGCAGCGCAAAAAATACTAAAAGTTCTGGAAGGCGCCGAAGCAAACGCCGAGTCTAAAGGTCTCGACCTAGAAAGAATGAAAATCATACACGCAGTCGCCTACCCAGGCATGAAAATGAAGAGATACACAATGCGAGCCTTCGGGCGCTCATCACCCAAGGTTCAAACCCTCACACATGTCGAACTAGTTTTACAGCAAACCGAGGAGAAAGCGGCGTAAATGTCAGTCGTCAGACATTTTGTAACCGAAGCCGTGAAAAAAACTGAAATAGACGAATTTTTACGAAACGAATTCGAGAGAGCCGGATACGGCGGCGTAGACATAACAAAAACGCCGCTAGGTACTCATATTGTCGTTTATGCCATGCGCCCAGGCTTAATAATAGGAAGAGGCGGCGAAACAATAAAAGAACTCGCAACCCTTCTCGAACAAAAATTCCAGCTGCCAAACCCACAAATTTCTGTAGCAGAAATCGAGGTTCCTGAACTCAACGCCTACGTCATAGCCACTCGTGTAACATCAGCCCTCAAAAGAGGTGTCCACTTCCGTAGAGCAGGCTTCTGGGCTCTTCAGCAAGTCATGGAAGCAGGAGCTCTAGGTGCAGAGATAATCATAAGCGGAAAACTCAGAACTGAGAGAGCGCGCTACGAAAAGTTCCGAGCAGGATATATCCCAAAAAGCGGAGAACCTGCCCTAAAATACCTGCACAAAGCAGAGTTACACGTCCAATTGAAACCAGGCATATTCGGAGTCAAAGTAAGAATTATGCCACCAGAAGCCGAGTTCCCTGACAAAATACGAATAATGGAAGAAATCCCGCAAGAGACTACAGAGAAAACAGAAACTGTGACAGAACCAGCAACAAAGGCAGAAGAAAAAGAGGCGGAGACAGCCGAAACCCAAACAACCGAAGAGAAAAAAGAGGAGGCGAAGGAATAGCGTGCCAATCATGAGGGTCAAAGAAATTCGTGACATGTCGACTGAAGACCGCAAGAAAAGACTGCGAGAACTACAGACCGAGCTTGTGCGGCTCAAAACGATGATTAAGGCAGGTGGCGCCATCGAAAATCCCGCTCGAATGCGTGAACTCCGTAGGACAATTGCACGCGTACTTACGATAGAAGGCGAACCTGCACCCTCCAAGAAGGAAAAGAAGAAGGAAGAGAAGAAGAAAGAAGGGAAGAAGAAAGCATGAGGGTCACCCCAGCCTTCGTTCAAAACGAGTTTATCGGACTCAACGCCAAGGTTGTGAAGAGCGCAAATCCAAGTTACGTGGGTATAAGTGGCAGGGTTATCAACGAAACCCGAAATACCCTCGTCATAAGGCATGAAAACGAAGACAAAGTAGTCGTTAAGAACGCGGCTATTTTTCACTTCACCATGCCCGATAGCACAGTCGTAGAGGTTGACGGCAACCTAATCATTGGGCGTCCCGAAGACCGCGTGAAGAAACGACTTAGGAGGCGATGGTGACGGCAACCGTATCATTGAAGAAACCCAAAAAATCCTGCAGCGACAAGAACTGTCCCTTCCATGGCAGTCTGCATTTGAGAGGTCGCGTTTTAGATGGAGTTGTCATCAGCGCCAAAATGGACAAAACAGCTGTTGTGCACCGTGACTATCAGCTTTACGTGCCCAAGTTTAAGCGCTACGAACGGAGACACAGTCACATCAGTGCACACAATCCACCATGTCTAAGCGTAAAAGAAGGTGAAAAAGTCAGGATAGCCGAATGCCGTCCACTGAGTAAAATCGTCTCATTTGTCGTAGTCGAGAAACTGGAGGAAAAACGAGGTGGCGGCGAAAGCTAAAGGACGCGCGCTCATAGCCAAAGGCATGATCGGGCAACGACCAAAAATATCCAGGGGCATATTGGCTGGAGCTGTGGTTAAGTGCGCAGACAACACAGGCGCCAGAGAACTCAGAATTATTCAAGTCACAGAGTACAAGGGAAGACTTAGACGTGTTCCCTCGGCTGCAGTGGGAGATATGGTAATTATTTCTGTCCGCAGAGGTACTCCAGACATGAGAAAGAAGATTTTCCAAGCCGTTTTGGTTAGGCAGAGAAAGCCCTACCACCGCGCTGACGGATCATGGGTTCAGTTTGAGGACAACGCGGCTGTTATCATGACACCAGAGGGCGAGATGCGGGGCTCCGAAATTAGAGGTCCAGTGTCCAAAGAAGCGGCTGAAAGGTGGCCCAGAATCGCAAGCGCCGCCAGCATAATCATCTAGGAGGAAAAACACGGCGTGAAGACAACGCAGCCACGAAAGCAACGAAAAATGTTGTATCAAGCTCCTTCGCACATACGATACAAACATTTCTCTGCGCCGTTGTCGCCTTCGTTGAAGGCTTCTCACAATGTCGGTTCTCTTCCTGTAAGAAGTGGCGACACTGTGCGAATTATGAGAGGCGACCGCAAAGGCTTGGAAGGAAAAATTACAAGGGTTAACAGACAAAATTATAGAATTTTTGTTGAGGGAGTCACTCGAGAAAAGGTAGACGGCACCGCCACTTTCGTTCCTATTCATCCATCAAAAGTGATGATAACCAGCCTAAACTTAGACGACAAATGGCGCCGAGAATCATTAAAAACAGGAGTAGTGGTTCCTGAGGCGGAAAAACCCATCGAAGAAGAGAAGAAACCTGAGGAACCCAAAAAACAGAGGAGAAAGAGGAAGACTCGAAAAACTGTGGCTAAAAAGGCGGAAGAGTTGGAAAAAGTAGAGAAGGAGAAAGAGGAGGCTTCCGAAAGTGGGTAAAAAAGGCGGAAGAAGACATCTTAAACGTAAGCCAGCGCCTGAATTCTGGCCAATTCACCGCAAGGAAGCGATCTGGACTGTTAAACCCAACGCTGGGCCTCATCCAATTTCTCGTTGCATACCTTTGACGCTGGTCTTGCGTGACGCCCTCGGCGTTGCCAAGACACGAAGTGAAGTCAAGACCATAATGCACGAAGAAAAAATAATGGTCGATGGAAAAGTTCAAAGAGAAGAATTGTTTCCAGCAGGACTGATGGACGTCGTCTCGATACTAGATATGGAAAAATGGTATCGTGTTCTGCCACATGAAAAAGGATTGTTTTTCCATCCTATCAACAAAGACGAAGCCTCGTTCAAGCTCTGCAGAATTGAAAACAAAACAGTCTTAACTGAAGGAAACGTGCAGCTCAACCTCCACGACGGAAGAAACCTGCTAGTTAAAGTGAAAGACCCGAACAAACCCGAAGAAGACGTATTTCACACTTTAGACACGCTGAAAATTGGTCTTCCTAATCAAGAAGTTTTGGGGCATATGAAATTGGCTGAGAGCGTTCCAGCCCTTATCGTCGGTGGTAAGAACGCAGGGAAACATGGAAAAATTGTGGCTATAGAGCGGAGGTCGAACCAGAAGCGCAAAAACTCATTAGTCACGATTGAAGATGAGAGGGGAAATCGTTTCCAAACAACCGTCGACTACATTTTTGTGATAGGCGACAAACAGCCTCACATATCATTGCCGGAGGCAAGTTAAGTTTGTCTGCAGAAGAAGTGCACAAGAAGTGGCTTGAAAATCCCATGCTCAAGCCTCGACTTGAAAAAGTAACAGTTAACATGGCTGTGGGCAAATCTGGAGAGCCCCTAGAAAAAGCGGTGAAGGTTCTTGAACAGTTGACAGGACAGAAGCCGTGCAGGCGCAAAGCCAAGAAGACGGTGAGAGACTTCGGCATAAGAAAGGGCGAATCTATCGCTTGTCTCGTGACTCTCAGGAGGGAAAGAGCCAGAGAATTCCTCAAGAAAGCCTTTGAGGCGATTGACAACAAGATTTCGTGGGAGCGCTTCGACAGTCTTGGCAACTTTTCCTTTGGCATTAAGGAGCACATTGACATTCTAGGAACAAAGTACGTGCCCGAACTGGGCATACACGGTATGGATGTGTGTGTTACTCTGTCTAGACCGGGGCAACATGTAAAACAGAGGCATCGAGCTAAGTCAAAGGTTGGCGCAAAGCAACTTTTGACTCCCGAAGAAGCTATTATTTTTGTTAAAGATGAGTTTGGAGTTGAAATAACATAAGGTGGAGGAGGCGGAAGTTAAATGGGAAAACAGAAACCTAAGAGAGAGCACAAATACGGCAAGGGCAGTCGACCCTGTCGAAGATGCGGGTCTTATGGACCAATCATCCGCCTGTACGGCTTGAACATCTGTCGTCAGTGTTTCCGAGAAGTAGCTCAACAATTGGGGTTCAAAAAGTATCAGTAGGAGGATTTTGTTGGCTTGACTATGATGGACTCGCTTTCAAACGGCTTGACCGCAATAATGAACAACGAGTTGCGAAACAAACGTGACTGCGTGATTAGTCCAGCCTCAAAACTTCTTGGAAGGGTTCTTAGAGTGCTTCAACTTAGCGGCTTCATAGGTGAGTTCGAGTTCATCGACGACGGACGCACTGGAAAGTTCAAGGTTCAGCTTCTAGGGCGGGTGAATAAGTGTGGCGCTATAAAGCCGCGTTATTCTGTAAACGCTGATGGTTTCGAAAACTGGGAAAAAACGTTTCTTCCAGCGAGAGATGTCGGCATCCTTGTGTTGTCAACTCCTTTAGGGGTGTTATCTCACAGAGAAGCTAAAGAGAAAAATGTTGGAGGGCGTCTCCTAGCCTACGTGTATTAGAAGGAGCGTTGAAAAGTGAGGGCTGTTGAAGCGGTTAAAGCCATCGAAGTTCCCAACGGTGTAGAGGTCAAGGTTGATGGGCGAGTTGTCACGGTGAAAGGCGAGAAAGGAACCTTAACCCGCAACTTTTCGGAAGCGCCAGTTTCCATTCTGCAAGAGGACAAAACAATAAGAGTTCAAGCCAACTGGCCTCAAAAGAAGGAAGCAGCCCTTGTCGGAACTGTTAGTTCTCTCATCCAAAACATGATTATAGGCGTGACTAAGGGATTTACGTACAAGCTGAAAATCGTTTTCTCTCATTTTCCGATTTCTGTGAAAATTAAAGAAAATACGGTTTCTATTGAGAACTTCACGGGTGAACGAAGCCCCCGCTTTGTCAAGATAACGGGCGATGTCAAGGTTACTGTAAAAGAAGACGACATTCTAGTTCATGGAATCAATCTTGAAGACGTAAGTCAAACTGCAGCAAACATTGAACAGGCCACTAAGGTACGAAGCAAAGACCCCAGAGTATTCTTAGACGGCATTTTCATCTACGAGAAGCGCCAAGGAATGGAGGCGTAAAATGTGAGCGAAAAAGAATTAGAAGAGCCTGCCACTGAACAAGCCTTAGCCCTGCGACAACGCCAAAAGAGCAAGAAACCCAGGTTTAGGCGACAAGAAAGCTGGCGTTACAAACGAGTTTCTGATGTTTGGCGGAAACCCGACGGCGTTGACAGCAAAATGCGCAAAAAAGTTAGAGGCTGGCCTAAATCGGTGAAAATCGGTTATGGAGGACCCAGAGCGGCGAAAGGGCTTCATCCATCGGGTTATGCTGAAGTTCTAGTTCGAACTTTAGACGACTTGAACAAGGTTGACCCAAAAACTCAAGCCATTAGGATTGCTCACACAGTTGGAATGAAAAAACGAGCTGAAATATCGCTTAGAGCTGGAGAAAAAGGCGTTCACATTTTGAATCCACTTCCTGAGGTGAAGCCGGAGGAAGAAGTAGAAGAAGCCCCGAAAGAAACAGAAGCCGAAAAAGAGGCTGAGAGAGCTACTGAAACGACGAAGGAGGAAGAAAAAGGAAGTTGAGCCTCCGAAGCCAACGACGCATAGCTGCCCAAATTCTTAAAATAGGCACAAACCGAGTTTGGATTGACCCCGAACGCCTCGAAGATGTCGAAGTAGCTATTACAAGAGAAGAAATTCGCAGACTAATCCACGAGGGCGCCATAAGTCCAGCGCCTAAGAAAGGGGTCAGTCGTGTCAGAGCCCGTATCCTTCACGAAAAGAAAAAGAAGGGTTTGAGAAGCGGACTTGGGACAAGAAAGGGGTCTAGGGGCGCAAAGATTACTAAAAAGCAGGCTTGGATGCGGAGAATTCGAGCTTTGAGGAAGACGCTGCGCGAGTGGAAGACTAATCGTGCGCTCACAGAGGGTGCATATCGTCAACTCTACATGATAGCTGGCAGTGGAGCATTCACCTCTATTGCAGACATGGAACGCTACGCTAAGACCCAAGGCTTGTGGAGGAAACGGTGATGGCTGAGGGTCCAAGCTATCGGGTTGCTTTCCGAAGGAGAAGAAAAGGCAAAACCGATTACCAACAGCGCCGAGGCTTAATTCTGTCCGGCTTGCCCCGCCTGGTCATTCGTGGTTCTTTGAGAAACATTTCGGTGCAGCTGATTAAGGCAGACGTTGGAGGTGACAAAGTGATGATGTCTGCACATTCTAATGAACTAGCCAAAAATTATGGGTGGCAAGGTAGAACGGGCAACCTTCCCGCCGCTTACCTAACCGGACTCTTGTGTGGTTACAAAGCAACCGCAAGCGGTGTGAAAGAGGCTGTTTTAGATCTAGGGTTACACGTCCCAACGAAAGGCTCGCGTATTTTTGCTGCGCTCAAAGGGGTTCTCGATGCTGGTGTCATGATTCCCCACGATGAAAACAGATTACCTGACGAAAAACGTGTTCTGGGACAACACGTTTCAGAATACGCAAAGCATTTGTCCTCCACCAAGGACTTATATCAGAAACGATTCGCTGAGCATTTGTCTAGAGGCTTGCGCCCTGAGGAAATCACTGAGCATTTCTCTCAAGTGAAGCAAAAGATTTCTTCGGCTTTCAAGAAAGTGGAGGCGCCGGAAGAAAGAGAAGAGGGAGAGAAACCGCCCAAAGAGGACGTTGAAACAAAGAAAAAGCCGCGTAGAAGGATTGCCGCCGCTAAGAAACCAGCCAAGCCTAGGGTGAAAAGACAGAAAGAACCAGAGAAAACGGAGGAAAAGAAGTGAGCAGGGAGAAGAGAAGGTTCGAAGAGAGAGGAGCCGAGGCTAGAGTTGAGTCATGGGTGCCTCGCACCAGACTTGGGAAAATGATTCAGGAAGGAAAAATCTCCTCCATCGAAGAAGTGTTCGCTGAGGGACAAAAGATAAGAGAACCCGAAATTGTCGATGTTCTGCTTCCTGACCTGCAAGAAGAAGTTATCAACATAAACCTAGTGCAGAAGCAGACAGACGCAGGAGAAAAATCACGGTTCAAGGCTATAGTGGCTGTTGGCAACCGAGACGGCTACGCTGGTCTAGGCTCTGGTAAAGCCAAACAGGTGCGCACAGCTATTGAGAAGGCGGCGATGGATGCCCGTCTGAACATTGTCCAAGTTCGTCGAGGCTGTGGAAGCTGGGAGTGTGGATGCGGCAAACCGCATTCTCTTCCTTTCCAAGTTCGGGGAAAATGCGGCGGTGTAGAAATATTGCTTGTGCCGAGTCCTCGAGGATTAGGCATAGTGTCCAGCGAAGTGGCTAAGGTTATCCTTGGGTTAGCAGGCGTGAAAGATGTATGGACGAGAAGTTTTGGCTCAACCAGGACGGTTCCATCCTTTGCATGTGCGGTTTTTGACGCTTTGAAAAAAACTTACCGCTTAGTCATGTCTTCTGATTGGGTGAGATGAAAGAGGATGGAGCATCAGCGCAAGTGTTTGGCAGTTGTTCGTGTTCGAGGCGTCAGTGACATATTTCATGAGATTAACCAAACCATGAAATTGCTTCACTTAGAACGCAACTGCCACGCAACGTTGGTTAACAACAGTCCAGCGTACATGGGCATGTTAAGAAAGGCTCAAAATTATCTGGCTTGGGGCGAAATCACGAAGGAGACTCTCTCATTGCTACTAAAGAAGAGGGGTAAAATAGTCGGCAATAAAAAATTGACCAATGGGTATGCCCAAAAACTGGGTAACAAATCGTTAGATGAATTAGTTGAAGCCATATTCAAAGGCGAAGTGGAATTTAACCGCTTGCCCAACATCAAGCCAGTCTTCCGTCTGCACCCACCAAGCAAAGGATTCAAAGGAAAAGTCAAGCAAGGTTACGCTTCTGGAGGCGTCACAGGATACCAAGCAGAAGTCATCAACGACCTACTTAAACAAATGATTTAGCAAACGAGCTCCTAAACCAACTTGCATTTTGAACCACAAACTTACGAGTCGTCCTAAAGACCAATAACGCGTAACATGTCCTTAGTTGTGTGGTGCCACACAAGATTTCTGCTGTGCCACCGAACTAACAAACTCAAATTGTCGTCGGACAAAGAATTCCTGCTTCTGGACAAAATAGATGAAGCTCAATGCCAATAGCCTAAAAAAAATTTAGTGAAATGGTTCATGTGTCAACGGCTATGCTTTAATCAAGGTTTTACGAATATCTTTTACAAAAGGAGAAGACATCTTGAGCGAACGATGGTGGAGACGACATAAACGCAGGCATCCTTGGTTCTGCGACTTCTTTGAAGAGTCAGACAGATTTGAAACAACAATGGACGAAATGACGCCCCAAAACTTTAGTCTTCGGAGAAGCGAAAGGCTTACAAACCCTATGCTTTCGGATTCTCCTTTACTCTTGGTCCTGATGTCTATCCTCGCTTTCGCGGTTTGGAAACAGGCAACCCAATTGCTACGGGATTGAGATTCGCGAGGAACCTGAACCTCTAGTAGATATAATTGAAGAAGAGAGAAACATTGTGGTGGTGGCTGAGCTTCCAGGAGTGAAGAAAGAAGAAATTCAAATCCATGCCACTCCATGCAAGGTAACTATTTCTGCAGATACGATGGAACGCAAATACCGTAAGGAACTGGATCTTCCTCTAGAAACAGACCTGAATCAGTCGAAGCCACGTACAAAAACGGGGTACTTCTGCTGCGCTTGGAGAAACTTGTTGACTCGCAACCTTTCCATTAATAGCTTTATGGTGTTGTTCCTAAAGTAATGTCTGCTATCCATTTCTCGCCCTCGCGAAGAAGAAGCACTCTTGCTTTCTCTCCGATTTTTCTCTTCTGAATCTCTTTGACTAGGTCTTCTACACTGTTAATTGCCTTTTCTCCGAACCCGATGATGATGTCGCCTCTTCCCATCTCAGCCTTTTCTGCAGGGCTGTCGGGCATAACCTCACTTATTAGCACTCCCTTTTCAACTGGCAAGTTGTAATATGAAGCGATTTCTGGTGTTAGGCTTAAGCCGCTTACTCCTAGCCAAGGTCTCATGACCCTGCCATGTGTGATTATCTCAGTCGCGCATCGTTTAGCTGTGTTGACAGGTATGGCAAAGCCAATTCCCTGCGCGAAGGGAACAATCGCAGTGTTGATGGCAACAACTCTTCCATTAACGTCGATGAGAGGGCCGCCACTGTTTCCTGGGTTTATTGAGGCGTCGGTTTGAACCAAGTTTTCTATTAGTCCTCTCTCTGACCTTATCGACCTCCTCACCGCGCTAATCACTCCTTTGGTGACCGTTGGGCCTCCTGCCAAGCCGAATGGGTTGCCTATGGCGAAAACTGTCTGTCCAACCTTGAGCCTATCAGAGTCTCCAAGTTCTGCAGTCTGAAGATTCTTTCCGTCAACTTTGACAACGGCAACGTCGTCGCTAGCACATGCCCCTACCCGTTTTCCTTGCAGCATTTCTCCAGAGGCTAATGTGGCGTCGATTTTTTCTGCGCCTGCAATGACGTGATTGTTTGTTAGAATGTAACCCCTTGGGTCAATTATTACTCCTGAACCCATTCCCTGAATTGGGTGAACTTGGTAATAGAAGTCCTGGAGCAGTCGAACCGTGTTGATGTTGACTACACTTCTACTTACTTTCTCTACAACTTCGAGCACAGATGATTCATCATAGGACATTCATTAACTCCTCCGCAGCGTTTCGATTTTTGTGCATACACTCGGTTTTCAACTATATAAAACTGTGCAACACATCAAGGAGTCTAAAGATATTTCTAAAGTTGAACATAAAGAAAAAAGAAGAAGGGTTCGCTTTCTCGTATAATTTTATTTCACCGTTTTTTGAAGAACAGTCTCCCATGTATCGGCGTGGTCTTCTTCGTCGGAGAGTATTTCTTCTAGCATCAGCCTCGTGGTTGTGTCGCCTATTTCTTCGCACATTTTAACGTGACTCTTGTAAGTTTTGATAGCCATGTACTCGCCGTCTAAGTCGTCTTGAACCATCTTTTTAAGAGTGCCACCTACTTTGATTGACGCTGGCTTGGTGTTTGGGACTCCTCCGAGATAGTTCACTCTTTCGGCAAGTCTCTCTAAGTGTTTCATTTCATCCCTTGAGATTTCTTCAAACTTCTCCATTATGGCTGGGCTCTCCATGCCTTCAGCCATCACTTCATGCATTATATACTGTATGATTGCGCCGATCTCCAGTCCGATGTCAATGTTCAAAGCCCTAATGATTTTCTCTCTGTCTGCCTTGCTCAACAAAATGCTCATTCCGAATCCCTCATTGATTTCAGTGTTATCCTAAGTGAGAATATTTATGATTTATCCCACTTGCCCTTTTCTGCACGATTTTTGTTTCGCTGTTAAAATTTTCTGAACTTCTCCTTGGGTGCGCCGCATATGGGACAATGGCTTGGCGGTTCGCCCTCCACTGTGTATCCGCAAATGTCGCAGATGTACACTGACCCCAACTTGATGTCTTTGCTGCTCTCAACCGCCTGTTTGGCTTTTTGATACATACTCGTGTGAATTTTTTCGGCTTGAAGCGCCCAATCGGTTGTTCTCTGTGCACCTTTTTCCTCTTGGAGTTTGGCGACTGCGTTAAAGGCTGGATACATTTCGTTCACTTCGTAGGTTTCGCCGTCTATAGACACCTGCAAGTTTTCAGATGAGCTGCGAATCATGCCTAAGACCTCAAAATGGTTTTTGGCGTGCACCTGTTCAGCATAGGATATGGCTCTGAAAAGTCTTGCAATGTTTGGAAAGCCTTCCTCTTCCGCTTTTTTTGCGAAAATCAGATAACGCATGTGGGCTTGACTTTCGCCAGCGAAGGCGCTTTTCAAATTGTCTTCGGTCATTTTTCTCATTTTTACACATCACACTGTTAACAATTCTCTTTTGAAGTTTGTGAGTTTTTCTGCTTTTTCTTTTTTGATGACAACGGTGTCTTCCATTTTTATTGTGCCTATTTCTTTCCCAGAGAGAGGCGCGTGACCCACGTTTAACACCATGTTTTCAAGCGTCTTTTGCTTTCTCTCTGCCACTATAATAGTTGTTATTGGGTCTTCCTCAAACCTCAAACCTACACCATGAGCGAAGCCGTAAACATA
>Ga0315308_1001039_pt1 | contig 15965 bp, 17 predicted proteins | sample TDP3_MG_FD_203078 | JGI IMG/M metagenome (GOLD analysis project Ga0315308, IMG submission 203078) | Freshwater sediment microbial communities from Lake Towuti, South Sulawesi, Indonesia - TDP3 | ecosystem: Environmental > Aquatic > Freshwater > Lake > Sediment | place: Indonesia: South Sulawesi... | reverse complement strand
TATCGTTGGTTTCAGGATATTCAAGCCTGAAGTGATGCCCTCTAGACTCGGTCCTGAAGAGTGCGCAGCCAACGGTTAGTTCAGCTGTGTCCACCATTAGATTGGCCTCTAGGGCGTCAACCCACTCTAAATTGTACTTGACCCCGACGGGTATGGCTATGTTCGGTATGAGCTTCGACTTTATCTTCCTCAACTCTCTAAGGGCTGTAGTCAAACCCTTGGCGTTTCTAATGGGTGCTATATAGTCGCCAACCACTTTGCGGATCTGCTCCTTAACTTCTTGAGCCGAGGCCGGGTTCCGCTTCTTCTTGAAGAAAGCGTAGGCCACATCCCTCTCCTTCCCTAGCACACGTGAGCTTATGGTTGGCTTAGGAGCTTTCTTAGCTGCTAAGGCCGCGTGCTTCCCAGTTTGAGCACCCATCGTCTGAGTATCAGCTAATGCGCTTCCAGCAAGCCTATTCGCGCCCATGTAATTACCTGAGCATTCACCGCATGCGAATAGCCCTGGAACCGTCGTCTCTCCTCTCTCGTTTATGTATACTCCACCGCATTGATAGTGGGATGCGGGAGCTACCTCTAGAGGGTCCTCAACGAGATCGATACCGGCGGCATTCTTTATGAAGTGGTAATGCTTAGGAGTCATCTCTTCATATATCCGCCTAACCTCCTCCTTAGGCTTAGGCGATTTCGTTACGTCATACCATAGGCCGCCGTGAGGAGTACCTCTGCCCTCCATTATCTCCTTATACATTATCCGGACAGCTTCATCTCTTATCGGTAGAGGCTTAGGGAATACTGGTTTGCCCCCGCTGTTATAGACGTTAGCGTCTGTGAAAGGTTCGGCCAGCAATTCGTATAGGACCACGACACCCCTCACACTTGCAGGCCATAGCACATCTGTCCCGTAGAACTGATTAAACTCCAAGTCAACTATGTCAGCTCCAGCGTGGTAGGCCATCGCCACCGCGTCGCCAGTCATCGTGGGAGGATTGTCCGAGAACTCCCAGATAGAAGTGTATCCGCCTGAAGCCAGAACCACAGCCTTGGCTAAAATAGCCTCCAATTCACCCTCTTTCATATCTAATCCGAGGATTCCTACCGCACGGTTCCCTTTCTTTAATACGGTGAAACTCATGAAGTCGTTCCGAATCCATATGTTCCTATGCCTCGACGCTTCCTTGGCTAGGATCGTTGATAGGGCGTGTCCATTCTCAATAATGAAGCATGATCTAGGATAAGTCTGGCCTGGCATAGGAGTTTGATAGAACCTTCCATCCTCAGTCTTCTTGAACTTAACTCCATACCTCTCCAAGTCGAGTATGCGGTCGCAGGCTGTGTTGGCTATGACCTCCAGTATATTCTGGTCTCCTAGATATCTTCCTCCAACCACAAAGTCTTTGAACATCTGCTCAGGCGAATCCCTCGAGTCCGTTCCCATCTTGCCGAAGGGTGCTTGGATACTCCAGAGAGCGCATGGAGTTGCACCTGAGCGGCCTGCAGTGCCTTTATCCAGTATAACTACGTCGACGCTCTCCTCAGCAGCGGCTATAGCAGCCCTACAACCAGCACCGGCGCCGCCGACCACAACGACATCAGTCTTCACCTCTTTAACAACGAGGCTCAAAAGTTTCAACCTCTAACCCATTTCACTTCACAGGCGGCTTCACACCCGGAGGATACTTAGCCTTCAGCTCATCTATCAGTGTGACAAGCCAGTTGACAGCTGCTTCCACGATCTTCCTGCCCTTCTCAGCAGTACCCTTCGTAGCGTAACCTACAACGCCATGCTTCAATTGCTTATACTCAGGCTGCGCGAATGTAGCTGTATACCATGGCATCCTATCCTTAATTAGACCTCCTGGACCTGCGGTCCACTTCGCATCTATCAGGTTCTCATGAGTTTCATCACGGGCCTTCGACATATCCACAAACTCAGGCACCAGATATAGGCCTAGAGACGTCTCAGCCTCATCTGCATGCGTGAAAGGAGTCTCCAACACCTCGTTTATCGTGCTCTTAGCAATCTCCCATAACGTAGCCGCCACAACGAAGTAGCCCTCAAGACCCAGCTGATGTACGGCCGGAGGGATCGCCCACTCCTCACCGTGACAATTGAAAACTATGAATTTGTTATAGCCTGCGTACGAGGCACCTCTAACTACGTCAACAATCAAGTTCATGAAAGTCTCGAAGCGGAGCGGTATAGTTCCAGCATAAAACCAGTGATGGTATGGATGCGCTCCATACCACGGGCACGGCAGCAACATTACATCAGTCTTCTCCGCAACCCTCTCAGATATCTTGATGGCGTGCCATGAGTCCTCGCCAGTCGTTAGATGCTCACCATGCTGCTCTATCGAGGCTACAGGTAGCAGAGCTATATCGCATCTCTTAGCGCGCTCCACAATCTCAGGTCGTGCGAACTCCTGCCACCATAACTTCTTCTTAAAACTCAATATTCACACCTCTTGATAACGTTACGCACATCCAGCTATAGTCTAATGAACATATATAGGATTCGACGGCCAGAGGTGAATACAGACCATTTTCTGACGTAATGTCAAGTTCGTCTTCTCACTTATTTCGCAACGCCTTCTACTTTTATAAAATAGTCTGGCCTGTCACCAAGTGTCTTATTGATCTTTGGAGCCTGATCGTTTTAACTTGGATATTTGGGCAGGAATTCGGACAGCGTTGGATTGGAATCTTTTTCACCAATCTTTTATATGTTAATGGACAATTCTCAGGATGTTGGTGAACGTTAATGGTCGACAAGAAAGGAAGAGTTTTGAACCCGAAGGACTTGGAGTCGCTCGTCTTCAAGTGGGGAACCCAGCAGTGGGTGATAGGAGATAGGTTCAGTCTGGGATTGACTGTTATCCCTCCGGGCACAGCTCATGAAAGGCATAGTCATCCTGGAGTTGAAGAAATGTTTCACATAATCTCGGGCGAGATGGAGGTCATCTTTTATTACGGCGATAAACAAGAAAAATTCTACGCAGGGCCCGGCTCATACGTTCACATTCCCGCGGGCGTAGAGCATTCTGGTGGCGGCCACAGCACTGAGCCCGTTAGGTTTCTAGTAATCTATAGTCCGCCAGGCCCCGAGACATATCAGCTTAGAAACGATCCTGAGTGTACTATACTCCCACCGGGGAAACTACCTTCTTATCATTGTAAGTGAAGCTTATTGCGCGCCAATTGAACTGATCTCTTTTTTCAAGTCTTAATGAGTGTTAATTCCTCGTTGTCGCGCATCAAGGGACACACGCTATTAAAGGGGAGAGCTTCAAGAAGAAGGAACTATAGTGATCATAGATTGTCAGAATCATCCCTTTGTCGAATATTCATGAAAAATCTCTGTTACTTGATTCCTATTCTCTACGCCTCTTCCAGATGTTTGATGGGCATTGATTCCAGCAGTAGGCCGAACCCTTGTAGATGCATTCTCTACACTCAGGCAACGAGAAGATAGGGATGGCAAATCTTCTACGAGTTCTCCCAGCCGACAATCTCTCCCCATCAAGTTAGGGTATTAGCGCAGATGAGGTCATCATTCAATTAGCTTCTCTATATGGTGCAGCTCCAACCGAATTCTAAGCCGGCTTAGAATTGATGGGCAAGGATTAGGTTGTGGTCCAAATCTCCTCTGCTTTCTCTCTCGCTTCCTTGAACCTGTCTGGAGGTCCCTTCAATATCTTCTCTCGATAGTATTTTGCCACAAGCTCTCTGAGTATGCGTTCAGCCTCTCTAGGATTCTCACGCAGTAGCTTACTGAGCCTCTCTTCAAGCTCAAGACACCTAACGCCCCCGGCTAGAGCGAACAGCCTAGCCAATTCTTCTTCTAGATGATAGACCAACGGGTGATGCTCATCTATCCTGTCAGGATCTTCAGGCACGTCAAGGGCGACGATAGACCTCTGAATAACATCATGCAACAATGCCATGATCACTTTATTCGACAACCTGATACTGCTCCCAAATGAACGTTTCACAAATCCTGCAATATTAACAGATAGGCTCGAAACTCAGCCATGGGAAGTGTGATTGATGGGCTCTTGGGCTGGACCGTGCTCTCAGAGGCTTTTCTCAAGAGCATGCAAGAAGTATGAAATGTTGCAGTATTTGATGAAGTCCGAGACGAACTCGTCTGTCGTATATCTCACGTAAAGGTGATAAGAAATATGCCGCATATTGCTTACCAGCAATAGCTGGGAACGCTAGTGGTGGGAATGAACTATCATAAAGCGGCGGGAGTCCTTCTGTTCATCGGTAGCGCGCAGTTCATTATAGGAATGGTTGTAGCGGAGGCTGTGTATCCAGGCTACAGCGTCTCGCAGAATTTCATAAGCGACCTAGGAGTCGGCCCCGCAGCCTTAATCTTCAACACTTCGGTCTTCCTTCTCGGTCTCATGGTCGTTGCAAGCGCCTACTTCATCGACCGCGAATTTGGTAACCGTCTGGTCACGGCTCTCTTCTGCTTGACAGGTGCTGGCGCTATTGGGGTTGGAGCGTTCCCGGAAAACTTCGGTCTGATACACTTGGCGGTATCGCTTTTGACCTTCTTGTTTGGAGGGCTGTCAGCTATTGCGGCCTACAAGTTGGAGAAGCCGCCTCTCAACTACTTCTCAGTTGTGATGGGCGTAATCTCGCTTTTGGCGCTTCTTCTATTCTCAACAGGCATCTTCTTGGGCTTGGGTCAAGGCGGAATGGAGAGAATGGTCGTGTATCCATTGCTTCTCTGGGCGATCGGCCTCGGAGGCTACTTGATGAGTTACGCCCCAACGGCTGCAACCGCTAAGGCTCAAGCTGCCGATTGACTGCGGTATCGCTTAACCAAGTGCACAAAGAGCGCAGTGAAACGAGGTCGAGGAGATATGGATGACTGGAGGTCCACATTGAAAGCAGACCCAACTCAATGGCTCTTGGAAGAAGACAATCCTTCAGTGCGATACTTCACCTTGACTGATATCTTAGAACGTTCAGAGCGTGATCCTGAGGTGAGGGAAACAAGAAGAGAGATTATGAAGACTGGAGTGGTGCCTAAGATTTTGAGCAAGCAGAAGAACGCGGGCAATTGGGAGGCTCCTGAAAACTTCTACATCAGATCCAAATACAAGGGTACTGTGTGGCAGCTCATCATCTTGGCTGAGCTCGGCGCAGATGGAAAGGATCAGCGCATCAGGAAGGCTTGCGAGTTTATTCTTGACAACTCTCAAGACCGTGCAAGCGGCGGTTTCTCCTACCTCAGGGCTGAAACTGGAGGAGGATGGCATAACGGAGTACTACCCTGCTTGACAGGCAACATGGTCTGGAGCTTGATCAGGTTTGGTTATCTCGAAGACCCCAGAGTTCAGCGAGGAATCAACTGGATCGCCAAATATCAACGATTCGATGATAGAATAGAAGAGGCGGCCAAAGGCTGGCCTTATGATAAAAGGAAAGGGTGCTGGGGAAAACACAGTTGTCACATGGGCGTCGTTAAGGCATTGAAGGCACTGGCGGAAATTCCCGTTAACAAAAGATCTGAAGACGTGAACGACACAATCGGGAAAGGGGTAGAATACACGCTTAAACATCATATTTACAAGAGAAGCCACGATCTCAGTCGTGTGTCCAAGCCTAGCTGGCTACGATTCGGCTTCCCCCTCATGTGGCAGACAGATGTATTGGAGATCTCAGGAATATTGACGAAGCTTGGTCTCAAAGAAGAACGAATGCAGGAAGCCGTAGATTTGGTAGTTTCCAAGCAAGACGATCATGGAAGATGGAAGCTTGAAAGTACTTTTAACGGACGCTTCCAAGTGAATATCGAACAGAAAGGTAAACCGAGCAAGTGAATTACCCTAAATGCCTTAAAAGTCTTGAAAAGGTTCTACAGTTAAAATGTTTTGCTCAAAATGAAAAGGCTGGATCTCCAAAACACGATCTAATAGAGAAAAAGATGGACAGAAAGGAGATAGGGAAAATGTCAGGGCAAGAAGGTTTAAAGGAGTTACAGGAAAGGGCTGTTGGATATTTTTGTAGCCGACCGAGCAACTTTCCAGTAGGGAGACCTTACAACTGTTGTGAGAGCGTTCTCTTGGCTCTAAAGGATCGTCTTGGCGTAGGCTCCGATCTTATTCCCAAGATCGGTACTGGAATAGGCGCCGGCGTCAGCCTGAACGGGCTTCTCTGCGGGTCTGTCTCAAGCGTGGCGTTAGCGATAGGCATGAAATATGGAAGGACGAGCCCTGAAGAAGACCCGAAACCGGTCTGGAACATCGTCGACAAGTACGTAGCCCAATTTGAAGGCAGATTCGGATCTGTGAATTGTAGACAGCTAACCGGTTTGGACTTGAAAACAGAAGAAGGGTTGAAGAAGTATTTTGAGAAGGTTCACGATTACGCGTGCGTCGAGAGGCTGAAGTTCGCAGTTGAAAAAGCCCTAGAAATACTGCTAGAATAGCCCGAAAGCGATTCTAGCAGTTGCTCTCGTGACAGTGTTGAAGCGAATTAGCATATTCTTCTCCAGTAAGTCGCGGCGTCCTGAACAGTGACGCTCTTCTGGAGTGCAAGTTTCAATTCGACAGGTGTGTATGCGAGGATCTCAACTGCGAGATCTTCTGGAACGATCCTCCTTAACCTACCGATTCTCTCAACAATGTTCTCGCCTTCAAAAGATTTTGAAACCACTATTAGGTCGATATCGCTGTCCTCAAGCCATTCACCCTTGGCGTAGCTTCCGAATAAGTATACTTCAACGTCGCCGATAGCTCCCCTCAGACTCTCAGCGATTTCTTCTATTCGATTTTCAACCGCTCTTGGCAGACGTAAGGATTTCTTCAACCTTCTCCAGAACCCTCCTCGCAGTCGCTATAGCTCTTTCAGCTTGGAGTCTACTTATACCTATAGAAGGTCTTGTTAAGCCTGCGTTAGGGTATCTCGCCAGAGCGTAATATGCTGACAGTTCGCCTAGATTATCAGTGATCTCATTCGGCAGCTTGAGATGACCCTTAACTTGATGGTAGAGCATTGTCAGATCATGAAGATGACTGGGCCTCCTCTTGGTGACTCCAAGGCTGACAGCTTTAAGAGCCTTCTCGCAAGCTTGTTGAGCTGCGAAGCAACTCCAACTGAAGCTTCTGAGCTTCAAAGAGTCCTCTGCGTGCTTCAAGTCCTTCTTTGCTTCTTCAAGCCAATCCAACGCCTCAGGTCTGACCAAGCTAGGAACCCCAGTTATAGATAGTGATATCCGCTTGGGGGTAATTAATCTTCAATGAAAAAGAGTAGACAACGAGCAGCGATGGTCCACGCATCTACAGAAGTTCGAAGAAAAGGCTAGCGAGGTCTATCCAGTTGTTACTTGTGTTACTTCATCTCTCTCTTTCACTTGCGTGCTAGCGAATTGATGAAGGTTGAGCATTCCTGCACCAGTCTTTTCACTTCAGAGCAGGTCGTGTGAGCATATTCTTTGCTGAAGGCTTTGCTAGCAGGGATACCTTCCCTTTCATAACCGTAGAAGGCTGGGCCTCGAACTCTACTCAACTCGGTCAGCAGCTCTTTAAGTTTGTTCACTTCGCTTCTCAAGGAGAACGGGAGCCTATCTTGTATTAGATCAAGCGCCTCGCCTACATCATGCTCATGAGGATACTCTACACCCATCGATCTCAACACAGCCTTCACCGCAAGCTCCAAAGATTCTTGGGATCTCCTAACCGCTCCAGCGAAATCTGATTCTGAAATAGCAATTTCAGCCTCCTTGAGGCAGCGGTCGGCTCTGTAGATATAGTCAGCAGCCATCTCTAGACTTTTCAAATCTCAATGACCTCAGACGGCTTTGCGTTAGGTTTGAGGATCCAGAAATGGCCTTTCTCTGTGACGACTTTTCTAGCTCCCATCTGCTTAAGCTTCTCTCCCAGACTTTTCAATACATCTCTGAGGAAGTCCATTCGATCATAGAGGATGACAGCGTCCTCCACCATATCTATCAGGATCGGAGGGTGCTTCTCAACCTCCTGCGGAGTCAGGAATACATCTGAGATCAGAGTGCTCCTGCCCAGTTTCCTCAAGGTAGCTGAGGCGTCGGTCCTCTTCAACATCTCATGGATATAGTTCGTGCTTCGGGTTCTCTCGCCAGCATCCTCCGGGAGGTTCTCGACAACTACCATAACATCTATGTCGCTTGAAGGTGTCGGCTTCCCCCTAGCCAAGGAGCCGAAGATGCAGATCGAGATGAGGTTCTCAGCGAAATGTCTCTTCATCGCTGAGCAATATTCCTTCAGCAATCCTTCGTACTCTGATGGAATACTCTGCAGTTCCATTGATTCTCCTCGTCTAACATATATGAAATCTAGTTTAAAGACGTCGCGTGAACCACTCCAGCTATAGCAGGGACTTAGTTCGACGGGATGCGGAGTAGAGGCATAAAGGAGACTTCGACCTCCATAAAGTGGCTTTATTAGATCGGAATGTGTTTTGCTTTTATCTCCGTTAGGCTGGCTAGAGCCTCGTCTGTGGTTAAGAGTTCGCTCTTCTTTATCTTCGCTGTAGCAACTGCGAAGGCGTCGGCTATGGAGATCCTGTCAGCGTGTTTGCACTTGAGCTCCCCAGCGATCGTCGATACAGCCTCATCGACAGGGGTAACCTTGATTCTTGACTGTCTTATGGATTTGGATCGGATTGAGGCTACGTCTATTCCAAGCTTCTGGCAAGTCTTGTAGAAGTATTCTGCCATTGTGACCTCTGAGATGTAGCCCTCCTTACTCCCACCAAAGACCTGATCGAAGTATGATTTCACCTTTTCCCCATGGCTGCCTCCAGCGAAGTGGAGGGCTAGGGCGCCTGTGTCAAAGACGTAGCCGGAGGCTTGCTTTGTCATGTTCGATCTCTCTCTTCTTCTCCGCCTTAAGCTCCTTTATAATCTCCAACGCCAAGTCTCCATCAACGCCATACAGGTCTTCCAGCTTCGGAATCGGCACGAAGAGTATCCCCTTCTCTTCTTCGATCACTTCAAGCTTCATACCTGACTTTATCCCGTACTTCTTCTTCAGCTTGGCAGGGATCGTTGCCATGCCCCGTTCCGTCACAGTCACATACTCTGTCATGTCTCTCGCCCCCCTCATGATTTTGGGATTAGACATGTAATAAGCGTTTCGCATGATAGGATACACGGTTTTCAGCGAAATGCCTCGAAGCATCTTCCCGGCGTACGGGTCTCAAGTGAGTATCTGCAAGTCTGAGAATTCTAGCTTGGGTTTGTGTGTCCAAGTTTCTGAATCTTAGCTCAAAGCATGGCGTCAGCTCAAGCCTGGTCTTTGCTCTTAAGATTCAGCTCCTTTACGGACGGGGCCTTCCTTCTCCTACCTTTCTTAGAGCAGCTTCTATATCTTGGACATAGGCTTCTTGACGCTTTCCGGTTATGTATCGGGTTTCGACATAGGGCTTTATATGCCTTCTAAAGGTGAGTTTAGAGTCAAGTCACGTAGTTGTGACTAAAAAACCTAGAGGAGAAAATGGAAAATTGAGTAAGAGAGTACTAGCAGCATTCTTAGTGACGCTATTCATAATTGCAACATTCGCAACAGTAGCAGAAGTTCAAGCTCACTTCACACTTGGCTTGCAAGGTACAAGTGGTCCAACCAATTATGGATCTGATGTGGATCCGGCTGTGTGTGACAGCCCGTACTATAGGATAGGAGCTGCAGGTAGTCATGTTACAGGGCATGTGGCTTACGTTACCCCTGGACTGAACTACAAGCCTCCAGTAGAACAGTTCACCAACTACTATTCGCCTGACGGCGCTATAATAACAGACACAAGCGGTGCGCTTCTATTCTTCATCAACATCTCAGACGTTACGATTGACGAGGTAACAAAACCAAATCCGCTGGGTACTGGTGAGGTCGATATCAACTGGGATGGGAACGCAGATGGCGGATATCAGAGCCACGCTCTATACATAAACATCCCGCCTGAGTTCGGTGTTCCAGAAGGCTGGGGAGAAGGCACAGAAGCATACATAGCGACAAGCATAACGAATGACTGGCGATGCATATGGACAGGGCAATGGGGTGCATCACACGACTTTGCACCAAACTGGTGGTATGTAGCGATCTCCGTTCCAACCGACCCTGACCATGAAGAAAGAGGTTGGCTATACCCGAAGGACCAAGACCCGTACACAGACCGACAGATACGCAGCGGCTGCTTCCGCGGATGCTACTGGGTCTGGATCGGCGGATTGACAGCTCCAAGCTGCGCTGGCAAATACTTCTTCAAGATATTCTCAACAGATCCCGCTTGGCCGTACTACCCATGGGAATGGTACGTAAGCTTCCCAGCTGCGAACTACCCCACACTCATCGTGAAAGCTGAGTTGGATCCAGGCTACATTAGCGGAAAGATACTTTACTGCGGCAGCTACTACTACGGCTACTACTACGGCAAACCGATCGAGAGGCCTGGGCGCGTTACAGCTGAAGGTGAAGCTCTCGACCCAGTCACAAACGAGCCGACGGGCAGAAAGGTCTGCGCTGTCGGATACTTCAACGCAAGCGCACAAGGCTACTACGAGATCGAGGGTCTAGCGCCAGGCATATATACGCTCACAGCAGAAGCTGAAGGATTCCCACCTGTAACACTCGCTACAGAGATTACGGTTAAACGAGGCCAATCAATACACGGCGTTAACATCTACGTCTGTCCAGGTGCAAAGATCAAACTTAAGGTCAACTCGAAATGCCCAACAGGCAGAGTAGAGTTTCCACACTGGGTCTCCATAACCAAGGATCCATGGCAGGAGGGCGATATCGGAAAGTTACTCGGCTTGACCGGATATCCAATGGGACGCTATGTCGTTGACATAAAAGACAGCGAAGGAAACTTTATGGCTAGGAAGAAAGGCTACTGGGACCTCAAAGCGCTCGGCGGAAATGAATCATTTACAGTACAGTTCGGCGATGTTACGAGCTATGCAGGAGCAGGAGTTGTTTGGGATGGACATGTTCCAGACGAGGAAGCACACACTATCTCAGGACTAGCTGCAGGAGTATACTATGCCTATGCTAACGTCTTCGGCTACGTTCAGCTAGAAGACTATGAGGTAGTCGTTCCATCAGCCCAGTACACAGGCGAGATCTACAGGGAGATGGACATATTCCAAGGCGGCAAGGTTCACGCAACTGTGCACTTCCATAACCAAGAGATGCCGTCGGCAGACGAACCTCCAATAACTAGTGGAGACTTGGTGATGGAGGCATACGATTCAGAAGGCACGTTAAGAGCATGGAACTATACACGTGTCACCAGGAACACCGTCTCCAGCGTGACAGTCGACTTGATTGGTGATGCATGGATACCCTACGGTATGCCTGCAGACACCTACACCTTCAAGGTCTGGTACCCAGGGTACGCTCAGCAAGAATTTCCAATGCATACAGTGCAGCTCTGCACTTGGAACAGCTTCAGCTTCCACCTCATCAAAGGTGGGAACATAACGGTCACAGTCTACTCACGAGACTGGCAGAGCCCATCTCAACCGCTGAATTGGCTATATGACAATGCAGCGCTTCGAGTCTACTTCTACAACTCAGCAGACGAGTATGTCGGAAGAGCACAACTGAATCAGGATATTGACGAGGACAGTGTAACCTTCCGCTTCTTCGGCATGAACAGGACAATAGACCACTACATACTATACGGCTGGTATTCCAACGGCTTGCCAACCGATGTCTACTCAATCAAGGCTTACACAGTTGGATATGTCCAGAAAGCTGTTCCAGAGGTTTGGGTGCAGAAAGCATCCTCTACAGGCGATATTCCGCTATATCTCTACGCTGGTGCAAGGATTACCATAAATGTCAACTTCAAGATAGAGGAGTTGATCGAGCCGCTCGACATAGGTAAATGGAGCTACTACTTCCGCATCAACGTATTCGATGAAGAGGGCAACCTAGCCGCTGCAAACATCACATCTGTTCCGCAAGAGACGGACCCTGTAGGCGGCACAACCACATGGACATTCAGAGTTGCCGGATTCGGTGCATTCAGCCCTCCAGGAGAGCATGGTCTACCGGCAGCCTGGCCGCCGGACTTCCCACCAGAAGAGGGCTTCATCCCAACCTATGCATGGGGCTACTATGAGCCATTCACAAGCGCACTTCACTATGACTACGGCATAGACGCAGGAACATACACGCTCGAAGTCATAGAAGAATCAGGTGCCTATGTACAAATAGCCACTGTTGCAGTAACCGTCAGCCTGATGGGCGAAGCAACAGTCTTCCTAGATATGCATAAGCAAGCCTACATATCAGGCACAGTCTACCAGCGCAACTACATGGGCGACTTCCGCACAGCCTCATGGTACGTTGTGGAGCTCGCAGGAAGCCCAGAGATGACAACGGACACTAGAGACGGATTCTTCGACTTCTGGGCCCCAGCAGGAACATACACGATGAAGGTACACTTGATGGCTCCTGACCACACAGACGCAGTTGTAATGCAAGAGAGAACAGTAGTGGTAACATGGGGCGCTGATGCTGGAGGACAGAACTTCTACCTCGAAGAAGGCGGAATCCCGATCCCAGAGTTCCCAGCAGCAGGCGTACTGATGCTGATCTCCGCCCTAGCCGCGTCACTATATCTGCTACGTTGGAGAAAACAGGCTATCGTACCGATGCCATAGAATTCGGGAAAACCCGAATCAATCTCCCTCCTTTTTTAAACCTAGAAAATGATTCTTCAGAGAGTGGATACTCTCGCTATTCATACAAGTTTCTCTCGAAGGTCAAGTATGAACTGAATTCAGGCTCGTGATTTGATATTCGTCTACTCACATATTCTTCGTAAATGCTACCGTCATGAACTCAACTGACAAATAACAAGCAACAAGCATCCGAGTTCTAAGAAAGGACTAAAACAGCTGAGATCAGGAGTGCTCCACCTATTATTGATCTCTGGATCAACCTCCCCTTGAATCGGACCAGACTTAGGCGGTTGACGTTCACCATACCGAATCCTATGAGTACGCCCATTACGATGACCGGTGAGGCTACTCCAAGCGTAAAGATCATGGCGTCTGTTACCGGTGCCGTAGAGTTGACCAACATGGCGACGAAGAGCATCGCGATACATGGAAGCTTTACAAGTGAAAAGATCATGCCAAGCACAAAATCATATACAGGATCGTTGAGCTCCCGAACCTTCACAATCAGCCCTTTAACAGGTTTAGGTGTCTTGAACAAAGGCACTTTAGCTTCAGTATCGCTTCCGCTTCCCCATCTCCTAGAATAGAGGTCTTGGGCGACTTCTACAAAGTGCAGTAGGCCGACAACGACCAGGATAAAGGCAACCAGCCAAGCCGATGCTGCCAAGTAATCCATGACAGTCGGGTTTGAGACTATGAGAGAAAAGAAGACTACATACGCGTATACTAGGCCAAGCGAGATTAGACCGATTCTTCTGGCCACACGCTTAAGTTCGATCTGGGTCGCACTTGCAAAGAAGAAGGACGCAAGCGCAAATAAGCATGGGTTGAAGCCTGAGATCGTCCCAAGCGCGTAGATTAAAGGTTGAGAGAATCCCGTCTCGCCTTCCTTCTGCACAGCCTCTGTTAGAGACCCCGTTGTCAGGTAGTATACTCCCTTCTGAACTTGCATGTTCTCGAAGGGGGGATAGTAGATTAAGCCTATTCTTGAGTTGTGCACAACTAGTACTGGCCCACTGGTCTCGTTCCTTAGAATCTTGAATGCTTTGAAGTACGCCTCCCCAACATCCTTCTCTCTATAGTAATTGACTATGTTAAGTGAAACCTCGTTGTATGTGAGATTTCCACGCCAAGATAAGTATAGTTCATTGATAGACCGCTTCGTACTGTCCTCGCAGGCGGCGCATGTGGTGGAGAATAAGAACACAACACGAGTCTTGTTTTCTAAGAAAATTCCACCTGTTTGCTCAAATGCTACAGGAATGGCTCCAATGTCACGTTGCATTTGAGTTAGATCTCTCTGGGGCTTGCCACTTCCGTCCTCAGCCGCCAAGAAGGCTGCGTTACCCAAGGCTAGCAAAAGAACGGTTGAAGCTATGACTATTGCCAGGAGATGCCTCACGTTCTTTGATGATAAAGGTTTTCGACAGTTCCTCAAGGATCTATCTGCACTTAGCCATTCCTCATGCCAATAGTCCTACTTAACTTGATCTCCATCGAGCAGCCAGAGTATGCGCTAAACTATACAGAAGTAGAGGCTGGACTTCGCGAGGGAAGGCCAGTCAATATTAAGAACTCGGGAAAACCCGAATCAATTTCTCTCCTTTTTTAAAAGAGCCCATAGTGCGATTCTCAAATTTAACTCTCGCAATTGAATTGTGGCCAAGAGAAGATAAAGGTCTAGTGGAAAGATCGATCCAACATCATTTCTTCAGGAATTGCTGCGGAGTAAAGATTCTTGCTTTCTTCCTAACCTTTCTGGTTTGAAAGTGCCTGTCTCCCGAGATTATGGGCGATCGAATGGCAAGTGCTAATGCTAACGTTGGCGCATCGGATTTATGGACGATTAGACCAAGAGCTTCCTCGATCTTGTCACTATAAAGTTCCTTTGGCACCCATTCGACCGGAAGGGAAGAAATCACTTTCGACGTTTCACCATTGGTCATGCCAAGGTTTCTTTTCAGGTTCAGAAACAGTTCTTCCTTCACTATGTCTGTTGAGAATAGTTGAATCTCTCTCTCAACACCCATTAATACGATCTTTCCACATGTGCCTCTTGGGTTGTACAGCGCTGAATAGATGACGTTGGTATCCACGATCGCCTTAAGGTCTTTTGAACCATTCTCTGAGAAGTTCAATCCGTATTGATTCTCCACTTCTCGCGACGTGTTCTATATTCATCGATTTCTCTCTCATCCTCTTTCGGAAAATTTCAGAGGCTTGAAGGAACTTAGCTTTATCAAGTTCGACCGCCATTTTGGCGAGCATTTCCTCCATCGATTTGAACCCTAGCTCCATCTTAGCCAGCATCAGTTTCCTATGCGTGTTCTCTGAGACGAGGATGCTCTTCGCCATCATTTCTTCCTCAACCTGAAAATTCCCTTCCGCACGATATAAATCTATAGATCTATATATTCAACCGAAAATCCTCAAAAAGCCCAAGCTCACCTCGAAGATCTTTGTCTTTACAATCATAGAGAAAGAGGCGTTGGATATTAGCTGAAGAGCTGTTTGATCAGCTTGCGGCAGTTTTCCAGGGCTTTCTTGACCTTGGGAAGGATCTCCTTCGCCACTGTTTCGTATTGTTCCGGAGGATGCTCGTAGGGATACCTGAATCTCGGCCTCCCTCTCGCCAAGCTGTCTGTGACTTCTGCTATGGCCTCAACTTGTTTAAGGAACCATCGAGGGTACTTCTCCCTTATCTCATATAGGAAGCGGCCCACTGCATGGATCTTGGGATAATCTATCCCGTAGGCTATCAAAACCGCCTTCACCGCGTACTCCATGCATTCTTGAAGATACTTCAATGATCCAACGTAGTCCTTATCATCTAAGCATCTGACGGCGTTCCTTAACTCTCGCTCCGCACTCTTGATCGCTTCTTCAGCTCTTTCCCTGTTTACGGCCATCTGCCTATCCCAAGCTTATCTCTATCGATTCGCCAGGCCTGATGTCGGGCTTTAGATACCAGAAATACGTTCCATCCGGCCGTTCAACCCGAACCGTTCCTAGCGCCCCGAGCGCTTCCTTGAGCTTCTTCATCAAATTTTGAAAGAAATCTTCAGCGTCATAGAGAACCGCTCTGTGAGAAATCATATCAAGATAGACGGGTTGAAACTTCTTGGCATAACTCTTCTGTAGTGATGCCGTAGTTACCTCCGGGTACCCGTAGAATCCCTGCGCCTTAAGCCAATAGTCGCAGGCTCTGTACTCCCATGTAGATTGAAAACCTTTGAACACATCTTCTTCGATTTGCCAAACTTTTCTCGAGTCATCT
>Ga0315308_1001038_pt1 | contig 15966 bp, 14 predicted proteins | sample TDP3_MG_FD_203078 | JGI IMG/M metagenome (GOLD analysis project Ga0315308, IMG submission 203078) | Freshwater sediment microbial communities from Lake Towuti, South Sulawesi, Indonesia - TDP3 | ecosystem: Environmental > Aquatic > Freshwater > Lake > Sediment | place: Indonesia: South Sulawesi... | reverse complement strand
TTTCATCTCTAACAGCCTATATCCTGCTATGATAGCTTGGGTTGATAAGTCTACTCCCCCAAACATGCACGCAGACTCTCTAGTCTTCTCGCGGCGCCGCAAAGCTTTTATCCCGAATGGCATGGTATAGTTACAACTATACCACATGATGCGAAGACTTGTGGGGCTTGTTTGCTCGTTGAAGAGGAGAAATCCCTTAGTTCAGATCTGTCTCGCTGCCATGATGACCGCTTTGGTCACGGTGGGAACTATGCTTATACGCATACCAAACCCCATGGGGGGATACTTCAATGTGGGAGATGCTGTAGTCTTTGTGTGTGCGTTGACTCTTAACCCTGCTGTAAGTGGTTTCGCTGGGGGAGTAGGCTCTGCTATCGCGGACATGATCGGGTTCCCATTGTTTGTAATTCCAACACTGATCGTCAAGGGGCTAGAAGGACTGCTCGCAAGCTTGATCTCAAATAGGAAGAGTGTCTTCCGAGATTTGCTTGCGGTCGGCATAGCTGGGTCCGAAATGGTGATAGGTTACTTTCTGGTTGAGCTTTATCCCCTCGAGTGGGGACTCGCAGGCGCATTAGCAGAAGTTCCCGGAAACATCGCGCAGATCCTCATCGGCGGACTAGTTGGTGTTCCTTTAGCATGGGTTCTCAGGAAAAGGTTGCCACAGCTCTCCGAATACTGAAGACCACGATCCCGAAATCTGCTAGACAGCGTGTACAATCAACGGCAACCACGATTTTCTAAGGGCAATGACAATTCCGCGTACGTTGCCCTCCGCAACAACCGGAAGGGGGGCAACCGGGGAAGAGGCCGACCTTCTCTACAAGCTCTTATCTCATTGATAGCAGATTATCTTGTGCCGCAACTAAAAGCAAACGACCTATACTACTCGATGATACATTTAGTCTAGCTGATATGCGCTCCGAAGTTGGTAGAATGACTGAAGATTCGATGACTCCTAGAGATCGTTGGTTGGCAGTGCTCAGACGACGGAGATGCGACCGCATTCCTACGGACTACTGGGCAACAGAGGAAGTCACGCAGAGACTCATGCAGGATTTGTGCTGCAGGAACCGGAAGGAGTTGTACAAGCGACTTCACATTGACGCTGTCATAAGCGTAGGACCCAGTTACATAGGACCGCAATTACCCGAGGATTCTGACATCTATGGTTGCCGTTACAGAAACATGCAATACGGAACCGGAGTCTACAGAGAGTGCGTATACAACCCCTTAGCCCAGTACAAAACGGTCGAAGAGATCAAGAGGAGCTTCATATGGCCGACTGTTGACTTATATGACTACTCGATTATTCCAGACGAGATAAAAGACTGGAGCGACTACCCCATCCGAGGAGGCGGCTCAGAGCCCTTTCTCACCTACAAGAACTTGCGGGGGATGAAGCAGGCCTACCTTGATCTCTACCTTAACCCGGAAATAGTTCACTACTGCCTCGACCAACTATTCGAGTTCTGCTACGAAAATACTAAGCTTATCTACGAACAGATACCTAATGTGGTTATGCTGAGCTACGTTGCTGAAGACTTCGGTTCGCAGACAGGACTTCTGATTTCGCCCGCTCACATAAGAGAATTCTTCCTTTCTCGGATGAAAAAAATGATGATACTCGCTCACAGCCATGGCGTTTATGTGTTCTTCCACAGCGATGGAGCGGTACGAAAGATGATTCCAGATATGGTTGAGGCCGGCATAGACGTTCTGAACCCCATCCAGTGGAGGTGCAAGGGGATGGACCGCGAGAAACTTAAGCGGGACTTCGGCAGCAAGGTCGTATTCCATGGGGGGATGGACAACCAGCAGACCTTAGCCTTCGGCCTCGAGAAGCAGGTTCGCCAAGAAGTCAGAGACAACCTAAACATACTCGGCAAGGGTGGAGGCTACATACTTGCCCCATGCCACAACATCCAACCGGTCACGCCAATAAGAAACATTCTAGCGATGTACGAAGAAGCTTACAAGCAAAGCCTACACAATTGCCCCTGATCCGTCGTCAGAAGACATTTGTGTAAGCACGACTAGACCGTGCAGCAGTGGCAAAAGAGACACTGTTCATAAGGGATATACGGGCGAATGTGGCAGCACAACGGTAAAGAAGGAAGCAAAAGACGGAGATTCATACTAGACACTAGGGGCGACGATCTAGGTAGAGCGAGAAACGTGATGATTCTTCCGAAGAGTGAGCCGTCCAGTCATTCGGACCACATGCAGATCTTCTTCAATAGTGAAACGTAGTATCTGAAGTCATCTAGCGCTATGTCCGGGGGAACAGCATGGTCTACGCCGGGGAAGTAGCCTCCCGTCTCAACCAAGGCTGGGACTTTGTGCAAGACCTCTTCGTCTATAGCTTCCTTGCCTTGGGATAGTTTCCTCTTGTCGATCCCACCCACCATGACGAGACGCGGATACTTCTCTCGAAGCCTGACCACATCCATGCCTGCTGCGGCTTCACACGGTGAGATACCATTGATCCCAAACTCCTCCCAGACTGGTATAAGGGGTTCAATATTCCCGTCGCTGTCAACGATTATAGTCTTCACGCCATGCCCCTTGAAGAACCTCGCTAGCTCTCCGTACGCCTGGCCCATGAAGGCTTTCATGGTCTTGGGTCCGATCATGGGTCCACCCTTGTGCCCCATGTCCTCGTTAAGGATAACGTAGTCCACCTCAAGTTCTTCGAAGGCTCTTCCCAAGGCTTGAACCTGGAATTCGCCACAAAAGTCCATGATCTCCCTGATGAGTTCTGGCTCCTTATAGATTCCCGTGGCGATTCTGTTTAGTCCCATCATGTCTCTGGTCCACCAGAACGGCCCCCTAATCATCGCGCAAAGCGGATACTCTCTCTTCCTATTAGTTCTCACGGTCTTGTTCCAACCTCTTCCGTATCTTCTGGGGTCTTTCGGATCGTACCTTTTTTTGATCTCGACGAAATCGTTACCATTCTTGACGGGGAAATCCATAAAGACCCTTGTCGCAAATCCACTCCATCCATACTTCCAGTCTTCTTGGAACCCTTGCTGAGTTACGCCGAGGCTGTCTACCCAGACTCTGTACCTTTCGTCTTCTCTTATGATCCTGTAATCAAAGGGCGGCATGGGCCCAATGTTGACGGCCGAAGGGTTGGGAGTCCATTCGAAGCCTTCGCTAGGGTAGGACGTTATGTTCAGAGAACCAATACAACATGCCTTGCAGTTAAGGAACTCAAGCACGTTTGCTTTTTCCTGCAACCCCTGACTGATCCATGCTTTTCTAGTCGCTGGTCTGATGTCCCCTAGGGCTATAGGTATCTTGTCAGGGTTGCCGAAAAGTGCTACCTCAAGGAACCTTTCCCTTGCGTTCACGGATATCCATCATGGCTCGCGGGAAATATAAGGCTTCAGCTTTTCGTTATCCTTGTGATGATGTTTCTGACAGTTACGACATCGGCTACGATGTTGATAAGGTAGGGCTCAGCTATCTCGAAGAGCTTCCTAAAGAGGTCCGCTCTTTTCCGTATTTTCCTCTCAGTATAGATAGTCAAGTAGTTGTTGTAGAACTGTTCAGGCGCGTTCTCTAGGATCTCCACCGCTTCATTGGGATCTAGGGATCTGGCGACAACGTTTTCGTTCGGGTTCCTCTCAAGTAGGAAGCACTTGCTGATTCTTATCTCGTTCACTACTTTCTCGGGGCTCAGGATTTCCCTAGGATCGATCATAACCCTTGGGTCAGGAGGGAGGAACTTCTCTCTGGGGTCGTCGGGTTTCACATTCTCAAGCTTGTGTGTTCGGAAAACGGGTTCCAGCCACGGGAAGTTCTCGATGGAATTCGTCCTCATATAGAATTGCCTCTCCGAAGGTTTCCCAATGACTTTTCCGGCTTCAAACTCAACGAAAATCCAGTCATCCTGATGGAACTCGCCACCTGGATGATATATGGCTGGACCATAGGAGTGAGTTGTCTTTCCCGTGTTCGTCGGAGCTATCAGCAAGTATCCCTTGCCCTCAATTGCACCTGAAGCACCGTGGACCGAAAGGATGTCAAACTGGTCTTCGAATACATCGGCTGCAATTCCCAGAGCTGAAGGCTTTGTATGCCCATAGTAGTCCTGGTTTAGGATTATGGCAGTCTTTGTTTCTGTGCTGTACAGCCCACCAGCGTTGACCTCGGGATCTTTCATCGGACCGTTGTAGTAGTCTCTGATGTTGACCTTCCCGCCGTCATCAATCGTGTAAACCTGTCCGTGAGGAGTAACGTTGTGCGAGTAAGACCACCAGTTCTCGCGCCAGAAGTCGTACACGTGATCAATGTTCGTGTACAGCCTAACGTTCAACCCGTTGAAATACGCATTGTCCACATACCTAACGAACTTCTTGCAGTATTCAACTAGCTCGTCTCTTGCATCCATCGAGATCGTCATCGGATATTTGGGTGAGTAGTAGTTCACTCTGCCCGGAAATCTCGTTATATAGTAGCTGCTCATTTTCGTTCCTCATTTTCATGCCTAAGCGAGAGATTTCCTGATCCTTCCCAGATCCAGAATCATCTTGCTGAGGTTTTCTTTGCTTATGCCGTTGAGGTATTGAGCGACTTCTCCTTTCTCGATGAGAATTGCCAGCCTCTTGCCTTTCGAAGTCTTCCCGGTCAGCATGTCCTTGATATACGCAGAGGCCAATCGACTAAGAACTTGGTATCTGCCGTCAGGTTCCTCTAACTCTAGGAAGCTGCCTAGCTCCTCGATGCTCTTCAGCAGTCTAGATGTCAACAGGATATTGCCTTCAAAGCTTTGGTCCAAGAACCTCGATGCAAACCTGACATCAGCCTGCAAAGAAGGGTAAACGTCACTCAATAGTCTCTCCACAGCTTTTTCCCCCATGGTCTCCTTGATCTCTTTGAGAGCTGACCCCAAACCGATGAACTCGGGCGGTAACCCACAAGTGTAGGTGGATGCCACGAACCTAACCCACCGCGGCGGCTTGTGAAACGCCGTGTAGGCGTAGCCCATTATGCTCCTCTTCACCTCTTTGTCAGGGCACAGCCTCAGGATGCTTTCCACGTTCCTGAGCTCACGATAATAAGCGACCTCCTCAACATTTAGGAGACGCTCTCTCTGATCTGGAATGTAGTCCGCAATCAGCGAAATCTTCTCAGCAATCTCTGAGAGCTCGAGAAGATAGTTCTTGGCAAAGATAAAGATCATGCGTTCCATCTCCTGAAGCTCAGTCTCGTCGTACTCAAGGGGCGGTTGGTTGACGGCTTCCCTCATCTTCTCAATCAGGGCTCTTGTCTCCACTGCTCCGTGATCGTACCTTAACCCGGACTGAATCGTGTACGACCGTGCACCTTGGTACTCCTTCAAGAACGAGTCCGCATTCTCAAGCGTCATATGCCCCCTAAAGGGCAGGGCACCGCAACCGAGAACTGGGTAGATTGCTACGTCATAATTGTCCTCTGCCTTCTTGCAGCCCGCAATCGCAACTTTGCAGGAGAGGACAGAAGCCATGTGTCCATATAGCAAGGCTGCTTCGGATTTTCCGACGAACACCCTTGCATATCCTTTAACGCCCACCTCTTTGATGAAGAGGGAGAGCACCTGCTCCATTGAAAGGTGTTCAGCGATGCCTCCGAAGAGGGGTGTTATCTTTATCTCCATGGTGTCCGTCTTCATCTTTAGGTGTCTACCTACCAGTCTCAGAAGGTCCTCGCACCTCACCTTGCAGTTTCTCAGTTCCTCCGTCGTTGTGACCCCGGCTTGGATGACCTCGGTTATTCCTTGTACGCCGTAGTTGTCTGAGCAGTATTTTATGCCCTCGACTATGGCTGCCATGGTCATCAGCTGTCTGAAGGGCTCTTCCTCGAAGGAGCTGACCATCCTCGGAGTGACGAAGATATCGACTCCGGGCTTGAAGCTAGTTTCGGCATGTATCTTCTTGACTATCTGTCCGATCTGGTGGTACGGGGTCAGCTTGCCCATATAGTCCACGAGGTACTCGTCGCAATTGAACTCGTCCTTTTTGAATGACAGGACCGCCTCCTCAACCTCCTGTCCTACAGTGATCCGTCTCGTCGCAGAATCAGCATGCTGAGTAGCCATCGCTACGGGGATCTTCTGCAAACACCCACACCTTGGGTTGTACCGCCATAAGCACACAGAATCTGGATTTAAGCTTTTCGTCACAGAAATACGATTTTCGGACCTACATAACACGCCAGTCTGGAACGTGCCCCATAAGGCGATTGCGGTTCTGTCTCCAACCAAAAGACATTAATGTGACGAGACAGAAAGGGAGAACCCTAGACACGAAATCCCGAGAAAGAATGCTAGAGCCAAGAGGGGCAACACCACAAGATATGGAGCCCAAGAGAGCAACCCGAGTTGCGTACCAAGGCGAGCCAGGAGCATATAGCGAAAGCGCCGTTTACTCCTTTTTTGATCAATCCGTTGAGGCCATTCCCTACAAAGGGTTTTCAGATGTCTTCAGGAGCGTCGAGGTCGGTGAGACTGAGTTCGGAGTGGTTCCGATAGAGAATTCGATTGAAGGAAGCGTCAACCAAGTCTACGACCTGTTCTTGATGTACGATCATAAGGTTTCTGGAGAGATCGTCCTGAAGATCACCCACTGCTTGATTGCGAATCCCGCCACCAAGCCTGAAGACATAAAGGTCATCTATTCGCATCCTCAGGCCTTGGCTCAGTGCAGAGGCTTCCTAGAAGGCCTGACCTGCGAGATGATCTCGACGTACGACACCGCTGGAAGTGTCAAAATGATCAAAGAGAAGCAATTAATGGACGCAGGCGCCATAGCTGGGGAAAGGGCCGCTGAAATCTACGGCATGCACATCGTGGCAAAGAACATTTCCGACAACCCGCACAATTACACGCGTTTCTTTGTCCTGTCTAAGGCAGATGCGGTCTTCTCCGGCAGCGACAAGACGTCAGTAATCTTCTCCACTAGACATATCCCTGGCGCGCTTTATCAAGTTCTCAATGAATTCGCCAAGAGGAACATTAACCTCACAAAGATCGAGTCGAGGCCGACAAAAAGGAGACCATGGGAGTACAACTTCTACCTAGACTTTGAAGGTCACAGAACCGAGAAACACTGCGCAGAAGCCTTAGAAGGGCTGAGGAGCAAAGCGGTCTTTGTCAAAGTCCTAGGTTCCTACCCGAAAGCCCCCGAGATAGCCAACACTATCTAGCGAACTGCATCCAGTCTTTCTACTTCACGCTTACAATCTTCGGAAGTCTGCCCAACATGCCTGTGCGGTCCTCTCGAACTATGAGGACGCCTCTGACGCTCTCTATGCTCTGAGCCCTCTTTAGGCCTAGCTGGATCGATTCCTCAACGTTCTTGCCAATTACGGAGTTGCAGATTGCTGTGGCTGCAGCGTCGGCTAACGAAGCCTTGTCAGCTACTACGGTAACTGAGTCTGCCTCGCCGAAGCTCAGGGCGTGTCCAGTCTTGCTAGAACTCGTGCCAATTCCGATAGGACAGTCTTCTTTGGTTATTCGGAAGCCCAGTCTACCTAGAACGTGTGTGCTACATGAGATCAGGGAAACGAGTATGGGTTGATCCACAAATGCAGCTATCTCTCCACCATCCTCGATGATGGCTGTCTTTGCCTGTTCTCTGAGCGCGGCTTCCAAGCCTAGGTCTGCTAGTGCACCAGCGACCGAAGCCATTGGTCCGACCCCAGCCGTTTTCGACGATCCGGCCATTACCTGAACGATCCGCGGAGCGTCATGGGAGATTTCGATAGGATTCAGTGAGTATTGGAACTCAGGATTCCTCTTGATGTACTCGACGAGCTCACTTCTGTGGCGCCTCATTTCCTTCATGGCTTCGAGAATAGCTCTTCTCTTACTGCTTTTCATGTGAATCTTTGATTCGCCCATGACCAGTGCTTGCTCGTAAAGTGGTTTGGACATGCCCTCACTTTCTCTCAAGCTAGATCTCGGGCTTCAGAGAGTCGAAAGCTCTTAGGAAATCGTCCATGCGGACCTTGATCAACTCTAGCTTTTCTTGGGGAATCTCTTCATCAGTGATCTTGTCGTCTTCGATTGATCTTCGAAGGGCAAGTCTTGCAGCTTCCTGGCATATCTCCCGTAGAAGAACTCCTCTATACCGGTCAGTCATGTCCGCCAGCTTCCCCACGTCGACATCCTTAGAGAGCGGCATTTTCTTCATCAGAATCGTCAGAATCTCATACCTCCCCTGCCTATCAGGTAGGCTGACCTCGATCTCTCGTTGGAACTTTTGCCTAAGCGATTGTTCAATTTCCTCCGGCGACGAGGCTATGCCTAGGACGACAACGCGACCGAAATCCTCGAGAGCATCCATCTCCGTGAGCAACAATCCAAGGATTCGGTCTGCCGGATCACCAGAGCCTTTCTGCTGCCTGGACAGAATCCTGAGGTCAGGTATAAGGATAGCGCTTGGAGCATTCTCCTTAGCTTTCTGGAATACGCCGTGAAGCCTCATCTCGTTAGGGTCAGCCGCAATCCGCTCAATGCTGAGTACATAGAGCCAAGCTTTCGCCTCTGCGACGGCTGCTCGGGCCAGTATGTTCTTGCCTGTTCCCCGGGGCCCATGTATGAGGACTCCTTTGGGCGGTATCAGATTGAGCCATCTGAAGAGCTCGGGGTGTCTTAGAGGCAACACAATGCTCTCTCTAGTCATCTCAATCTCCTTCTTGAGTCCCCCAATGTCGCTATACGAGACTGAGAGATGGTGAGCCGGGATGCTAACGGCCAATTCCCTGCCCCGTTGCCTATCCAGCCAGAACTTCAATGCGTTCGTAACCTCTTGGCCTATGTTGCCGTACAGGTTGCCATACAATGCAACTATGCCGCTTTGAAACTCTTGCCAAGCCCTCGAGTCGACGCCTCGGATCGTAACTGTGGTGTCTGACATTCTTTACTCACCGACTTTGAGCCTATCACATTGTGCTCATTGCTTGCATATAAGCATTCCTATTGCATGCAATCAACTCGCCACCTCAATCAGAAGAGCAGTACCTGAGCACAGAGCAAGCGCATAGATCGTTAGATCGTTGAGAAGAGGCGTGAGCAGGCTTTTTCCTTGCAGTCGCTGTGATCAACATCTTACAGTTGGGGGCTTATGACCCTAACTGGGCAGGCGTCCACACAAGTTCTACACGCTACACACTTTTCTTCGTCAAACTGCAACGTCCAGTCTTTGTCGAAGGACAAGGCTTTCGTTGGGCACGGGGATATGCACGCGCCACAAGATATGCACCGGTCGTGGTCTATCTTGAGAATCGACGTGAACTTCTGAACTTGCACGCCAGCTTCGCTGAAGGTCTCAAGAATCTTCTCTAGTTGCTTGCCAGTTGTCGGGATTGAGACTATAAGTTCCCCTTTCTGCGCGGTTACCTTGGCTTCAAGTATGTTGATCGGAATGCCTGTTCTCAATATAGTCTCTGCCAAGACTGGTCTCTCCACCACTTCAGGCGAGTACGTGAGTCTGACTCTCATATCGTGGTTCTTCCTCCTACCAACTTCCTAGAGATGTCATCTGTTGTTATGATGCCTACGACGTGGTTCGCTCCGTCCACAACTGGCACACCCGAGATGTTGTGTTTTGCCATTCTTCTGGCAACGACGTCTATCGACTCGTTCTCCGAAGCCGTTACGACCCGTTTGGTCATGATCTCGGCGAGTTTCCTCTTTTCGTTGGCTATGGCTCTCGCCAAATCCCAAGAGGTCACTATGCCAATAAGCTTCTTGCCGCCGTCGACAACGGGAAGATGGTCAATCCCATTCTCGACAAGTTTCTTCGCAACATTCCTCACGTCATCTTCAGGCTTAGCCGTGATGACCTCCTTCCTCATCACGTCGTTCACTTTCGGCTCTTTTGCCTTAACCTCAAGGGGCTTGAAGTCTCTCTGTCTTGGGAGCAGCTCAACTGGCTTTGTCAGAAGGAACTTACCGCTCTGAATCCATTTCTTCAGGACCTCGGAAATCTCTCTAGCGACCTTGTAGCTAGACAACGATGAAGAGGGTACGTCCTTCTCCCCGATCGTGACTCTCCCAGATCTTAGCTCCGCATACGACACTTTCTTGACAACCGGTCTCAAGTCAGGTCTAGCGGCTACTCCGTAATCGCGCACGTTCACCATGATCTCTTCGTCTCTTAGTGCCGCTGTTGCTGCAACTCGCTCGTCGATGATTGGTATGGGAATTCCGACGCCTACGTACAGTGTTGTGCCGTACCTGTGGAAAGTGGCGCCCCTTAGGTATCTGTTGTTCATTTCTTTGAGGTTGCCCCGAACCATGAGAGTTCCAAAGCTTCCCTTCGGACTATGCTGAGTACCTTCGCCAATGATGTAGCCAGTTCCTCCGCCCAAGAAGATTCTTGAACCAATCCCGATCGTGTCGTAGTTCGCATCTTTTGTGAGAGGGTTGAGTTGACCAGCTCCTGAAAAGGTGATGTTCCCGTAGTCTGGCAGAAGCGTGCCCATGTAAGTGTAAAGAACCCTGTCGGTGCTATTTATGGCGGCATCATATCTCTGGTAACAGTTCCTAGGGTTCAGAAGAACGGCTTGGTTCAGATCGTCGATCGTTACGAGCGTCTCGATGTGCCGACGTGGATAGCAGTCGGTCCCATAGGATTCTGCCTTCAGCTCGGTCTCCTTGCCCGAGACAAGATCCTCTATAACATGTCCACCGCCATACTCGAACCCCTTGGACTCGCTCAAAGCTGTTGCGCCCAGATACCCATCAACTGCAGCAAGCCCCTTATAGAGTGGAACATCGTTCAACCAGCATCGGGTCATCTTAATCGGAGGATCCGCGTGCCCGAAGTTCAAGAACACACCCGAGCTACACATCGCACCGAATGTGCCCGAAGTGACAACATCAACTTCCTTCGCAGCAACCTCAACGCTGCTAGTTTCTGCGAGCCTGATCATTTCCTCTGCTGTAAGAACTACAGCGTCGCCTCGTTCTATCTTTGCATTGATCTCTTCAACCGAACGAATCTGTTTAGCTTGCTTCTTGACAGACATGTCTCTCCTCCCAAATATACCTTAAATTGCATATCACGGAGCGATAATATGTAATATATGGAATATTTAAGCTTTGCTTACAGCGCCACGTTTACCTTTCCTATTTGACGCACAGAGGACCAAGAACTGCACTTGAGATTTGACACAAGGAATATATAATCCTTCAGTCCTTTCTATGCGGGTATTTGAGCCGAGGTTGGTCAGTTCAAATGGATGAGTTCTGCGAGTTGGCCCTTGAGCTCGTCGAAGCTAGCGAGAAGCACGAGCAGTACCGCGATAAAGAATGCGTAAACTTGATAGCGAGTGAGGGGTTGAAGTCTCCAGCGGTCAAGGAGATATTCAGGTTGTCAATGGACCTAGAAAGCCGATACGCTGAGGGGGACAACGATCTAGCTGGGCACGTAAGAAGACGGTACTACCAAGGCCAACGGCACATGACCGTCATCGAGGACCGCGCAACGGATCTAGTTAAGAAGCTTTTTGGATGTAGCTGGGCAGATGTCCGTCTAGTGTCCGGTACACACGCGAACCTTGCCACGTTCAAGGGTCTTTCGATCGCGACTAGGAACCAGAAGATGGTTGTGACGCCGCTTAGCTGCGGGGCGCACATCTCGCATGACTACGCTGGGCTGGCTGGAAGGGTCTTAGGGCTGGTGAATGTAGACCATGCCTACAGCCTGCAAGAGATGAACATAGACCCTGACAGGTCTGCTGACATAATCAGAGCGGCGAAACCGGGAATCATAACGTTTGGGGGTAGCCTATTCCTTTTTCCGCATCCAGTCAAAGAGCTAAGGTCAGTGGCGGACGATGTGGGCGCCTACATTGTGTACGATGCGGCTCATGTCTTCGGGCTTATAGCGGGTGGCATGTTCCAAGATCCGCTTAGGGAAGGGGCGGACTTCGTTACGTCCTCAACCCACAAGACATTTCCTGGACCACAGGGAGGCGTGGTTCTCGGCGACCTAAAGGACAGCAGAATGGAGAAAGGCATCTTGAACGTTCAGTACGCCGTCTTCCCCTTGAGCACGTCGAACACCCATCTGGCTAGACTGCCTGCTCTCGGCGTGGCCGCTCTTGAGCTGAAGTTCTTCGGCGAAGCTCTCGCGAAGCAGACCGTAAGAAACGCTCAAGCAGCTGGGCAGTACTTGTTTGAGAATGGGTTGAACGTTCTTGGCGAGGCGAAAGGTTTCACAAGATCCCATCAGCTCGCTGTCGATGTCCGCAAGTACGGTGGCGGCAAGAGAGTCGCTGAAGACTCCGAGGCAGCGAACATCATCCTAAACAGGAACCTACTGCCTTACGATGATCAGAATAATCGTGAGAACCCTACGGGCATCAGAATAGGCTTCCAAGATGTGACAAGAAGAGGCTTCAAGGAAAGCGACATAAAGCATCTTTGCGACTTGATGCTTGATGTGATCAAGAACCAACGTGCACCTTCAAAAGTCAGTGAAGACGTACTCGCCCTAAGAAAAGAATTCGACAAGGTGGAATATGGGTTCCAAAGCATAGAAGAAGCCTTGAAACACCTTCAGGAAGCTTGACAAAAATAACAGCCTCCTCTTGGACTTCTGAGTAAAGGACCTGTGGGGCAAAGACAGACTCTTGAAAACCAGCTGACCTGGTTGCGCCTCTTAAGGTGATCTATTGCCAAGAACCTGTGGTCGCGACGATTCGGATACCATAAAAGGGTTGGTCTTTGACATTCAACGGTTCTCAGTTCACGATGGCCCAGGCATCCGGACAACTGTCTTTCTGAAGGGATGTTCACTTCACTGTTTCTGGTGTCAGAACCCTGAGGGCATTCGCCTTCACTCGGAGATCATGTTCTACGTTGATCGATGTATCGGTTGCGGCCGGTGTGTCGTTGCTTGCTGTCAAGGCGCCCATGAGATAAGTAACGGGGTCCACAGGTATATTCAAGACAAGTGCATTTCCTGCGGCAATTGCACGGAAACGTGTTATGCGCAGGCGCTTGTGGTTACTGGTAGGTGGATGACTGTTGGTGAAGTTGTTGCGGAGGTCTTGAGAGACAAGGTCTTCTATGAGATGTCCAATGGCGGAGTCACTCTTTCAGGCGGGGACCCTCTTGTGCAACTTGGCTTTTCCCAAGCGCTACTTGAACAGTTCAAGGCTGAAGGATTGGACACAGCGATCGAGACCGCAGCCAACTGCCCATGGAGGAGTTTCGCCAAGCTATTACCAGTGACCGACTTGGTTATGATTGACATAAAACACCTAGAGCCGGGCAAGCACCGCAATGCGACTGGCGTCTTGAACCAAAGAATACTTAGCAACGCTCGACGCCTAGCAAGCACCGAGAAACCAGTGATCATCAGAGTGCCCATTGTGCCATCCGTGAATGATACGGTTGAGGAGGTCACGGCGATCGCACGGTTCGTTAAGGACTTTCCGAACCTGCAGTATATTGAGTTTCTGCCGTTTCACCGTCTCGGGGAAGGGAAATACCACGCTTTGGGGCTGGAGTATCCCGCTAGCCATTTGCAGATGCCCTCCAAGGCGAAGATGAATGAGCTGGCGACAGAAGCCCGTAGATGTGGTGTCGACGTCCGGATTGGGTGATCCGCGAACTGCTCTCTAGACTACGGACTTCGCCTAGCATCGTCATTCTTATTAGCAGGCCGACCATCAGCATAGCACCATAGACCACATGAGGCTTGAGCGATGGCCCTCATGACCCGCGAGCTAACCTATGCTGAACGGCTTGAATCTTTGCGTGAGACAAAGATTAGGCAGACCCAAGAGAAGTGGAGGGTCATAGGGTCAATGGATATGGATGATCACGGTCGAATTCTCCCGCCTCTTGAGCTGACCGACCTAGTCGAGTACATGGGCCCCTCAGGCGAACCCGTTCGGGACGCGAAGATAAAGGGGTTCAAGCCCACAAGCAACCATCCTAGCGGAGGTTTCTTTGGTCCAAAGGCTTGCGGAGAAAACTTCAGGCGCCTTCTCGAAGCTTCTCCCGTCTACATTGACCCGACGAGTTCACTCGCCGGCGGGTACATGGTCTACTTCATGTCTTACCGTGACATCGGTTGGAAGCCTGAGTTTGACTACTCTCGCCTTCACGAAGAGCAGAGGAAGTATGGAATCAAGCCTGGTATTGGGGCCACCCAGCACTTCTGCCAAGACATGACGATCGGCTTCCAGCTCGGTTGGAGAGGACTTCTAGACAAAATCCGGCACTATCAAAAGGTTAGCCCTCAAGCCTCGGACTTCTACGATGGGCTGGCAAGCATCGTCCTTGGCGTTCAGGATTGGATGCGCCGCCATGTCGAAGCCGCTAGAAGGATGGCGGAAACCGAGAGTCACCCCTCGCTGCGTAGGAATCTCCTTGAGGTCGCCAACATGAACGAACGATTGATGACTGAGCCGCCGCAAAGGTTCCGAGAAGTGTGCCAGTGGATCGCATGGTATCAGATGATCGCGCGCATGTATAACGGCAGCGGTTCAATGGGTCAGCTTGACGAATTCCTCCGCCCCTATTATGAACGTGATACCGCCTCAGGCATTTTGACCGATGAAGAGGCGATCTTCCACATAGCATGCCTGCTCCTGAACGATACGCAGTACTTCCAGCTGGGTGGACCAGACAAGAACGGCAAGGACCTAACCAGCAAAGTCTCGTTCCTTGTATTGGAGGCTGTTCACCGTTTGAAGACGCCTGCGAACATCGGCATTCGAGTTCATGATAGCCTGGACCCAGAGCTGCTTCGTAGAGGCATCAAGATACTCTTCGAGGACAAGACAGGTTTTCCGAAGTTCCTAGGCGACAAGGGCGTCACCGAAGGTTTCACTAGGAACGGTTACCCGGTTGAGCTCGCACGCCAACGCGTGTATTCGGGTTGTCACTGGTTCGCCCTTCCTGGCAGAGAATACACGTTGAACGATTGCGTGAAGGTTAACTTTGCATGCGTTTTCGATGTTGCACTGCGGGATATGATGGCCGACCGCAGCGTGAAGCATAGCGTCAAGGAGTTGTGGCAGCGTTTCGAGAAGCATCTTCGACGTGCTGTTGCGGTAACGGCTGAAGGGCTGGACTTCCATCTTGAGCACATGCATGAGGTCTTTCCGGAGTTGGTGTTGGATCTGCTATCGTATGGTCCTATAGAGAAGGGGCTGGATGCTTCGCATGGCGGCGTCGAATACTATAATATGTGCATTGACGGCTCAGCCATAGCGACCGCAGCCGACTCCTTGGCGGCGGTCGAGCAACGTGTCGAGAGAGAAGGCAGACTAACATGGCAGGAACTGATGCACCACTTAGACAGCGACTTCAAGGAGGCTGAGGATGTGCGGCTGATGCTCCGAAGCATTCCTCACTATGGTCGAGGAGGAACGCACGCAGACGAGTGGGCAGCCAAGATCGCCCAGACCTTCACAAGACTGGTTAAGGAAAACCCTACTCCCAAAGGGTTCAACATGATCCCTGGGCTGTTCTCTTGGGCTTCGATGGCTTCGATGGGTCAGGATGTGGGCGCTACCCCCAACGGGCGGACTGCGCGTGCCCCGATCTCTCATGGAGCGAATCCTGAACTAGGCTCCCTAAGCGGCGAGGGTTCTCCCACGGCGTTGGCTGTGGCTGTCGCTTCTGTTCAGTGTGGGTACGGCAATGCGGCGCCATTGCAGCTGGACATGGATGCGGGTCTAGCTAAGGGTGAGGAAGGCTTAGCAAAGGTTGAGGCGCTCATCCTCGGGCATTTTGCGATTGGCGGGACAATGATTAACATAAACGTCGTCAACAAACAGCAAATCCTCAAGGCTCACAAGGACCCGTCTAGGTTTCCGAACTTGATAGTGCGGGTAACCGGGTTCAGCGCATACTTTGCCAGTCTATCAAAGAGCCTCCGCCAGATGATCGTCGATCGTATACTCAGTGAAGAAGCATAGAACTAAGTCCATCTGTCTGCCCATACC
>Ga0315308_1001037_pt1 | contig 15975 bp, 16 predicted proteins | sample TDP3_MG_FD_203078 | JGI IMG/M metagenome (GOLD analysis project Ga0315308, IMG submission 203078) | Freshwater sediment microbial communities from Lake Towuti, South Sulawesi, Indonesia - TDP3 | ecosystem: Environmental > Aquatic > Freshwater > Lake > Sediment | place: Indonesia: South Sulawesi... | reverse complement strand
TCTCATGAGCACTACGAAGGGATACCATGATGTCTATGGGGTCGAGTCCTGCGTTCTCTGCCAGCGTTCGTGGAATAATCTCGATCGCCTCTGAGAAGGCCTCTATGGCAAGCTGCTCCCTGCCTCCAACCTTTGCCGCGTAGCTTCGAAGCTCCTTGGCGATCTCTGCCTCTATCGATCCTCCACCCGTCACCGCCTTGTTCTCTTCAGTGACATCCGCTACCACACTGAGAGCGTCGTGCATCGTCCTCTCGGCTTCGTCGACCACTCTCTCAAGGCCCCCTCTGATGAGGATGGCTACCGACTTAGGGTCCTTGCATCCGCGGACGAATATCATCTTGTCTTCTCCGACTTTCTGCTCCTCGACCAGTTCCGCTGCACCCAGATCCACCGGCCTCAGGTCATCCAAGTTCGTAACGATCCTTCCGCCCGAGGCTCTGGCCAGCTTCTCCATATCACTCTGCTTGACTCTCCTGGCCGCGAGAACTCCCTGTTTTGCGAGGAAATGCTGAGCCGTATCGTCAATACCCTTCTGGCAGAAGACCGCGTTCGCACCTGACTTGGCCACTTTGTCAACCATCGTCTTCAGCATGGTTGACTCTTCATCCAAGAAGGCCTTCATCTGGAGCGGGTCTTTGATCCTGATCTCTGCACTGAATTCGGTCTTCTCGATCTCGAGCGGGCAGTCCAGAAGTGCCATCTTTGCTTTTGCCACCTTCTTAGGCATGTCTGGGTGTACGACTTCTTTGTCGATGATTACCCCTTTCACCAGTTCGGTGTCGGTCAGGCTCTTTCCAGCCTTCTTTATCACTTGAATCTGGCTGACATCCGCTACGTTCTTGTCTCCCCGCTTCTCAGTGATCATCCTAACGGCTTCTATCGCGATCTTGGAGAAGTGTGGCGCCAACAAACCTGCGGCTTTGCTGTACATCGACGTCTCCGCAATCTTCTTGAGGGTTTCTTCGTCATCCAGCTTTACTTCTCGGGCGCATCTGTTTAGTACCTCGATGGCTTTATCGGCCCCCTTCCTGTATCCTCCAACGACCACAGTCGGATGGATCTCCTGATCGAGGAGCTCATCAGATCTCTTAAGTAGCTCTCCAGCAAGCACCACTGCAGACGTGGTTCCATCTCCGACCATCTTGTCCTGTGTCTTCGAGATCTCAACCATCATCTTCGCTGCAGGATGCTGCACATCGACATCTTTAAGGATCGTAGCGCCATCATTGGTTATGGTTATGTCACCGAGACTATCAACGAGCATCTTGTCCATACCCTTGGGACCAAGAGTGGAGCGAACGACGTCAGAGATCGTTATGGCCGCCATAATGTTGTTTCTTTGAGCTTCTTTCCCGCGTCGCCTACTTGTGCCTTCTTTGAGGATCAATACCGCCGGACCTGCAAGCTGCGACATTGCATAATGCCTCCGTCATTCCAAGACTTGACTAGAACTCGAAACTTGGGGCAAAATATAAGCTTTTTTAAGAAGGATGATTCTGTTGGGTCAGTCTCTAACGACCTTTCTCACGGCGAGTTTGATGTCTTCTGCCTTCACCGTCTTTCTTCCCGCATGCGTGCAGTAATCCAAGGCCTCTCGGGCTATCTTCAATCCGACCTCTTCGAGTGCCTTGCGAAGTTCATCAGCCGCATCCTCACTAACCCTTTCGGCTCCAGCCTTCTTGATGAGTCTGTGCATGGGAGCAAGTTGGAGTTCTTCAGAGGTCATGCTTGATCCCTCCGTCTTCCACTTCCCCATTAGCCAAGTATTTAAAACTTATTTCAAATCTAAACCCGCGGAAAGCCTTAAAAGCTAAAATATTTTCTGTGCTCGCCCCAAAACCGAAGCAAAGCTATTAAATCCCTTCGTCGCTCCGGGATAGTCGAGCAGAATGAGATTCATTGACGCCCACATTCATCTGGCGGATCCGGAATACTTGTCGAAGATCGACCAAGTCCTAAGCAATGCAAGGGAGAACTCAGTTGTGGGACTGGTGGCCAACGCGATGGATCTCACAACTAGCAGAGTAACGCTCTCCCTCTCTCAAATTCATCCAAGAGTCATATTCCCGGCGATAGGCATCCATCCTTGGGAGACACACCTGGCCTCCGATGATGACATCGAAGAAGTCGTGAACCTAATCCTCTCAGAGAAAGGACCCGCTGTATCGGTTGGCGAGGTTGGGCTCGACCGCGAATACTCCAGCGAAGCCAAAGACTTGGATAGGCAGCGGATCGTCTTCCAGAGCATGCTACGGGCAGCAGAGGCGGCTCAGTTGCCCGTTTCAGTCCATTCCAGAGCGGCCTTTCAAGAGGTCCTAGAGATTCTCGCCTCATTTGAACTGACAAATGTTCTGCTACATTGGTACAGCGGACCGCTAGAACTGATCCCTGAGATCATATCTAGAGGATACTACATATCCGTAGGCCCCTCGTCCGTGTATGTAACAAAGATCCAAGAAATCGCGAAGAGAATTCCTTTGACACAGCTACTCGTTGAGACAGATGGACCGGTGCGCTATGAAGGTGTCTTCAAAGGCAAACTCACAGTACCATCATTTCTAATGGAAGTCGCCAAGAATCTTGCCCGGGTTAAGGGAGGCCAAGTTGAAGAAGTCAGCGAAACGATTTTCGAGAACACCAAGAGATTTCTCGGTCTCGTCTAGATCGAATGGCGTCTTCCGCCCACCGAGAGCTCGTGTCTCAAATGCCATGGAAGAGCGCAATCATTAATAGTGGCTGCTCGGAACACCATCCAACCTCTCATCTGTTATATGGTCTTGGAAGATATGACGTCAACTTCCAGCGGTCCTCGGAGATGCTTCCATGGGTAAGGTCAGACAGGACAAGATGAAGAGGATGGCCCGGGAGCTCGTAGAGAAATTCCCAGACAAGTTTTCGACAGATTTTGAAGCCAACAAGAAAGTTGTTCCCGAATTCTTAGAAGTCGGATCCAAGATCTTGCGAAATCGCATAGTCGGCTATGTGACTCACCTCAAGAAGATAGAGGAGATGCGTCAACCACCCGTTCAAGAAGTCACCGCTGAATCCGAGGAATAGTAGGGGGCGTTCCGGTTCAAATTGGATCTCGCTCAGTATCAGATGACATGTCTGCACGAGACTCGAGACAGGAGTCAGAACATCGGTTCAAGCGGACCTCGCAGAAAGAGTCATGGTCTGAGCAACGGAGACTATGGAATTAATTGGGCACATAGGTATCTGAGGGAATCCAAGGCGGAACTTAGCGCGGCCTCAAAGACGAAGCTCTGGTTCGTTGCGTCAGGTTTTGCTATGTCATCGATGAGGAAGTCGCAGGCCGCGATCTACTGCGTGCTCGGAGATCCTGAAACGGTGGAGTCGGTGGTGAGGAGCCACTTGAGTTCGGAGTTGTACGACATGGATGTTCTCTTGAGGACGCTCGTCAGGATAGAGAGACTCATAACATCTAGTGACTTAGAGCTCGGTCATGCCTCGACAAAGTCCTGTCTGACAGATGCTGCCAGAGTACATGAGGCCGCACAGAAGATTGTGGATCTTATGGCGTAGAATCGAAAGCAGTGTTAATAGCACCGGCGACGGACTACACATATCGTGATTGAACTGGACCTGCAATGACTGGCGTCGCCAGTATGATTGGGACACCCGATCTGAAGCTGCAGTTATTGAGCAGCTTCAGCATCTTTCTTGAAGTCCGATCGTCTGATCGTTTAGACAAAATGTATATCGAGAATCACAAAGATACTCTGTGCGTCCACGCAGGTGCCCAGCTGAAAGTGGCTTGTGGTCTACAGCCGGGAGGCGGTGAAATCATTTGTCGTCATTCTTGATCCCCCACAGCGAGCTGACATTGGAGATCAAGTGTCTTGACCTCGAGGATGTCCGTATCCACGAGGAGATCATCCCCGAGATCTTAGAGAGACTTGCAGACTCGATTGAGAATGACAGGGTGCTGAAGCATCCCGTTATTGTGGATGCGGCCAGCCACGTCGTTTTGGACGGCATGCACAGAGTAGCAGCCACAAAGATGATCGGATGTGTGAGAATCGTATGCTGTCTGGTAGACTACATGGACAAGAGAATCAAGATAGGACGCTGGTACAGGACTGTCACAGGGAAAGCTGTGAACAGATCTAGAGACCTGCTAAATGAGGCCTCTATTCCACAAATGGCCTGTTTGAGATCATGCCAAGAGCATGTAGATGCTGGAGAAGCTGAAGCTGCAATCGAGGCTCCGAAGACGCACATTCTCATACCCTCATCCAACCGGGGATTGATCGAGGCCTATCGAACTGTAAAAAGACTAGAGGAGATCTTCAGGAACCATGGATGCTCAATCGACTACAACACGGAAGCAGATGCATTGGCGCGTCTGAAAGATGGGAAGACAGACGCCGTTTTGTTGACGCCTCTCATCGACAAGGGGACTGTAGTCGCCGAGGCCCTAAAGGGAAATGTGTTTGTGCACAAAGCTACTCGTCACGTGATTCCGGCTCGTCCGCTCAACATTGATGTGCCGTTAGAGCTTCTTAGAGATGGCAGACTCCCATTGGAGGTTGTCAATTTCAGGCTATCTGAGATTCTTCGCGGTCGAGTTCTGACGCGTTTTCCAGCCAACTCCTTGATTGATGGAAGGCGATATGAAGAAGAGACCTTCGTCTTCTCCTAGAAGGAAGATCGTTTGCCTAAACAGATAGTCGTCAAGGTGGAGTTGGTTGGGATTCTCAAGGGGGCAGCGGGCAAGTCCACGATCAGGCTATCTCTTAAAGGACGCGCAACGGTAATTGACTTGGTTGAAGAACTCACTTCTCGTCTGGGTCAAGACTTCAGGAAAGCCTTTGTAGACAGTGAGTTAGGCGATCCACGTCCCAACGCGCTGATCCTCGTCAACAAAAGAGATATCGGGACGCTTCTGAATCTGGATACGACCTTGCATGATGGAGACACCATCACGTTGGTACCCGTCACGCATGGAGGTTGAAGGCGACGCCAAGTCGAAAGCTCGCTGAACAGGAGCTTTGAGGCGGCCCAGGGTAGTCCAACACGCCCCGAAGGTCTCGGATTACGCATCAGGTATGACTTACCCGACATGTTCGCTTCTGGGATATCTGACAACGAATATTGCCTTTCGTTCCGATATCTTCAGCGTCTTTGAAGTCAGTGATGGAGTTGTTCCCAACAAAGAGTAGTTCACTCGGATCAGTCTGAAAAGCGTCGAACTCTTTCAAAGATCTTGGGATGAGGCTTCTTCCATCCGACATCCATAGAGGCGATAACGGAGAAAGAGAACCTAGAGAGGCCCAGCCTGTCGAGGTATTGTGGAGCAGCTCACTTATGGGAGACGTTTGTAGCGCCATCGATTTTATACCCCGATCCAGTCAATGGAGCCAGAACAGAACGGGTTTCAGGGAAACTAATGACTCATCAACTGCTGAGCCGTCCTTGCAACGGATGCGATTGTCTTGTCTACTGCTGAGGCCAACGCCTCGACGTGATCGAGAATCACGCGATCAAGAGGTTTGATGCCATACCCCAAGCCCACGTCGGCCGTCCAAATTGAACTGCGAACCTGAACCCGAATGTGCTCTGACAGACGTCAGTATCTTCGTCTGACTCTTCTCAAGGTTTCTTCTCTTCCACCCTTATCAATGGTATTCCATTCTGTCTAGGGTGTTTTGCGGTTCTCTGGATCGGCTCGAATACTGCCGACTCTTATTGCGACTCAGCCTTACGTGTGATCCCTGTTTCCCCGAGATCGAAGAAGACTGCTCGGATCTGTCTGTTCTCTTGAGACAATGGAAGCTCTCACATCTTCAGCCACCGTCACCGTGGTGTGGGTTGTCGCTTGCCTTTTTTGAGAAATGCATTTCTTGATCAGTGAGTCATATTCAATCCAAACGTAATCCAGCCAGGCCTTTCACCGAAATGTGAAAGAAGATTTAAGTCTGTGCAGAAATTCACACTGCCAATACACAGGAGGTCTGCCGCACGGAATTCATAGCTCCGACTTGGGCTCAGATTTACGAGGCAGTCCTAGACCTTGCCGATATGGTGAAGAAAAGCGGCTTCGATCCCGAGGTGATCGTTGGGGTCGCGCGAGGAGGCTGGATCCCGGCGAGGTTGATGTCTGATTTTCTGAACAAAACTGATCTCGCGAGCGTCGGAGTTCGGTTCTATCTGGAGGTATCGAAATCCGAGAAGAGGCCCGAAATCAATCAAGAAATACAGATTGATGTGGCAGGGAAGAGCGTACTGGTTGTTGACGATGTGGCAGATACTGGAGAAAGTATGCTTGTTCTGCGGCAATACCTGCTCGATAAGAAGGTCTCCGAACTGCGAATAGCAACGATATATCGGAAGCCTTGGAGCAGGTTTGCGCCAGACTATTACTCAAGGGAGACTATCGCTTGGGTGATCTTCCCTTGGGAGATCTTTGAAGTAGTCCGAGATGTGACCACCAAGTGCAGGCGTGAAGAACGGTCCGTATCAGAGATGAAAAGAGAGCTTCTCAAGGTGGGAGTTGAGGAGGCGATTCTAGAGAGGTGCTTTGGTGAAGCGGTTGAAGTGGCATAACAGACAGACGCGTGGAGAAATTCCCCCGAATCCTCTCTTTCTTTCTAGATGCCATCTCGCGAGAATTTTTTTCATACCGGCGTACTCCCTTCCATGGTGGACCGCATGACCGAGCCTCAGGCGCTTCAGACTGCTGCCTGGCTGGCAAGTCGTATCGGCGTGATCATAGCGGCCCTAGACTACGCTTCATGCAGGCATGTCAAGAGCGTGGCACACTCGCGCCGACGCTTGGATTCTTCCAAGACCAGCTAGGATTGTGCCTGAAGGAGCTTCCTGATCTCTTCGGCCACTATCTTCTTGTCCTCCTCGTCGAACATCATCAATCCCCGGAAGCTGGTGATGTTTATGATCAGGCTGTTATCCTTGGCTTCGACCCAGATCTCTGGGTCGCCCTTCATTAGCTCGCCCCTGATCTTCTTCACTTCTTCAGACGTCCTTTTCTTTAGAGTCACTTTGAGCGCGATCTTCAACGGATCTATGCCTTCCATGCTGGCATCTACGATGCTCAACCCGATGTTCGGGATGTCCTTGAAGGTCCTCATGAAGTATTTCGCTCTCTTCCTAGCAGGAACTAGGACGCTTCCATTGGGGTCTCGCATCAACTCCGTGTACTGCTTCAAGGCGGCGAAGGCGCCGACGATGGACGCTCTGTCCTGCTTGTATCCTCGGAAAAGGCTACCATAGGCCCCCCTCTCAGCCTCGCTGAGGAACTCCTTCCCCCGCGAGGCACCTTCCTGACCGATGAAGCTGTGCAGAGCCACCAAATCGATGAGGTACTTCTTGCCGATCAATATGCCAGCCGTGTTGGGGCCACCAAAGTATTTGCAGGAGTATAGGGCAGCGTCCACGCCCATAGCAGTATACTTCCTAAAGCCTTCAAGAGGGTAACACTGGAAGGCGGCGTCGACCAAGATTGGCACTCTATGCTTCTTCCCGATCCTTATCACTTCCTCGACGGACAACCATCTGCAATCCTTCGAAGCATAGCTTCCTGTCTGGCCATGAGCCATGTAATGAATCGCGACAGTCCTGTCTGTGATCGCCTCCTCCATCTGTGTCGATGTGCAGCCCCGCTTCTCATCGCCGACCTCCACGATCTTCGCGCCAGTGACGGTTATGCTTCGATCGTACTGGAAGTCTCTCAAACACTTTTGAACGATGACCTCGTTCTTCATACTATCCGTGTTCGGCAGTAGCCTCATCTTCTTCTGGTCCGCACCGGCCATAAGAGCGGCCACACACTGTGCCATACCGGCGTAGACGCCGACGGGCACAAACGCAGCCTCCGCACCCAGCAACTCAGCGATCCTCTCTCCGGTCTTCCGCTGGATATCCCATATCCAAGCCCACGATCTGTTAGCCTCATCGATCGCCTCCCTCACATCCTTACATAGGGTGTGTCCACCGAGCAAGGTGTATGTATCGAAGCAGTTGATGATTCTCTTTATTCCAAGCTCTTGGTATGTGCCCATCTTAGACTCCTCTCAACAGCGGAATCTGGCGGAGAATGGCTTCAAGGCTGAACGTCTCTATTCCCAACGTTGCGGAGGTTCCACAGGGCCTTCCCTTCTCCGTTTCCGCTGGACGCTCATGTCCGGATAGACCTCATATAACGCTTGCGAACCAAGGAAGCGGCGACACAGCAGTCACCAGCACTAAATCGAACCTCCATATTCCGAATCAAGGGTAATGCCAAAAAATACTGGGGGGGTGGGGGTTCGAAAAATTGAACGCTCACCTTGAACCATAGACTGTATGCCATCGCGGTCCCACCGGAGGGTACATAGGGTCTCAAGCTTCTAGAGCATATGCAGCCTGTCTCTCGCAAATCCCTCTCTTATCCATCTCGAGGGTCCCTCATAACAGCAAAGGACTCAACAGAATCTCGTCAAGGACTCCTTCGCTTGGTACTCCTATTCTTGGCTCTCCACTTCAACTCCTATGTCAAAGTTCTGGACAAGTGAAACATCTGCGTGGCCTCCTCAAATTTCAAGATGCCTGCAGCAAGCACTGAGATCCGTCAATTTGAGGCCCAGCTGCTATTGGATGTATTAGGCCGCTTTCTTCACTTCTTGTTCTGTCTTCTGCTCGGACTTCTTGGAGATCTTGATGATCCATGTTGGCGAGCGCGCTACAAGATACAAAGGGTAGTTCATACAAATCAAGCTAATAGGTGGTCGACGACCTTTACGACCTTCCCCCCCGAAATATACACCCTTGGGACTCGCCTTGTTATGGAGCAGGCGATTTCATGTACGTGGGTGTCCGCCCAAGCGGCAAATTCATCGATACGGGGAACGCTACTATCGCCATAACCGAAGAGTACAACCTCGTCTCCGATCTCTACCCCGTCGACTCCGGTCAGGTCGATCATGAGCTGATCCATACAGACTACTCCGGCAACGGGCACTCTGCTGCCGCGGATTCCGACGTAGCCTTTGTTCGAGAGGGCGCTCTTGTAGCCATCTGCGAATCCGATGGGTAGTGTCCCTATCCTGCTCTCTCTCTTCGTTTTGAATGTCAATCCGTAGCTTATCCCCGTTCCCGGCGGGACCGTCTTGATGTTAGAAATCTTGGTCTTCAGGGTCAGTGCGGGGCGAAGCATGGCTTTGTCCTCTGACAATTCCTTGGCGGAGAAGAAGGCGTACAGCATGGTTCCTGCCCGGACCATATTGAGGTTGTATTCAGGAAGGTCTATGATCGCTTGGCTCGCAGAGGCGTGCTTGAAGGGTATCTCCAGCCCTCTACGCTTCAGCTCTTCGACAACCGACATGAATGTATTGAACTGTTGGCGGGTGTATGACTTGTCTGGCATCCCAGCAACAGCGAAGTGCGTGAATATGCCCTCGATTTCAACCCCCGGCAGTCTGCTTATCTTCATTATGTCTGCCATGGATTCTTCGGTGGGTAGGAAGCCGATCCTGCCAAGCCCGGAGTCGATCTTTATGTGGATTCGGGCTCTCTTCGATCTCTCGATGGCAACTTTGCTGAGAGACGCGGCGTGATCGACGTTGTATATCGCTGCCCTGACATCTGCCTCGACGAGTTCGACGTACTGGCTCTCGGGCGTGTAGCCTAAGACAAGTATGGGTACTTCATAGCCAGCCTTTCTCAATTCCAGTGCCTCTGTTAGCGTGGCCACTCCCAGCCAATCTGCGCCGTTCTCGAGGAAGACCTTCGCCGAGACGACAGCACCGTGGCCATAGGCATCTCCCTTAACCACGGCCATTAACACTGTACCCTCTCTCACGAGCTTCTTTGTCTCACGCATGTTGTGAGCCAAATTATCTAGGTTGATCTCAAGCCAAGTCGGTCTTAGACCCGGGATGCTTGCCATTGGGAAAACCCGGTCAAAAGGTTTCTATATCTACCCTTAACCCTTTCGCATAGTCTCAGAACATATTTCGCTAGCAGGTTGCTTGAGACTAGTTCTTGCCAACGTGCGCTCGCGAATTCGATTTCGACTCCGTCGACTCTGAATTCATCCTGCATGTCACACAGGCGCTTGGACACTGAAAGATCAACAGCGCCACGGTATACCCGCTTTTTTGGACTTTGAAGCCAGCGATAACTTCACGTGCAAGGTGCTAGAGAGAGTGGAGGAGGCGAGTCAACTAGTTGAGTCAGGCTTCGACTGAGTCTGCGGCATGGACGGCGTAAAACTCTTCAAAAAGGGGAGAGCAGGCTAAGTCTGGAAAAGAGCGGCCAAAGTGGTATTATTGATAGTTCCTCTGACAGAGTATGGGAAGTATCTAGGCATAGCCGGTCTTGAGGCCGTAGAGATCGCGGATCCAGAATCTCTTCTTCGAAGACTATCGAGCGAGACTCATGGGTCAACCGTGCAGGTGGTGGATGCCAGGTACGTCGCCGGTTGCAGGCATCTCCTCTTTGCGACGCTTGGCGCGATTCACGCATTCTCAGTTGGTTCGAATATTTCTCAGACCTTAGCTATGGAGATCCTCCTCTACGTCTCGGGCCAAAGGCAGATACAGAGGGCGATCGAACTTGTCGGGGTCGGTAAAACCTCAAAGAATGTCGGTCTCGTGGTAGTCTCGGAGAGTAGGCCAGAAACCATGAGGACTCTGAGTTTTGCCCACAAGCTGATTGGGGGCAGGCGGAACCCTGCGGTCATCGAGATTCGCTCCGCGGCAAAGGAGAATCTGGTTAAGGAAAGGTTCAGAATCGACAAGAAGGAGATTCAGTCGAAGATGGGATTGAACCCTGCCCAAGCTTTGGCTGAGATCATGATTGAGAGGGGTGCACTCCTGCCTGCCAGAGCCTGAGTCACGGGTTTAAGTTCTAGGAAGTCTCTTGCCATAGGGCTCTCTTCTCCTTGACAGAGGAGAAGATGTCTGTTGGATCTATCAGCGACAGTCCGGCTTGGTTCCCCAAGATCTCAATTAAGACGATTCTGTCAGGATTGTTGAGGTCTACTTTTCTGTCGACAGTCGAAGCCGCAGACTCGATTATCTCTTGGCTTCTGAGGGCGGAGCCTCTCTTCTCAAGAGTTATCCGGAAAGTCTCGCCCAAACCAATAGCTGCTTCCAATTCGCCAGCGGCTCTTCTTATCTCTTCCAAGTCCGCTGGCACGATCTTCATAACCGGAACGGCCCTGAGGATGTATCGGAAGATCCAAGGCCGCTCCTTCAGTATCATTCTAAACCTTGCTACCACTTGCACCGGCTCCAGTGCCGTTCTGGCATGGATGAGTCCTGATATGCCTGTCTTTTCGATCAGCGGCTCGCTGTCTCCGATATCCCTCAGGACGTTCCGAAGTTCTTGGATTGCTCCCCTCTCACAGCCTCGGTAGGTCGAAACGAGCAGGTTGAATTCCATCAGCGTCCCCTCAATGTTCAAGCAACGTCATTCCACCTTGAACGAGAATGGGCACTAGGGGAACCTGGTTTGAGTCAGAGCGAGCTCTATTTCTCTCAGTGAGATCGGTCCGAGACGTATCATTCGCATTGCAGGCTCAACAAAATCCAGCACAGTGGAGTCGCTCTCATACTTGGTCTTTCCCCCATCAACGAGCATGTCTACCGCTTCTCCAACCTGAGCAGCCGCTTCTTCCGCGGTCCTAGGAGATCTTCCGCCGGTCAGATTCGCGCTTGTCCCCGTTAAGAGTCCGCCACTGAACGTGATGATCTCCAAAGCGACAGGGTTGTCCGGTATTCGCACTCCAACGCCTGACTCGGACAAAAATGATTCGGAAACGATCGGTTTGGCTGGTAGAACCATTGTGAGCGGCCCGGGCCAGAACACTTTGGAGAGGCGTAAGGCTCTCTCACTGAAGTTGCAGACGCGAGATAGAGAGGCGATGGAGTTGCCCAGTATCGGCATCGGCTTGGTTCTGGCGCCCTTTATCCTAGTAACCCTCCCTACCGCCTGGCCATTGAAGGGGTCGCACCCTAGGCCGTACGAGGTGTCTGTTGGGTAGGCGATAACGCCTCCGGCTCTGACTATCTGGCTGGCTCTCTTAATTGTCTTCTCCGAGGCAGGCAAGATCTGCAAAGCAATCAATCAAGAGTGTACCCAGAAGACGTAATAATAAACAATCTGTCATAGGATCTGCCGGTGGCAGTATTGTCGAGCTTCAGGACGGACCTCTACGTGCGCGCAAGCTTCGTAGACGAGTCCAAGATCGACGATAGAGCTCAGACTCTGCTGGAAGCCTTGGTTCGATCTGGTCAGTTCAAAGATCTCAAGCTCTCGAAGATGGATGCCTCGGGCAAGGTATGGTATGAGATCCAAGGCAAGATCGCAGTCCCCGAAGGGTTCAGAGGCTTCTACGTGATCGTCAAGAAGCGCAGTCACGAAGACCCTTTCAACGTCTTCATGAGATTGGATCGACAATCAGAGGCCCCCACGATCGAAGAGGCAGGCGGGAAGTCTCTGAAGTGGGTCCGGTCCGTGATTGAGACTGTGCAGGCCTCGATCACTTTGAGAGACGTAAAGATCGAGCGCCCCGAAGACCACATATCAGTGAAGGCTTGAAGGCACCCTTCACCGGGATTGCAGACATCGTGAGGACTTCATACGCGGTAAGCTCCGGTGATACACTGTCTTAGGTAATTGATGCGTGGACTCGTCCTCGGAGTCTCTCACTTCACGACCAAGACGCTGCATCTTGAGTTCCTTACGATAGACTCCACAAGGCTCTCAAAGATCGGAGCTTTCAACACGCCTCCTCTGCCGCGGATGACGATGAGATCGACGAGGTTCTCTTCAGCGGCTTGGAGGACGAGGTTTCTAGCGGTTCCCTCCCTGACTCTTCCATCGATCTCAACTCCCATTTTTCTGCCAAGTTCTCGGAGTCGGGCCAAAGCAGAATGTGCGTCTCCCATGCTGGCCTCTGAGGTTGACTTGACCGTGTATAGGACGATCACGTCGGCCTTGAGGTGCGAAGCCAACTCAAATCCCTTCAGAGCGGCTTCCTCAGAAGATTTGGAACCATCGGAGTAGACTAGCATTCTCAAGCCGACCGCTCCTCAATCTCTTAATAATACCTCTCGAGTTCAGATATCTCTTCTTCCGGACCCGAGGGTGTGCCAGCGATGCTGGACTACGTGGCTCTCTCAGTCTTTGTGTTCACCTACTTCCTGATCGTTGCTAGGAAGTTCTTCAGACTGAACCTAGAGCCATGGATGAGCATGCTTATCGGCGCAATTCTGATGGTTCTGCTCAGAGTCATGACCATAGACCAGGCGGCATCCTCCATCAATCTTCAAGTAGTCATCTTCTTGTTCGGGATGTTCTGCGTCGTGGGAGCCCTTGACAGCTCAGGAGCACTTCAGTTCGCAGCCCTATCACTTCTTCGCATGGCCAAAACGCCCGAGCGGCTTCTACTTGCTGTGATCATCTTGGTCACCGTTCTGTCAGCCTTCTTGGTAAACGATGCAATCGTGTTGGTGATGGCACCAGTGGTGATCAACGCCTGTCGGACGGTGAAGATCAGACCCACGCCGTTCCTATTCGGTGTCGCGTTCTCTTCAAACATAGGAAGCGCGTTGACTCCTATTGGAAACCCACAGAATCTTCTAATCAAGGTAGTCTCAGGGATTGGAACCGGCTGGTTTATGCTAAATATGTTCGTCCCGGTAGTTCTCTCAACGATCGTTCAATACTACCTCCTAGAGGCTCTCTTTAGGAAGCAGCTTCATGCATTGGAGGAGTTCGACAAGTCCTCATTTGTGCCTCAATCGGCAGTTCGAGATGCCGTGCTCTTCAAGAGGTCCATGATTATCTCCTCGTTCGTCGTCGGCGGCTTTCTTCTATCTGACTTATTGCGAGTTGAATTGGCAACGGTGGCCGTTCTTGGGGGAGGCATGATCCTGTTCTTACACAATCGCAGGATTGAGATTGTGCACAGAATCGATTGGACTGTGATCGTCTTCTTCTCGGGGATGTTTGTAGTGATGGAGGGGTTTTCGAAATCCGGCATACTGGATCTTCTTGCACCGAGCTTGGTTCTCCAAATCTTTTCTGTGAACTCGCTGACCTCGATTCTCTGGATACATCTCGCCAGCGCCGTGCTTAGCCAGCTAGTCTCAAATGTGCCCCTAGTCGCTCTATTCATTCCCATTTTCGCAGAGGCCAATGCTCAACCCTACCACTGGCTCGCCTTGGCCTCCGGAAGCACATTGGGCGGAAATGGCACTCTCTTGGGAGCTGCAGCGAACATCATAGTTCTGGAGAGTGCTGAGGAAAGAGGTGAAACGTTCTCATTTGCCGAATTCGCAAGGGCAGGCACTATCTTGACCGCGGCAACGGTGCTCATTTCGGGGTTACTCCTGTCTCTTACCACATCCATGCTGGCTTGACCGATAGATTGATAGCAGTAAGCCCGTGCGATCTAGCTGTCCAGCCCCATACTCGTACTAGTCAGATGAGGGTTGAAAAAGCGGAGGGTCAAAACAATGTCACGGACACGTCGGCCCTCGTACTATCTGGCCTACACCACGCCCAGAGACCCGATGCAGAGGGTGGCGCTGTCAAGGGAACTGCTCAGACTGGGTTGTCTTCGTCTCCATCATTCTTTCTGGAGGGTTCCAAGAGAGAGCGGTAGAGAAGCTCTCCGCGCAGCGAGACGCTTTGAACCACTACTCTTCAAGAGAACTAGAGAACTTATCCGCGGGAGGGTGAACGAGCAGAAAGGTCTATACGAGGTCGGGAGTCTCACGTTGATCGCGTATCGAGCCGACTCGAGTAGATCGGATCTGCGGTCCCGAATCTACCGCATGGCTCATGGATCTGTGAGCTTGCGGATCTCGAAGTCGATGTACCTCTTCCCGCAGTTGAAGAGTTCAAGGTACGCCACACTTCGGGGCCGAGTCATCACGCCAGACGAATTCTATCAGCGTCTTGTCTCCAGCGGCGTCGAGGTTCACAGACTGACGTCACTCCGACTCGTCTATCCACAATCTCATTTAGGAGTGCTGGACAGATTTGCCCAGACCAAGATACGTGACTGCCAGACCTTGATTGACTCGGCTCATAGTCTTCGCTCAGACTTGGGCTCGCTATCCATCTCGAGTACGCAGCTCTCAAAGAGACTCAGCAATCTCAAAATGAGATTTTCAAGGCTGAGGAGAGTATCATACCTTCTGTACAGATTGTACGGGATAGATCTCAGGTCACACCTTCGCAAGACCTACGCGGCAATAGCAGCTGCTCGGAATTTCCATGGCGCCGTTGTTCGAAAGTGACAGAACCGATTCCCACACGACAAAGAGCGAATGGCAAATCCTCTTCTCTTTGAGTCAGAAACGTTCCGATCGCCGAGATTCTAGCCGGAATAGCCAAAAACCATCTTCGACATTCAAAGGTCTTTTAAATTGCGAAGAATTTGGCTCGGAGTTGCGCTACATCAATCTTAAGTGCGTCGAACCTGCGTGCCTTGGAAATTGGGTCGGGACAGATATGGAAGAAGACGACTGGGGAGAAGAAGGCGACTGGGAAGAGGAAGAGTGGGGCGAGGAGGGCTGGGAAGAGGAAGAGTGGTAGCCAACCCGACTTGACCGAAGACAATGCTTATTTTCGGCACGCAGTTTCTGAGATGAGGCGCGGCCTGAGCACATCATAGGCTGCTGCTCGATCGTTCTCAGGGCTTTACCTGCAGGGTTGAAGCTTGGTCAGAGTAGCGGTGCTGGATAGAGAGAGATGCAAACCGAAGGACTGCCTCGTAGTCTGCAGACGCTTCTGCCCCATGGTGCGGAGCAGAAAGGAAGCTATAAAGATAGAGCAGGGTGAGGAGAAGCCAACCATAGTTGAGGCACTCTGTAGCGGCTGCGGCATCTGCATAAAGAAGTGTCCCTTCGAAGCGATCCACATAGTGAACCTTCCGGACGAGTTGGAAGGCGAGTGTAGTCACAGATTCGGCAAGAACGCCTTCAAGCTCTTCAGACTCCC
>Ga0315308_1001036_pt1 | contig 15986 bp, 16 predicted proteins | sample TDP3_MG_FD_203078 | JGI IMG/M metagenome (GOLD analysis project Ga0315308, IMG submission 203078) | Freshwater sediment microbial communities from Lake Towuti, South Sulawesi, Indonesia - TDP3 | ecosystem: Environmental > Aquatic > Freshwater > Lake > Sediment | place: Indonesia: South Sulawesi... | reverse complement strand
CGATTCAAATGGGAAGCGATGGTCAGGAACTCTGTTTTGAGTCTCAATGAATTTTCTTTGAGGCTCGAATAGTCTAGATTCATTGTGCGAGCGTAACAACAATGTCTCTATAATAAGTGGGAAGGGTTAGAAAGAATAATTAGATCATGCAAGCATAGTCATCACGGTTTATAGGAGCCTTGACGTTGGTTGACTGGCTGAACGTTCTAAAAGCCTGCTCCCAAAGAATGAGAGAAGAAATACTCAACATCTACCAAACAGAGGACGCTGGGAGAGGATTCGGAAGAGGCGCAGGCGGCGACATCAAAAAGAAAATCGATTTAGTGGCCGAAAGAGCGCTCATAGAAACATTAAGAGAGCACAAAGCCTCGTGCACTCTCATCAGCGAAGAGTCTGGAACCAAACGAATCGGCGCTGAGCCTTCCAAATTTACTTTGACCGCCGACCCGCTGGACGGAACAACCAACGCATTGCGCGGATTGCCCTTCATGGCAACGTCGCTTGCAGTGTCCCGAAAACCATACCTCAAAGACGTGGAAGCAGCCCTCGTCGCAGACCTCCTTCACAACGTCACGTACACAGCCCGGCGAGGTCACGGCGCATATAGAAACAAGAAGGAAATCAAACCTTCTATAACAAGTTCGCTTGAACAGGCAGTCATCGGCGTAGACTTCAACACCTTCAAGGCTGGAGAAATCGTGAACCAGATGATAAGAGTGTTCGAGCAAACCAAACACCTGCGTCATCTTGGAGCCAACGCCCTAGAAATATGCTACGTAGCCGACGGCACGACAGACGCTTTCATCGACTTGAGAGGCAAACTTCGAGTCACAGACATGGCCGCTGCTCAACTCATACTGCGGGAAGCGGGAGGAATCATAACCTCACCTGAAGGAAAAGACCTCGACGCACCCTTAAACGCAACTCAACGGGTGTCCTTCATAGCCGCTGCAAACAAAACAGTTTATGACAACATTCAGAAACTTTTGAAAAAAGGCAACCGTTAGGAGAAAAAGAACAGGGTTGCTGACACCTGTGCAGCCTTATCCGGCGCTTCTCCTTCGAACACGAACCCAACGAACACTGGTTATAGCCGACCTACACATCGGTTGGGAAGTAGCCCTAGCCCAACAAGGGATACACGTTCCGTCGCAAACGCCCAAGATGCTCAAAAAACTGCTCCAACTGACCGACCTGTGCAAACCATCAAGCCTGCTGTTTCTCGGCGACGTCAAACACACAATCGCCAAGGTTGAACTCGAAGAATGGCGCGACATTCCAGAGTTCTTTGAAGCCCTAACAGATAAAGTGAACGACATCCGAGTGATTTTGGGCAACCACGACGGAAACCTCGAGCCTCTCCTACCCGAAAAGGTGCAGATTCAGCCCTCAACCGGCTTAGCTATAGGCAATGTGGGTTTCTTTCACGGAAACGCTTGGCCAGCTCCTGAACTCTTGGCGTGTCGCAGCTTAGTTATGGGGCACGTGCACCCAACCGTGGCTTTCCGCGACCCTTTAGGCTTTAGAATAACGGCGCAGGTCTGGGTCAAAGCAAAACTAAACAAGGAGAAGTTGGCCAAGGCTTTTTTGAGGTCTCTAGGCGTCAAAACTGAATCAAACGCTGATGTAACCACATTGTTACGTCAGCATTCTAACGTGAGAATTAAGGTTTCAGAACTCTTCATCATGCCGTATTTCAACGATTTCCTCGGAGGGCGCGCAATAAACAGAAGTGGTCGAGACCGATATTCAAGGTCGATTGAGTATCTTGGGCCTGTCCTAAGGTCCGGAAGCGTCGACCTCGACAACGCTGAAACTTATCTGCTCGACGGAACCTTCCTCGGAACAATCAACCAATTGAGAGGCTTGGGTTAGACAAATATGGAGTGACAAGCGTTCAGTTCTTCTTCTCTCCCTATCGTATGAGGTTTAAAAATGTGTGAAGTGACAGGTTAGACTTGAAAAAAGATATATAATTGAAGCTACTGTTGTTAATCGAATTTCACCACTACTGGAAAAAGAAAAATTTCCGAAAAAAAATGGAGGAGAAAAAACAATATGAGCAAACCTGAGAAGCCGCACTTGAACCTCGTGATTATGGGACATGTGGACCATGGGAAATCTACAACGATGGGTCACCTCTTCTATCTAACGGGCACTATAGATGAGAGAACAGCCAAGAGCTACGAGGAAGAAGCCAAAAAGATGGGCAAAGAAACCTTCAAGTTCGCATGGATTATGGACAAACTTAAGGAAGAACGCGAGCGTGGCTTAACAATCGACCTTGCCTTCCTGAGGTTTGAGACGCCGAAATACTTCTTCACGGTCATCGATGCGCCAGGGCATAGGGACTTCGTCAAGAACATGGTCACTGGTGCAAGCCAAGCCGACGGCGCCGTGCTGTTCGTCTCAGCTAAGCGAGGAGAGTTTGAGGCAGGAATTGGACCTGGAGGACAAACAAGGGAACACGCCTTCCTAGCCTTCACATTGGGTGTTCACCAACTCGCGGTGGCTATTAACAAAATGGACGATGCTTCGGTCAACTGGAGCCAAGAACGCTACGAAGAGATCAAAAACGAGATTGGGAGGCTGCTTAAGACCGTTGGCTACAAGGTGGAGAAGATTCCGTTTGTACCCACATCGGGTTGGACAGGCGACAACCTCTACAAACCCAGCGAAAAGATGCCTTGGTATAAGGGGCCCACTCTGTTTCAGGCTCTGGATGTCTTCGAGCTTCCAACAAAACCAACAGGAAAACCGCTTAGACTGCCCATACAAGACGTTTACACCATCACAGGTGTCGGCACAGTTCCAGTTGGACGAGTGGAGACGGGTGTGCTAAAAGAAGGCGACATCCTAGTGTTCATGCCTGCCAATGTTCAAGGAGAGGTCAAAACAATCGAAACTCACCATGTTAGGGTGCCAAAGGCAGAACCAGGTGATAACATAGGCTTCAACGTGCGAGGCGTATCCAAAACCGACATTCGACGAGGAGACGTAGGGGGACATCCCAACAACCCGCCCACAGTAGCCAAAGAGTTCATCGGACAAATCATTGTCATACTGCATCCAACAGCCATTGCTGCCGGATACACTCCGGTGCTGCATTATCACACAGGACAGGTTGCAGTTCGATTTGTAGAGCTCATCAAGAAACTTGACCCAAGAACGGGACAGACTGTGGAGGAGAAGCCTGCGTTTCTGAAGACAGGAGACGGTGCTGTTGTCCGTTTTGAACCGTTGCATCCAATTGCCATTGAACCCTACACTGACTTCGCAGAACTTGGAAGATTCGCCATACGGGACATGGGAACAACCATCGCGGCTGGAGTGGTCAAAGAAATAACGAAGAAAGGTCCATAAGCCGAATTTCCACCTTTTTTCTCGTTTAAGGCTTTTAAGAATTCGTGAGTATGGGAAAGAGCAGTGAGTTTTCTAGTCGTATTGAAGTCGGTCAATAAGTTCCTAGTGTACCGCTTCTTTTGGCTGCTTTTTCTAGCTTTGCAAACAGTATGGCTCCAATGGGCAGAAGAACAACCGTTTGTGCAGCTAATATTCCCAGTTCTGTGAGCACGGTGACGTCTGAAACTCCAACCCCCAGTAGCAGGGCCCTTCGGGTGATGTCGACTCCATAGGTGAGAGGTATCAACCGCGCAATGGTTTGCCCCCATAACGGCAATATTTCTATGGGAAATGCTAAACCGCAGAAGAAGGTCATCAGAGGCCAAATGACTTGTGTAAGTTCCTCTTCTCTCTTGGCTAGAAAGCATAAACCCGCAAAAATGAATCCGAAGGAGGTCATAGCAATCATGGTTAGTAGGATACTAAGTGTAGCGGTTGGAACGTTTGGTGGAGCTTCTGAACGAAAGCCGAAGAGAATAATCCCGGACAGAATAACGAAGAAGAAACTTATAAAACTGAATATCAAGTTGCCCAGCATCTTGCCTAGAAGCCAAGAAACCTTATTTGCGGGTGTTACGAAGACCAGTTCTGCCGTGCCGTGTTCCTGCTCTCCTCGCATGGCGTGTCCACCGCCAAATATTGTGGACATTATAAAGCTCTGGAAGGCAAAGCCTACTATCACGAAACTAAGGTAGTTAGCTTCTTGATGGTCCCAGAATACTGATTGGACTCCCATTATTTTGGAGACAATCCAAGACGTTAGCACAAAGAAGAACGGCACAGCCAGATTGAAAGCCACTAACCCTTGTAAAGAAACATAGCGAATAACCATCTTTAATGAACATATTAAGGAAGCCCAAAACGTACGAACGATGAAGCGCAGATTCATTTCGTTGTCTCCTAGAACAAGTACAGCGTTCCCTTCTTCTTTGCCTGCCGCTCCACAGCTTTGAGAGTGAAGTAGCCTGAAATTAGAAAAATGGTGGTCATAACATAGAGCAGGACTAGTTCAAGCCAAATCGCTTCTATGTTTCCTCCAATGAGGATAGACTTCCTCATAGCGGATATTCCGTACGTAACGGGAAAGAGATAAGAAAAATATTGAAGCATCTGTGGAAGCGCTGAAACAGGGAATGCCACTCCAGAAAAGAAACGAACCGGTGCTTGCAGTCCAGACGCCAACTGATCGGCAGCTCTGGTCAAAACGAAGAAACCTGCAAAGAACACGCCTATAGACACTAAAGCAGCCATAGTAGACACTAGACTTATGAAAACACAGAACCAACTAGTTATAGTTGGTTGCACTCCGAAGAGCGCCCAGCTCAAGAGGAATATGGAGACTATCCACCAAGAGGCTTCTAACAATGAAGATAATCCCGATGCTATGAGTACTATCATCTTGTTTGTTGGAGTTACGAAGAGGACTTCTATTGTTCCCATCCATCTTTCACTCTGTATTGAAACTCCCGTTCCCCAAAGAAGACGGTTGTACAGGAGGTAAACTATCGTTCCAACTATTATCATGCCAGCGAAATTTGAGAACCCATAATTTTTTAGAGCGTCGGAGATGGCAGCGTCAGTGCCGAGAGGCTTGTATTGATAAACGTTCAACGCAAGCAAGGGAATAGGCCAGATCACGGTCGCGATTATCCACGATTTGTAAGAAGTGAAGAGCTTGACATTGCGCAGAAATATCGCCTTAAAAGTCCGCCAATCTTTAACGATTTTCAATCCCTTAGTTTCCTCCCAGTGAGAGATATAAACACATCTTCAAGCGTAGGCTTTGTTTGCTCGAGAGTGAGGATCCTTGCACCGTTTTTTATTAAGAACTCTGTTGCAATCGGCATAACTTCCTCTGCTTTTTCAACGTGGACTTTTATGGTCGCCTCACCAACGGTAGGATCTGTGAAGGTTACAACTGCCTTTTGGACACCTTCTAATGCTCCTATTTTCTCTTCGTCTTCTTGCTTAAAGTTTGACACATTTATCTGTATGATATCAGTCCTCTGAATGCTTTTCTTCAGGTTTTCCGGTGTGTCCAAGGTTATTATTTTTCCGTAATCTATGATGGCTATTCTGTCGCAGAGTTGATCAGCCTCTTCCATGTAATGTGTCGTGTGGAGAATCGTTTTTCCAAGCTTTTTCTGGAGTTCCTCCTTTATGAAATCGCGAATGACCCTTGCCGATGCTGGATCCAATCCTAGAGTCGGTTCGTCTAGAAGTAGGATCGGTGGGTCGCTCACAAGTCCCCTTATTACATGTAGCCTTTGCTTCATTCCTCTGGAGTATTTTTCCACCTGTTCGTCAGCGCGTTCGTCTAATTCCACAAGCTTCAGCAACTTGTTTATGCGTTCCTTTGCTAAATGGTCAGGGACATTGTAGAGTTGGGAGAAAAACCAGAGGTTTTCCCTGCCTGTTAGGCGCCAATACAGTCCTCGCTCGCCGCCTGTAACAACTCCAATAGATTCTTGCACTTTTTCTGCTTGCTTGACGACATCGTACCCGTTAACCGTCGCTGTTCCCTCGTCAGGAAGCAGAAGCGTACACAATAGTTTGATGGTTGTTGTTTTGCCAGCGCCATTGGGTCCGAGCAAACCAAACAGTTCACCCTCTTTAATGCTAAGGTCTATGTGGTCAACAGCAACCACCTTGTCCTTCTTAGGCTTAACCCTTCTATAGAGTCGCTTAAGACCCAGAGCCTCAGCTTTCGCTTTCTTCTCGAACACCTTCGTTAAACCGTGGGCTTCTATAGCATAATCTGACAATCCGCGCTCTCCATCAAGCACGCTCTCGCTCGTTAACAAGATTTCATCCTACCTTTTATTCTTTTTCAACTAAGCCCAAGAGTTTGAATCAGATGAAATGAATATCACAAACGCTTTAGCCAAAATTAACAAACGCCATTGAAACTCTAAGAATAATCCTCTACCAGTCTCTCCACCTATTTGGATGCTAATAGAGGGGCTAGGTCAACCGTGCGCACAAACACAAACAAAACAATTTCACACATAAACATCACATTGTTTCTCTGCGTTTCATCAGTTCAACCCTTCTCTTGCCCTTTGTCAACGAAGAAACGTAGACCTTGCCCCCAACCTCCATCTTCATCAGCGCTTGGTTCAGCATTCCAAATCCCAAGTCCTCATGCGTCTCCTTCAAAAGGTCAAGGAGCTCAGCATCAGTCATTGGGCCTTTCTTCTCTAAGACTTCGACGATGGTCAGGTCAAGAGGACGAGACTTCCAAATCTTCACAGCCATTTTTCACACAACCTCCTAGCGTCTATGCTACTGGTGTTGTCGGTTTCTGCACACGCCGGACCTGTTTCATGAAGCCTTTATACCACGCTTCCATGTCAGGCAAGATGCTTGGTCCAATTTTTTCCATAGCCTTCTTAAAGTCGTCGAGCGTCACTTCTTTGGACTTCACGTCCTTACGCAAAGCATACATTGCAGCTTCACGGCAAAGCGCCTCAATATCCGCCCCCGAATAACCCTTCGTGGTTCTGGCCAATTCAGCAACGTCCACGTCCTTAGCTAAAGGCATGCCCTTCGTATACAACTTGAAAATCTCCAGACGTGCCTTTTCGTCAGGCTCTGAAACATAAATGAGACGGTCAAACCTGCCGGGTCTCAACACGGCAGGGTCAACGATGTCAGGTCTGTTTGTGGCGGCAATTATTACCACGTCTTCGAGAGTCATGATTCCATCCATCTCCGTGAGAAGCTGACTAATCACCCGTTCAGAAACGCCACTGTCAGCGTAGCCCATTCCACGTCTAGGCACCAAAGAATCGAACTCATCGAAGAATATGACGGCTGGAGCAGCCATGCGGGCTTTCCTAAACACTTCTCGAATGGCCTTTTCTGACTCGCCTACCCATTTAGAAAACACTTCTGGACCCTTAATTGTGATGAAGTTTGCTTCGCTTTCGGTGGCCACAGCCCTGGCTAACAGTGTTTTTCCACAGCCAGGTGGACCGGACAGAAGAATTCCTTTCGGCGCACGGATTCCCATTCTCGTGAAAACTTCGGGGTTTTTAATAGGCCACTCAACAGCTTCCCTCAATTCCTGCTTGACATCTTCTAGACCGCCTATGTCAGTCCAATGAATTGTGGGCACTTCAATGTAAACCTCCCTCATGGCAGTTGGTGTAATCTCTTTGTAAGCGTTGACGAAGTCCTCCATGAGGACCTCCATCTTTTCTAAGACGCTGGGTGGAATGCGCTCCTCTTCCAAGTTGATTTCAGGCAGGTATCGTCTCAACGCTTTCATGGCTGTTTCTCTAGCCAACGACGCAAGGTCAGCGCCCGTGTAGCCGTGGGTCATATCTCTCAACTTCTTGAGGTCTACGTCTGGCGCCAACGGCATACCACGCGTGTGAATCTGCAGAATTTCGTGTCGCCCCTGCTTGTCAGGCACACCGATTTCAACTTCTCTGTCAAAGCGTCCGGGTCTGCGCAGAGCAGGATCTAGGGCGCCTGGTCTGTTGGTTGCGCCTATGACTATGACGTTTCCTCTTCCAGACAATCCATCCATTAGGGCGAGGAGTTGCGCCACCACTCGGCGTTCCACTTCCCCCGTGACTTCTTCTCTCTTGGGCGCTATGGCGTCTAATTCGTCGATGAAGATTATGCTGGGCGCGTTCTGTTGAGCCTGCTGAAAGATTTCACGCAGTCTGGCTTCGGACTCGCCGTAAAACTTGCTCATTATTTCCGGACCATTAATTGAGAAGAAGTTAGCTTCAGACTCGTTGGCCACTGCTCTCGCTAACAAGGTCTTACCGCAACCAGGCGGACCGTGTAGCAAGACGCCTTTTGGAGGCTCGATTCCAAGTCTCTGAAAAATCTCTGGGTGTCGCAGTGGAAGCTCAACCATTTCGCGGATGCGTTGAATCTCTTCGTGCAGTCCGCCGATGTCTTCATATGTTGTGCGTGGCACTCCCTTGGCTTCTGGAACCGGTTCGCTGAGTATTTGGAGGCCGGTTTGTGGGATGATGCGAACTATTCCGTGTGGTCGCGTCTTGGTTACGGTGAATGGTATTGCGTGACCGAGCATCATGACTAGGGTTGTGTCGCCCTCAACGAATGTGCGGTCCATGAGTCGGTTTTTCACGAAGCTAGTGAAGTCTTCGTCAACGTTCAGTCGCATGTCCACTGGAGATAACACAACGCTTAGAGCGTCTTTCACCTTTCCAGGTCGGATAATAACGTATTCATTTATGGCTACTCCCGCGTTTTTGCGTGTGAATCCGTCGATTCGGATGATGTCGCGGTCCTGGTCCTCGGAGTAGGCTGGCCAAGCGATTGCAGAGGTTGTTCTTTTTCCAGCTATTTCGATAACGTCACCCGCGGACAAGCCGAGTTTTTGCATGGTTTTTTGGTCTATGCGTGCTATTCCTCTTCCAACGTCGCGTTGACGTGCGTCTCCCACTCTCAGTTGAGTCTCGCTCATGTTGTCACTTTCCATCTTGTAAATGTCCTATATCGGGAAGGTTATATCTCTTATTTAAGCGTGAATCTAAAGATTTGTTTACCATCTCTGCATCATGAAGGTCTCTATGTTGCTTACGCCCTCGATTTTTTTAATGGTGTTCTCGATTTTTTCTAGCTCGCCTGATTTATCCTCTGGCATGAGAATGTGAGCGATCAGGGCGTTGAGCCCGAAGGCTATGGGTTCCTCGGCGAATTTGCGCACTGAGGCGTCTTTTGGTAGGCTTTTTTCGATTTGTTGCTTGAGTTGATTGAGGTCAATTGTGATGTCTGTTGGAAAGATTTTCAAAGAAACGAGGACATTTGCCATGAAGAACCCCTCTGCATTGTTATGGTCCTTCAAAGCCACATTTAAGCATCATGGTGGCGATATCTCCACAGAGCCCATAATAAACGTTGCTCAATCCCGCAACTCCCATCTTTTTTGTGTTGAACTAGGAAAGCGAAGCAGTTTTCTTTCTTAACTCAACAGTGCTCTAAGTTTCTTGAAGATGTCTTGGGCGTAGACCGTGCCTCCCCAATGCTTACTCACTGTTTCCGCACCATCAGTCGGCATTTTCAGTGGGGCGTTGCAATTAGGGCACGTTAAAGTCGTGAGAACTATCCCTCCCTTCTCCATTACAGACTTGAGAGAGGAGAAATCAAGCGTAACTGTTGCCCTCTTTTCCTTCTGTTCAATTACCTTCGCTCTAAAGTAATTGAATCGGTCATCTGAAAGATATTCAGAATTCTTAGGGCGAAAGCCCGATATCTCCTACAAATCTCCGACTAGGAAGCGATTGCAGATGAATTGAATCCTTTAACTATAAGCCATACTGCTAGAACCATTTCTTGCACGGTTATTGGAAGAGCCAAAAGGAACAAGAAATCGCCGAACATACCTAACAAGCCTGATGCTAACACCAATGTGGCTCCAACAAAACCCCAGGCGATTAACCATCGAGGAATGAGTTTTAATTGATACGATAAATAATAAAACACCAGAGCACCTAGGCCAAAAACGATCGGAACCAACACCAAGGTCCAATCTTTTACTGCTCTTAACAAAGCGCCTAAAGTTTGAAAATATGTAGCATCTGGGGCTCCTGCGGCTACAAATTCCTGACTTAAAGTTATTAGTAACAGTGGGATGATTGCACCAACCGCATCGAAAAAGCCCTCAAAAATCCTGACACCAACATACCCAAGAGCTAGACTTTCACTCTGCTTTTTAAAGATTGGAAACATCATAATTGAAATGCCAACAACTGAAGCGGTCATAGTTAACGCAAGGAGCACTCCTATCAACACTTGGTTTTCATTTGCAGAAACAGCCGTAAGATAATCTGGATCATTTATAGATAATCCTAAAAGATATTGGTTTATCATAGCCAAAAGCATCGCAACTAGAAATAATACCCCCACAATTATTGCGGTCTTTCTGTGTGAATCCATTTTTCCACCATTTTGAACGATTTTGTTATTTTCCATCACGTATAAGATGGTCTATTAAAATTTATCGCGCGCGCACCCCCATTATCTGCAACGCTTTGCGAGGTTTTGTCATTATGCTCCACAGTTATGACTACATTCCCCTTTTTGTGTCCTTTGTCGACATACCGGTGGGCCTCGGCAATTTGTTCCAACGGATAGGTTCTATCTATGACCGGTTTTATCTTTCCCGCCTCAACAAGCTCTTTGAGAAAAATTAAATCTTCAGTCTTTTCGCTTGTTATTCCTAACTTTGCTTTCTTGCTGCCTACCAGTGACGTCCATAACATTTGAAGAATAATCCCCCGCGAAGGGACAGTTGCAAGATAGATTCCTCTTTGCTTTAGCGAGCTTTTACAACGTGAAAATGAACTCTTGTTTACCACATCAAAGATAATATCATAGGTCTCACCGTTTTTGGTAAAATCCTCTTTAGTGTAGTCAATTATCTTATCGGCTCCCAAAGATTTTACCAATTCTAGATTCGTGGTACTGCATACCCCGGTAACTTCTGCTCCAAAGTACTTGGCAAGCTGTACCGCAAAAGTACCTACTCCTCCAGAAGCTCCATTGATTAAGACTTTTTGTCCGCTCTGGATATTTCCTTTTCTAAGAAAATGTAATGCTGCATTTGCCCCAAAAAGGAATGGCGACCGCCTCCTCATAGGTCATATTGGTCGGTTTTATTGCCACCATCCCGTCTGCAGGCAGACATACGTACTCAGCATAAGCACCAAAACCGACACCGCCAAAAACTTTGTCACCTTTCCTAAACAGTTTCACATCTTTGCCTACTGATTCAATTTCCCCGGAAAAATCATGTCCTAGTATTTTTTTTCTTGGTTTTCTAAGACCAAGCGCTATTCGCTGGAGGAGCCAGAACGAGAGAGGAACCGTGAAACTTCGCACATTCACGTCCCCTCTTGTTACTGTTGTCGCATATACCTTTACCAGTACTTCATTGTCCTTGGGAGTAGGTTTCTCTACCTCTTTGAGCTGAAGAACATCCGGAGGCCCGTATTTTTCATATACAATCGCTTTCATTTTCATCGCGTGCTAACGTTCCTGTTTAGACCCAATTCCATGCATACCAAATAGTCAGGACATTAAACACAAGTCCTACAATTATCAAGAATTTGTCATAAGCTCCAGGGTAACCTGGCAATCCAATGAGATTAAGACCAAACAAGAATACGGTCACGATGATGTTTACCCAGCGAACTGTAGGATAGGTTAACGTTAGGGACAGGAAAAGCATAACAATCGGAAGCAGCATTAATATTGCCATCAACATCAACATTGTCTGAGTCAATTGCACACCTCCAATTTTTCCTGCTGTAAAGTCACCGGCATATATTCGCAGCACATCCCCCCAAAGATAAGTTAACATTAGGGCTACCCATAATGCTGAAAGGATTATTCTCACATCGTCCATAATTCAATCACATCCGTTAGACAATTGTTCTTACTTAATATTTCAAATTTGGGATTAGCGCGTGCTTATTAATATAGGATTTTTCCTATCCTTAAGCGCGCGCTAGATTCCTGAGTTCAGAGTGAGGTCCTCCGAATCTCTCTAGGGACCTTCAAAGCCACATTTTGGACAGCGGTAGGGGCGTCCGAATTTTCTGCATCGGGAGCATCGCCATATCACGATTTCTCCGCAGTTTGGACACGAAAACTTTGTGGCTTCTGTTCCTGGCGCTATTATTCTGTGGCACGACGTGCAAACTGGCACCGCGACCGTGACTGCTGGTTTTTCGCTCATGGGAGATTCCTCTATGGAGGTTCGAAATAGTAATGTTTGTCTTGCTTATATGTGCTATGTTCTGGTTTTCGCAGCCATTTACGGAAAGTCTTGTTAATGCCATTTGACGTATTACTTTGATGCTTGAGGAAATGGTTGTGATCCAGAAGGCTGACGTGATTGTTGTTGGCGGTGGTCCTTGCGGTTCTTTTTCAGCCTTGACAGCGGCAAGATTAGGCGCCGATGTGATGGTTTGTGAGGAACACAGGGAGATAGGCGTGCCCATTCACTGCGCTGGTCACGTGAGCTTGAGCGGGTTAAAACGACTTGGGTTGAATTTGCCAAAAGAGGTTGTTGAGAATGGGATAAAAGGGGCTGTCTTTTATTCGCCATTCGGTCACGAATTTAGAGTTAAATTTGCTTCTCCAGTTACATGCGTCCTAAACAGGACGCTGTTTGACAAGTTTTTAGCAAACTTAGCTGAAGAGGCTGGAGCAAGATATCGGCTTGGAACAAGGGCTGATTCGTTTGTTTTTGACGAAGGTTGTGTAAAAGGTGTTTCTGTCAAAGGAGAGGTATTGGAATCCAGCGTTGTCATAGATTCTGAAGGCTGCCCATCAACCCTTTTGAGAAAAGCTGGTCTACCCACTTTAGACAAGTCTATGGTGGTCAAAGGCGTGGAAGGAGAAGTGGACGGAGTCGAAGACGTGGACCACGACACGGTTGAGGTTTATTTAGGACAAAAGTATGCGCCGGGACTGTTCGCTTGGATTATTCCCCGACCCGACGGTTCAGCAAAAGTTGGACTGGCAACCAAGACCGGCAACCCTAAAGCATGTCTGCAAAATTTTGTCAGTCACAACCCTAAAGCGGCAGAGAAACTGAGAAGCAGCAGACTTGTCAGTGTTTCGTATCATCCAATTACTTTAGGAGGACCCATAGCCAAAACCTACCATAATGGGCTGCTAATAGTAGGTGATGCCGCTTCTCAAGTCAAGCCAACAACCGGCGGAGGCGTCATCATGGGATTAAACTGCGCCAAAATCGCCGGCGAAACAGCCTACCAAGCCATAAAGCATGGCGATTGTTCTGAGATCTTTCTATCCTTATATCAAAAGAGGTGGAAGAAGGCTATGGGTTTCGACATGGCGGTTATGCGTCAGATACGCTTAATGTTGAACCGATTGCCCGACCGCAGACTTGATGAGATTGTCGTCTTGTGCTCACAACTGCGCTTAAACGAAGACTTGAAGCGAGTCAGAGACATTGATTTTCAAGGCAAAGGCATAATGCCCATCTTCAAAAGCCCAGCAGCATGGGCAGTTGTCTTCTACGCAATCCTCTCATCTCTAACATCGTCACTCTAAGATTCAAGGCGAAAACCTTTAACAAACTCTAACCAAAAGACACTCCAAGGCCACCAAAATGTCCGTGTTCAAATACAAGCAAGTTATCGTTGTGCGCAGTGATTTAGAGATGAGTCGTGGAAAGATTGCAGCGCAGGCTGGTCACGCGGCTGTTTCGGCGGCTGAAGAGGCGAGGAAAGTTCATCCAAAGTGGTGGAGGGCTTGGCTCAACGAAGGGCAGTGCAAGATAGCTGTCAAGGTTGGAAGCGAAAAAGAGCTCCTAAAGTTGGAAAAAGAAGCTAAAGAATTGGGACTGCCCTCCGTCTTGATTTCAGACAGAGGCTTAACTGAGCTCCCACCCGACACCATAACCTGCTCAGGAATAGGTCCAGCTCCTTCTGACAAAGTGGACAGAATCACTGGAAAGCTGGCTCTTCTTTGAGTGTTCCGAGGCTGGAAAGAGAGTTAGGCATAGAGGTATATTCCACCAAATCGTCTGGAATCGGCGGCAGAATCCGTCAGTTTCCCGAAGACTTCGTTGTTGAAGAAGTTCTGTTAGACGGGTCAAAGGCAACGGTTGAGGCAAAGGATGTTCCTCTTCCTACTGGTCGAGGGCGCTATTTAGTCTGTGTGCTAGTTAAGAGCAATTGGGACACGCTTCTTGTGACCAGAGCGATTGCCAGACGACTCGAGGCGAGTCAAGAACGCATTCAGATAGCTGGAATAAAAGATGCAAACGCCCTAACAGCACAGCACATAAGCATAAGCAGAGCAACACCAGAACAAGTCTCATCAGTCAAAATTAAGGACATAAGGCTGTATCCCCTGCGTTTTTCCAACGAAAAAATTCATTCAAAAATGCTCCTCGGCAACCAGTTTCACATAGTCACAAGAGGAATCACGCACTCTTCAGCCAAAATTGAAAAACGAATTGGAAACGTACAGAATGAAATGGAGAGTGCTGGCGGAGCGCCCAACTTCTTTGGACATCAACGCTTCGGAACAAAACGTGCAATCACCCATCTGGTGGGCAAACACATTGTGAAAGGCGAGTGGGAAACAGCTGCGCTCACCTTTCTAGCCAAACCAAGCCAGTTTGAACACCCAGAGTCTAGGCAGGCTAGAGAGCAACTGTGGGAAACACGCGACTTTGTCGAAGCCTTTCATAATTTTCCTTTCCAACTACAACAAGAACGCATGATGCTGAGCCACTTGGTCAAGCACCAGAGAGACTTTGTCGGCGCATTTCGAAGGCTACCAACAAAACTTTGTCAACTTTTTGTTCAAGCCTATCAATCGTATCTCTTTAACAAATTTGTCAGTGAAAGAATTAAACTCGGCATTTCGTTGAACGAACCTCAGAACGGAGACTACGAGGTGAAAATTGACAGTAAAAGTTGTCTGGCGCTACCCATCGTGGGTTTTAAACAACCCCTGTCCTCTGGCGCTCAAGGCGAGATTGAGAGAGAAATCCTCGAAGAAGAAAACCTTGCACCCGAGAAGTTTAGCATTTCAGTTATGCCCGAAATCAGTGCAGCAGGCGGACTGCGAACCGCGCTCATGCCCATAAAGAACTTGCTCTTGGCAAAACCGAGCAAAGATACGAACAATCCTTCTAAACGAAAAGTCGAACTCAGTTTCATGTTGGGAAAGGGTTCTTACGCAACCGTCGTTCTTCGAGAATTTATGAAATCGCGAAACTTGATAAAAGCAGGCTTCTAAAAATTCTTTAAGCCCCTTTATTATTAAGTAAGCAGCAGTCTCATGGAAAACGGTTAGGTGAGCTGCTTGAACATTCCAAAGGCAGTAATGTTTGTGGAAACAAACGGCACTGTCCTAGAAAAATATCGATTGCATTTCCTTTTCTGTAAGGAAAAGAATGACGAAATTCCGTTGCGTCACTTGATGAACTTGCAAAACAAGGATGGGGTTTCCCATACAACGATGAAAAAGGCAAAGTGACCTGTGTCAATGTCACGAGCAACAATCTAGGTCTCATGATAGAGTTGGGACTTGGCGAAACTGGTGTTTGCAGAAAGGCAGTTGAATGCCTACTCAAGATTCAAGGAAAAGACGGCAGCTGGAGCGAAAACGAGGCAATAAAGCAGTACAATCCGCCCTTCTGGGACTTGCCCAACGATTTAAAAACCACTGTGTGGCTGACAGCAAGCATTACAAACTATCTCATTCAACTTGGCTACGAAAACTCGTCAGCAGTACAAAAAGCTGCGGGCTTTCTTCTCAAAAACCGTGACAACGAGGGAAAATTTGCAGGTTTTTTGCACTCCACCTGGATATCGATTGGAGTTTTCGGTCAATTAAAAGGAAACAACTCTGACATTTTGAAAAGAGCGCTCAAGGTGATTGAGCAAAACATTGAAAAACTTAAGGATGGAGCAGGTGATCTTGCATGGTGTCTTGAATGCTTTTACATCGCAGGCATACCTAAAGAGAACTCTGTGGTCAAAAGGTGCATTGAGGAATTACTTAATTTACAGCGAGAGGACGGCGCATGGATATCTGGTGATGGT